>OLWA01003947.1_pt1 | contig 10532 bp, 6 predicted proteins | sample 1673251 | NCBI WGS metagenome assembly OLWA01 (sample SAMEA3178937, study PRJEB25190) | human gut metagenome | biome: human gut; feature: human-associated habitat; material: faeces | place: Austria | collected 2013
CGTCACCAACGCAGACGCAACGCGGGCGAGCTTCCACTCGCCCCTACACTGCCTGTATTTACCATCACAACAACGCCCTGCCAACCATCGCAAATGGATGCCGCCCGTATATGACACCGCGGACGACACGCGGGCGAGCTTCCACTCGCCCATACACTGCCTGTATAAACCGCTATGCAACACAATGACATCACCGCCCCTACACCGCCTGCACAAACCGCCATGCAACACAATGACATCACCGCCCCTATACTGCTATGTGTGCGGTGCGTGAAAAACTATTTATTAACCGATTTTGACAAAATTAATAATTGGTTGTTATAAATATTAAGTAACTTAGCACCTCAATTATTTATAAGGATGAAGAAGTATCGTAATTCACTTCCGGGACGCGTCGGGGCTGTGGCATTTGTCGCCGCACTCGCGCTGTCGGCTATTGCCGCCACCCGTAGCAATAAGGCGGAAATCACCCGCAATCTCGACATTTTCAATTCGCTCTACAAGGAGCTGCAGACCAATTATGTCGACACCATTGACGCGGAGAAGTCAATCAACACGGCAATCGCGGCGATGCTCAACGACATCGACCCGTACACTGAATATTTTCCCGCCTCACAGCAGGAGGACATCACCATGATGACTTCGGGCGAATATGCCGGCATCGGCGCCGTCATTCTCGAGAAGCCCGGCAAAGGGGTGTTTATCTCCGAGCCTTACGAGGGAAGTCCCTCACAGGTGGCGGGACTCCGCCCAGGCGACCACATACTGATGGTGGACAGCGACTCGGTGACCACATGGCACAGCTCACAGGTGAGTGCGAAGCTCAAGGGACAGGCGGGCACACCGGTCAAGGTAGTGGTGTGTCGCCCATATGTCGCCGATTCGATACTCACCTTTGACATCATGCGCCAGAAGATACAGCTTCCCGCCGTGCCTTACTATGGAGTGGTGAGGGACAACATCGGCTACATCAACCTCACGTCATTTACCGACAAGGCGGCGACCGATGTGCGCAACGCCCTTATCGAACTGAAGAAGGACCCGCGCGTGAAGTCAATCGTGCTCGACCTTCGCGGCAACCGCGGCGGACTCCTTGAGGCTGCGGTGAAAATCGTGGGGCTCTTCGTGCCCAAAAACACCGAGGTGCTGCGCACCCGTGGCAAGGGGCTGCTCAACGAGAAAGTCTACAAGACCACCTCTGCGCCTATCGACACCGAGATACCTCTCGCCGTGTTTATCGACGGCGGGTCGGCGTCAAGCTCCGAGATCACAGCCGGCGCGCTGCAGGACCTTGACCGCGCCGTCATCATCGGCAACCGCTCCTTTGGCAAAGGGCTCGTGCAGTCGACACGTCCCCTCCCCTACGACGGGGTGCTGAAAGTGACTATTGCCAAATACTACATACCCTCCGGGCGCCTCATCCAGGCAATCGACTACAGCCACCGCAATCCCGACGGCTCCGTGGCACGCATACCCGACTCGCTGACCAATGTGTTCAAGACTGTCCACGGCAGGGAGGTGCGCGACGGTGGCGGCATCACTCCCGACATCGACATCGACTACGGGGAAGTAAACCGCCTGACCTACAATATCGTGAGCGACAACTGGGCATTTGACTACGCCACACGCTATGCAGCCGAGCATCCCGAGATAGCCCCTGCCGAAGAGTGGCAGATGACCGACTCTATCTTTGAGGACTTCAAGAAGAGCATAGACCCGGAGAAGTTTAACTACGACAAAGTATGTGAACAGATGCTCGAGTCGCTCAAGAAAGCGGCTGAGGTCGAGGGCTACATGAACGACTCCACCCGCAAGGAGTTTACTGTGCTTGAAGGATTGCTGAAACACAACCTCGACCATGACCTTGACAACAACCGCAAGGACATCGAGGAGATACTCGCCTCCGAAATCATACGCCGCTATTACTACCAGAAAGGACAGGTGATCGAGACGCTGAAGCGCGACAACGCCCTTGACTCGGCGGCGGTAGTGCTCAACGACAGGACCCGTTACAAGGCGATACTCTCGCCCGTGAAGAAATAATCCTTACGCGATGGAGCTGGAACAACTGTGCAAAATGATTCTCACGCCGTCGCGGCGCGAGGCTATTGACGCGGCGTTTGGCAGCCGTGACTCACGCGCCATCACCCTCTACGGGCTCGCCGGCTCGTCGGCACCGATGCTGATGGGTGCGCTCGCCCAAAAGCCGGGCGACACACCAGTGCTGGTCGTAGGCGACACCCTCGACGACGCCGGCTATCTCTACCACGACCTGTCGAGGCTGCTCGGCGAGGGCGCGGTGCTGATGTTTCCCTCCGGCTACAAGCGGGCGATAAAATACGGGCAGCCCGACCCGCCTTCACAAATCATGCGCACAGAGGTGCTTAACCGCTGGAACTCTGACCGCGGACTGCGCTACGTGGTCACCTATCCCGAGGCGCTTGCCGAGAAAGTGGCTTCACGCGACACCATCGCCGAGCATACCCTACATCTCGCCACAGGCGGCACCGCCGACCTCCAGGAGACGGCAAAGTGGCTGCGCACCAACGGATTCACTGAAGTTGACTATGTATATGACCCGGGACACTTCGCCATACGCGGCTCCATCCTCGACATCTACGGCTACAGCTCCGAAGAGCCGTTTCGCGTCGACTTCTTCGGCGACGAGATAGAGTCGATACGCGCCTTCAACATCGAGACCCAGCTTTCGGAACGCAAGCTCGACAGCATCGCCGTCACGTCAAATGTAGCGCGCCGGTCAAGCGGCTCGCTGCTCACCTATCTTGACGACGGCGCCACCATATGGGTGCGCGACGCCGACTACACCGTAGAGCGCATCAAGGCAATCGCTGCCGAGTCATTCAGCGACAGCGCCCTGATAGCCGACGAAGGCGACTCGCAGGCGATGCAGCAGGTCATCGACCCGGAAGAATTTGCCGTTGCCCTCAGGCGTCACCGCCTCGTCCACTTCACGGCGGCAGCCGACAACCCCGACGGCGACACGACAGCGGCAATAGGCTTCGGATGCACGCCACAAGGCATCTATCACAAAAACTTCGACCTTATCAGCGACTCCTTCACCAGGCTGCTCGCCGATAAGTACACCATCTATATACTCAGCGACTCCGAGAAACAGATCGAACGCCTCCGCGCCATCTTCAACGACCGCGGCGACGACATACGCTTCACTCCGGTCATCTCCACGCTTCACGAAGGATTTGTCGACCACGCCACGAAAACGTGTGTGTTCACCGACCACCAGATATTTGACCGCTTCCACAAATACAACCTCAAGAGCGACCGCGCCCGCTCGGGCAAGCTCGCCCTGTCGCTAAAAGAGCTCGGACAGATCGAGACCGGCGACTACATAGTCCATATCGACCACGGAGTAGGAAAATTCGGCGGTCTCATACGCACCGAGGTCAACGGCCGCATGCAGGAGATGATAAAGCTCATCTACCTCAACAACGACATCCTGCTCGTGAGCATCCACTCGCTACACAAGCTGTCGAAGTATCGCGGCAAGGAAGGTGTAGAGCCGCGCATCAACCGTCTCGGCTCCGGCGCCTGGGGCAAGATGAAGGACCGCACCAAGTCCAAGCTGAAAGACATAGCCCGCGACCTTATAAAGCTGTATGCCGCCCGAAAGGACGAGCAGGGATTTGCCTACTCCCCCGACAGCTATCTGCAGCAGGAGCTGGAGGCTTCGTTCATATATGAGGACACCCCCGACCAGCTCACGGCGACTCAGGCGGTAAAAAGCGACATGGAGTCGCCCCGGCCTATGGACCGCCTCATCTGCGGCGATGTAGGCTTCGGCAAGACAGAAGTGGCTATCCGCGCCGCCTTCAAGGCAGCGACCGACAACAAGCAGACAGCCGTGCTCGTGCCAACGACCGTGCTCGCCTACCAGCATTTCAACACCTTCCGCGAGCGCCTGAAGGAATTTCCAGTGCGTGTCGACTACATCTCCCGCGCCCGTTCCGCAAAAGATGTCAAAAAAATTATCGCCGACCTTGCCGAAGGGAAAATCGACATCCTCATCGGCACCCACAAACTCATAGGCAAGGATGTGAAATTCAAGGACCTGGGGCTACTTATCGTCGACGAAGAGCAGAAATTCGGAGTCGCGGTCAAAGAAAAGCTAAAGCAGATGAAGGTCAACGTCGACACCCTCACCATGTCGGCCACACCTATACCGCGCACCCTCCAGTTCTCGCTCATGGGAGCGCGCGACCTCTCTGCAATCACCACACCCCCCGCCAACCGCTACCCCATCCTCACCTCCATCAACGCCCTCAACGACGACATAATCACCGAGGCGGTCAACTTCGAGATGTCGCGCAACGGTCAGGTGTTTTTCATCAATCCGAGAATCGAGGGTCTTTACGAGCTCGAAAACATGATAAAGCGCCTCGTGCCCGACGCCCGCACCATCGTGGCTCACGGGCAGATGCCCCCCGACAAGCTTGAAAAAGCGATAATCGACTTCGCCAACCATGACTATGACGTGTTGCTCGCCACTACGATTATCGAGTCGGGCATAGACATGCCAAATGTCAACACCATCGTGATAAACAACGCCCAGAACTTCGGACTCAGCGAGCTGCACCAGCTCCGCGGACGCGTAGGGCGAAGCTCCCGCAAGGCATTCTGCTACCTGCTCGTGCCTCCACATCTGCCGCTCACTCCCGTGGCGCGCCGCCGCCTTCAGGCAATCGAGAGCTTCAGCGAACTCGGGTCGGGCATACATATAGCCATGCAGGATCTCGACATACGCGGCGCAGGCAACCTGCTCGGTGCCGAACAGTCGGGCTTCATCGCCGACCTCGGATATGAGACCTACCAGCGCATACTCAAAGAGGCAGTGACCGAACTCAAAAACGAAGAGTTTGCCGACACGCTAACAGCCGACGACGGCAGCGGCGAGGAAGAGTATGTAGCCGACTGCACGGTAGAGAGCGACATGGAGCTGCTGCTGCCGCCCGACTATGTACCCCAGGAGAGTGAGCGCATAAGCCTCTACAAAGAGCTTGACGGCATCGAGCGGGAGCTTGACCTGCAACGCTTCAAGCTCAACCTTGAAGACCGCTTCGGCAAAATCCCCAAAGAGACAGCCGAACTGCTCCGCATACCGCGCCTGCGCTATCTCGCGCGTCGCCTCGGAATTGAGAAAATCATGCTCAAGATGGGACAGATGTACATGTATTTTGTCGATGACAGCAATCAGGCTTACTACAGGTCGCCGATGTTTGGCAAAATCCTCAACTACATGCAGGCTCATCCGCGCCGCTGCCGCATACGCGAAAAAAACGGCAGAAGGAGCATCGTAATCAGCGATGTCCCGACGGTAGAGGAGGGCGTCGCGCTCCTGCAGGAAGTCATCAGCCTCAACTCCCTTTGACGCCCGGCAAGATAACTGTAGAAGAAAATAACAAAAAAACTCCGCCGCCATGGTGCAATGTCGGATTTAATTTGTTAGATTTGTAAACGCAGATTATCACTAAGTATATATAAAAACCTCATTAACTTATGGGAACATTATCAATCATTAAAAATGACCCGTGGCTTGAGCCATATGCCGAAGCCATCACAGGCCGGCACGAAGATGCCTTGAAAAAGGAGAAAGAACTTATCGCCGCCGACGGGTCATTGAAAGCATTTGCCAATGCCCACAACTACTTCGGTCTGCACCGCACAGAGACCGGGTGGGTATTTCGCGAATGGGCTCCCAACGCCACCGGAATAACCCTGATAGGCGATTTTTCCGGATGGAAAGAATACAGAAAATATGCACTGAAGCCCATAGGCAACGGCGTATGGGAAATAAAGCTCAAAAAAGACGCCCTGCATCACGGCGACCTATATAAAATGATTGTAAGCTGGGAAGGAGGCGCCGGAGAGCGCATACCCGCTTATGCCAACCGAGTGGTCCAGGATGAACAGAGCAAGATATTCTCAGCTCAGGTATGGGCTCCCGAAAAGCCCTACAAATGGAAGGTGAAACGCTTCTCCCCCGACATCCGTCCGCTCCTTATCTATGAATGTCACATCGGCATGGCACAGGAGCGCGAAGGCGTTGGCTCCTACACCGAGTTCAAGGACAATGTATTGCCACGTATCGCCGCCGACGGCTACAATGCCATCCAGATAATGGCGATACAGGAACACCCCTACTACGGGTCGTTCGGTTACCATGTGTCAAGTTTCTTTGCTCCGTCGAGCCGCTTCGGCACCCCGGAGGAGCTGAAGGCGCTCATCGACGCCGCCCATGAAAAAGGCATAGCAGTGATAATGGACATCGTACACTCCCACGCCGTGAAAAATGAAGTGGAAGGACTCGGCAGACTTGACGGCAGCTATGACCAATACTTCTACGGCGACAGCCGCCGCGAGCATCCGGCATGGGACTCGCTCTGCTTCGATTACGGCAAAAACCAGATAATCCACTTCCTGCTCTCCAACTGCAAATACTGGCTTGAAGAGTTCCGCTTTGACGGCTTCCGCTTTGACGGCGTGACCTCGATGCTCTATTACAACCACGGGCTCGGTCAGGCATTCGGCTCTTACGGCGACTACTACAACGGCGGACAGGACACAAACGCCATCACCTATCTCACCCTCGCCAACAAGCTTATCCACGAAGTCAACCGCAAGGCCATCACCATTGCTGAAGAGATGAGCGGCATGCCAGGACTCGCAACCCCCTTCAAGGCGGGCGGCATAGGATTTGACTACCGCATGGCGATGGGTGTGCCCGACTACTGGATCAAGATGCTCAAAGAGAAGAAAGACGAGGACTGGCACCCGACATCAATATTCTGGGAACTGACCAACCGCCGCGCCGATGAAAAGACCATCAGCTATGTCGAGAGCCACGACCAGGCACTCGTGGGCGACAAGACCGTCATATTCCGTCTTATCGACGACCAGATGTACTGGCACATGACCAAGGGCGACGACAACGCCACTGTCAACCGAGGCATAGCGATGCACAAGATGATACGCCTTGTCACCCTCGGCACCATCAACGGAGGCTATCTCAACTTCATGGGCAACGAGTTCGGACATCCCGAGTGGATCGACTTCCCGCGCGAAGGCAACGGCTGGAGCTACAAGTATGCCCGCCGCCAGTGGGACCTCGTGGACCGTCAGGAACTCCGCTACTGCGAGCTTAACGCCTTCGACAATGCGATGATACGCCTTGTAGACGACATCTACGACTTCCAGGCGCTGCCTGTAGTGAAGCTGTGGGAAAAAGATGACGACCAGGTGCTGGCATTCATGCGAGGCAACTATGTGTTTGTATTTAACTGGGCGCCGTTCAAGTCCTACAACGGCTACGGCTTCCTTGCCCCCGAAGGCGAATATGAAGTAGTGCTATCAAGCGACAATCCCGAATACGGTGGATTTGGCAACATCGACGAAGGCATACATCATCTCACCCAGCACGACGAGCTGTACGCGGCCGACGGCAAAGGATGGCTCAAGCTCTATCTACCGGCACGCACCTGCCAGGTACTCAAAAAAATCAATTAAGACCCCGTTCCCCATACACGATGGTGCAGCAAAATCATGATTTTGCTGCACTATCTTTTTTTGCCCGACAGCCAAAATCACAGGGCATATTTGGAAAATAAGTTTTTTTAAGTAACTTTGCAGCAACGGTCAGCTCAGAGGAGCAGGCTGTATACATTTGAAAAAAGCGTTTCAACGCGTTTATTTCTGACCCTTCAAATTCTCGCAAAATTTCCAGGACAGAGAAGTAGACAGCAACGAAACGGTTTGCGCTAATATGGATTAGTGCGGCTAACACCGTAACCTACCCGCGCCATTCCGGTAAAGGAGCTTGCTCCTCAACCGGGTTGTCGTGTGCGTGTCCATATACTGCGCGGGCTGACCGTCGTTGCTTATCCTCTGTCGATGGCAATGCGAGAAGCCTGAAGGGCGGGATAAGCAAAGTTGATGCAGTTCCCGCGCTTTTTGTGTATTTATACACCTTTTTTTAGTTTAATCCGGCAGCGACAAGGGAACGGTCATGCACCTTAGAAGTTGCGCCCGACACAAACCCCAGGGCAACGCATTATGAATCCCTTACGCGCTACAATGGCGTTGGCACTTCTCGCAGGCAGCGTCATCACCGCCTCCGCCCAGTCCAACAAGGCTAAAAACACATGGGAGGAATCACAGGCACGACGCATCAACCCGGAAATCAGAATGGTAATCACGCCACAGATATGTGACATGACCATGTTAAGCAACAATCGCGAAATCTACGGTCCCTACATCTTTGACATCAGGTCAATCGAAGAGACAGCCAACAGCGGCGACCTTGACAATCTAAAGAACAACGCACTATTTCTTGCATGTCGCGAGGCCGACGCCGACGCTGTGATCGAGGTCGTGTATCACTCCTACGTAAGTGAAAAAGACTCCAAAAAGATGTATATCGAACTGTCAGGCTATCCTGTAAAGTACACCAACTTCCGCCCTGCATCAAAAGCAGAAATCGAGATGATGGGAGTGGTATATCCACGCGCCAACTCCAGCGTAATGATATCGCCTGCGGCAACCACTGCTCCTACAAATTCAAAAGGGAAGTAACCCCACGACGATTAAGTCATCACAATCTATTATTATAAATCATTAACCAACACACTTATCAAGCAATGAAAAAGATTATGCTAATGGCGCTCATGAGCCTGATGGCTCTCGGCGCATCCGCCCAAATGCTCACATCACGCACCTACACAAAAACTAAAAGACCTACCACGTGGTATGTGCGTGCCGGCGCATCATTCAATAACGTAGCCGGAATGAGCGATGCAGAATACAGTGAAGACGGAGACGAACTGTCGTTAGGCACCAAAACCGGATTTGTCGCCGACTTCGGATTTCAGAAACCGATAGGAAAATCGGGATTATACTGGGGTATGGAGCTCGGGCTCGGCAACCGCGGATACAGCGTCAATATTAAAGAAGACGATATCGAATCGAAATTGTCACTTCTCACCTGGAACCTGACTTACTCCCCTGTCACCATCGGCTACAAATATTCCGTCACCGACAATCTCAAAATCGACGCCCACTTCGGAATCTTCGCAAGCTACGATTTCGCCCACAATCTGTCGGCCAAGGCAGGTGGCGAGAAATACGACATAGACTGGGACAGATTTTCATCGGAAACTTCTTACACCGAATTTGACGCCGGAATCCAGCTTGGTATCGGAGTGTGGTACAGCCGCTACAATCTTGACTTCACATGGCAGCGCGGATTCTCCGAGCTTTCTTATTACTCCGGAAACCCGTCGGGTGCGACCGGTCGTAGTTCCAATCTGATGTTGCGACTCGGCATCGCATTTTAATTATCTCTGAAAAAAATGTGTCGCATGACTGCACTTTCCTGAAAAGCTCAGCAGTCATGCGGCACACTCACATAAAACTACAGGCAATGTTACGTATAATAGTATTCTCAATATTTTTAGCCTCACTATCAGTCGACGCCTGCGCAATCGACCTGTTCAAGAAAAAGGAATTTGTACCGTTTGACTACACGGCATGGACCGACACCGCCCGATTGAACAGCAGTTGCGGCGACCTGCCGGCAGTCTACCCCAAGAGCATTGATGGCACTGCCGTAGTCACCGGAAGCGTGGCGCTCCCCGGCATCAAAGGCGAGTGTATCTTCGCCGCCGCAATGTGTCATGCGGTAGAAACGATGAATCACGAAACGGAGAAAATCGAACAAGCCGACTACTCCGGCAATTCCTTCCTGCTCTTTCAACATGACACCCAGGGCAGCAACAACACCGAAACGGCATATTCCCGCCACACACTTATCGAGTGTGGCGACGGAGAGTTGCGCTATACATCCTATGACCTTGATGCACGCTATCGCGAAAAAGGCATAATCCCCCGCACCCTTCCATTTGAAAAACTGAATCCCGCCGATAATCCGCGACACCGCGAACTGATTGAGGAATTTTCCTGCGTTAACGCGTCGGAAGTCAAAGCGATGGCTGATTTCATTAAAGAACATCCCGACCTGATGTTTCACAACATCGCCGCCATGAGCAAAGGCAAAGTCACAGAGGGGATGACAGAACTTGAAGTAAAAGTGTTGCTCGGCATGCCGCCGGCTGAACGGAAAAGCGGTGAACGCACACGCTGGATATACAGCAACGACCTTATTATCATCTTCACCGACGGCAAAGTAACAAAAGTCATCGACTGAACACACTCAGGACACCCGCAGAGGTGAGAGTATATGCGGATTGGCAAAGGATGGCTCAAGCTCTATCTGCCGGCACGCACCTGCCAGGTACTCAAAAAAATCAATTAAGCCACGGCGCCGAAACGCCGCCCCACCCGATGAGGCTGCGCGATGGGTTCCATGGCGGTTTGTACAGGCAGTGTAGGGGCGAGTGGAAGCTCGCCCGCATGTTTGCAGGACCGCGGTCATTTTGGTTTCAGCATTGCGTGTAGTGCGGGCGACCTTCCAGTCGCCCCTACAGCTACGCGATACACTGCGC
>OLWA01003949.1_pt1 | contig 10530 bp, 6 predicted proteins | sample 1673251 | NCBI WGS metagenome assembly OLWA01 (sample SAMEA3178937, study PRJEB25190) | human gut metagenome | biome: human gut; feature: human-associated habitat; material: faeces | place: Austria | collected 2013
TAATTACATCCAATATTTAGATATTTGAAAGCTAAGATATTTAGCTGCTCATCTTTAATTGTATATCGAGGAAAATTTTCTTTAGATTCTTCCGTATTATATAGGATATATCTAGCGTTAGCTTGAGCTATTAAGTTTTGCAAAGTAGAATCTGATTCTAATTCTTGGTAGCTTTTTTCAACATGCTCTATATTCATAATAAATCAGGGTTAGATATTAGTTCTTCTGCTTTTTCAAATATGGATTTAATAAACTCTTCTGGCTGACCAATTCCAATAGAAATGAAAACCAAATTTGAATTATCACTATTCAAATGTTTTTCAACTGTTTCTGAAGTCTTGGTATTACTTAGTAACAAACCAACATAAATAAGGTCGCCTCTATCTTTTATATCTTGCACTATATAATCATCCAGCTTTCGAGCAAGTAATTCATCTGATTTTGCTATTTCTTCAAAAATTGCATCATCTAATTCATAAACTTTTCTAATATTTTTTTGTTCTTCTGGGTTTAACTTAGAGAATGCTTTTGAAAATTCTTCATATATGTGATTATATTCCATATCATTTTCATCTAATGATCTCAATCTAACCATTAATTCTAAGCAATCTGCATAATCTTCACTATAATCAATTTGATCATCATTTAAAATTTTATTAATTTCATCTTCAATGTTCATTGCAATACTCCTTTATATTTATTCATTAACTTTAACCATTGCTGGTCGAATTACTTTATCTTTATAGATGTATCCTTTTTGCAATACTTCTAATATTACGTTTGAAGGCTTACTTTCATCTTTTTCAGTTAAAACAGCTTGATGATAATTTGGATCAAATTCAATTCCAGATGCCTCTATTTCTTTAACACCTAAATCAGTAAGCAACTTAATCAAATTCGTATAAATCATTTTAAAACCTTCAAGATATTTCTTAACTTCATCACTTGCTTCATCTGAAACTTCAGCTTTTAATGCTCTTTCAAAGTTATCAATGGTTGGTAATAAATCTTCAATTAATTCTTCATTTGAATATTTGTAAATGTTTGCTATTTCATCTTCTTTTCTTCTTTTAAAGTTCATCATTTCAGCTTGAATTCTCATTGATTTTGCTTGTTCTTCAGATAATTTTGTTTTTAATTCTTCTATTTCTTTTTGTAGTTCATTATGTTTATTTTCGTGTTTAATATTTTTTTCTTTTGAATCTTCTTCAACTACATTTTTCTTTTTATGTTCTTTTTCCACTTGGATCACCTTTCTAAGTAACTTTTTAAGTAGTTAAGAAGTGTAACTACTTTATCGTATTCCATTCTTTTTGGTCCTATTATAGCAATAGTTCCTTCTTCTCCAGCAATATTGTAACTTGTTTTAATAACAGTTACATTTGGATCAAATTCGTTTTCTTCACCAATGTATATGTTAATTCCTTCATCGTCTGTTTCAATCTTCTTTACTAATTCAATATTTTCAAGTTTACTGATCATTCCTTTTATCTTATCTGGTTCGTCATATTCTGGTTGCTTTAAAATATTAGTTTTACCTTGAAACAATACATCGGAATTCTTTACAGTGAAATCTTCAAAAGCTTCTTTAAATAATCTCATAATTGCTTCGTGTTCTTTAATTTTTTTGGCAATTACAGGTTTTATTTCAAATTCTAATTTTTCATTAATGCTTGATAATTTGGCACCAAATAATTCTTTATTGATAAGTTCACTTGTTTTAACTAATTCATTTATACTTATATTGTTTGGGATAATGAATTGTTTATTTTCAACATGTCCAGAAGATGTAACAACTACGGCTACTATTTTATTTGTATCTAATGGGATAATACTTATTTGTTTTAAAGTATTATTTTCACTTTCTTTACCTAAAATGACGGTAGTATAATTGGTAATATCGCTTATGATTTCCATGCATTTTACGATACAATCACTTACTGGTAAATTCTTATTATTTAAAATAGTTTGTAATTTTAATACTTCTTCTCCAGTTAATTCTTTTGGCTTCATTAAATTATCAACATAATATTTGTATCCTGCTTCTGAAGGAATACGTCCGCTTGATGTGTGAGTCTTTTCTAAATAACCTAAACTTTCTAAGAATGCCATATCATTACGAATTGTTGCGCTAGAACATTTAAGTTTTTTTACTAAACTTTTAGATCCAACAGGTCTAATTGTATTGATATATGTTTCGACAATCAGTTTCAAAAGTTTATTTTGACGATTATTCATTTAATCACTCCCTTTTATTAGCACTCATTTTTCTTGAATGCTAATATCATTATAATATTATGCTTAGCACTTGTCAATATATGAGTGCTAAATTTGTCAAAATTTTTTATGTTTATTTTGAGCAAATTAAAAAAATCCTTATTTAAAGGATCTTTATAATTTTACAATTTATATCTTTTATTGAATTTTTCAATTTGAGACATTGTTGATCTTTCAAAATCGTCACCAAACTTATTTTCTTGATTTATTACATTGCCATTTTTATAATCTTCAGTATTAAATATATGTTCATCTTTTAAATTATTATCTTTATAATAATTGTATTCTCCTAAAACGATTGGATTATTTTCTAATATAACTTGCTTAATAGTTACTTGACTAATAATCCCGTTTTTAAATTTTAATGTCATTTCTAAAACTGTTGGCATGATCTGTAAAATATTTGATAAACTTGGAACCCATATTTCTAATGGACCATTATTATAAACATCTTTAATTTTAAATTTATGAGAATGACCATGCAATAAAATGGTATGTTTTGTTAATGTTTTTTTAACATTATCTACATGATGACGCAATAGAATTTTGTCATTTTTTATATTGATAATACTATTGGCATAACCGGGAATTATTATATCAGGGCGATAATTTGTTGTAGCATATCGTAAATCAATACAAGAACTATTTAACACTGATATATCATGATTTCCTCCTACAGCAAAAGTTAAAATTGAATCATCATGAGGATAATTTTCTATAAAATATTTAACTTGTTCATAAGGTTCTGCAATAGTTTGATTTCCTGGAGGAAATGTTCCATCAAGTAAGTCACCTGCACACATAATAATATGTATTCCATTTTGAACACAATATTCAAAAGCTTTTGCTACTAAATCTTGACGACACAATTTATTACAATAATGAAAATCAGCTGTAGCAAGAATTTTTATTTCTTCTTCATTTATATCTGTAATGATTGTTGCTTCTAAATTTTTATTATTTGATTTTGATAATGATCCTAATTCTGAGGCGGGAATATATTTAATTGAACCATTAGAATAATAATTTCTTTGACATGCTATACCTAAATTCTTAAGTTCTAATAACTTTGCTGTTAATTCAGAAAAAGGAATATTTAATTGCTTACATATATCTGCATTTGAAATATTTTTATTTATTAAATCAATTAATACTTTATAATTATTTAAATCATAAGTTGTATAAGTTGAAATTGAAGATATTTCTACTTCTTTAGGATCTCCTTTTATACTTTCTTGAACAATATCTTTACTATTTTCTTCGTTTTCTTTAACTATATCTTTTTCTTTTTCAACTTCTAATAGTGTCCTAATTTTTGGCAACAAAAGCTTATAAAATTGATAACGATATTTATTGTTATTCCATTCTTCTTTTGGACATGGATTATGTAAATCTTCTCCATATCTAATAACTAATAATTCTTTTTCCTCTGTACTTAAATTCGATATGACATTATCTATTATTTCTTCAGAATATTCACTAAAATATTCATATATTGATTGCAGTTTTCTTGACATATAAATCCCCCCTTTGCTTACATATGATATATATTAGCAAACATTTGTTATTAAGTCAATAGAAAAGCCTTACTTTTGGCTTTGTAAGACTTTATTTTAAACTATTTGTTATTTAATTTATCCATAATACTTTTAGTTTCTTCATCATCTATACGATTAAATAATAGTTCATTATTTACTATTTTAATGTTTCCAGTTATTTCTTTTTCTTGCCAGTTACTTTCTTTAGATATATCTAACATATTAAGAATTTTATCGGAAGTTTCACTTAAGAACGGTCTAATTAAATTAGCTATATTTACAATCATATATGTGCAAGTATAAGTTATATCATTAAATTCTTCAATATTTTCTTTAACTTTGATCCATGGAGTATTTTCATCATAATATTTGTTTCCTAAAGAAATGTAATCCATTACTTTTGATAAAGCTGACTTTAATTCTCCTTTTTCAATTAGTTCTCCAACTTCTTTATAAGTTTTTAAAGTTGTTTCTTTTATTTTAGAATCTACTTTTCCTTCGGTAATTATACCTTCAAACTTTTTATTTATGAATGAGAAATTACGATTAATAAAGTTTCCTAACGTTCCAACTAAGAATTTATTATGAACAGTTATCATTTCTTCAATTGAGCAACTAATGTCTTTAACTTCAGGACCATTAAAAATAAAGTAGAATCTTAAAGTATCTTTATTAAATAATTCTAATAATTCGTTAACTGATATTAGATTTCCTTTACTTTTACTCATTTTTTCATTATTTAAATTAACATATGCTGATGAGATTATATAATCAGGTAATCTATAGTTATCACCTATTGCTAGTTCAAGAGCTGGAAAAATAGTTGTATGGAATGGAATGTTGTCTTTTCCATGAACCATATAAACTCTTAGATTTTGATTATTATCTGATAATACTTCATCGGGATTTAATCCTCTTTCACGTAATACCTTATCGGCTGTACTTAAATAACCTAAAACAGCCTCAATCCATACATATATTCTTTTATTTTCGTAGCCTTTAACTGGTACTTCAACACCCCAGTCAAGTTCTCTAGTTGTTGCTCTTTCTACTAAACCATCTATATATTTTTGAGTTTCACCAATAGCATTTTTACGCCATTTATCTTTATTTTTATCTAATAGTTTTTGTAATTCTTCTTTAAATTCTGGTAATTTAAAATATAAATGTTTATTTATTTTAGTTGTTAATAAGTTACCACATGTTTTACAATGTTTATTTAATACTTGACTTGGATCTAATGATGCTAAACAATTATCACATTGATCACCAGTAGATTCTCCACCACAATTTGGACATATTCCAACAATTTCACGATCTGATACAAATTTATTACATGTATCACAGTAATCTTGTTCAATTTCTTTTTCATAAATATATCCATTATTAATCATTTTTAAAAAAACATTTTGAACATATTTTTTATGATAATCTGTCATTGTTGCAGTATATAAATCATAATTAAAGCCAATATTATTAAATGTTTTAACAAATTCTTCATGATAAAAAGTTGCTATGGCTTTTGGTGTAGTTCCTTCTTTTTTAGCTCTTTCAGTTATTGGAGTTCCATGACAATCAGAGCCTGATACATAAATAACATTATCTCCACACATTCGGTAGTACTTTGCTATAACATCTCCTGGCAAAAGGGCTGCTAAGTGTCCTACGTGTAAATAATAATTAGCATATGGCCATGCGCCACCTATTAAAATATCTCTTTTCATTTTTTCTAATCTCCTTTTAATAACTAAATGTGTGAATTATAAGCATTACTATAATTAAAATAAAAATTATTATGGCAGATATAATATATATCCATCTTTGATACTTCTTCATAAAATCACAACTATATTCTATCAAATTGACTATAAAATGTAAAATGTTTATTATAAAACAAATGAATAATATTATTACAACAAAAAACTAAGATATTTCTATCTCAGTTTCTTATTTTATTCATTATCGCTAGTTTCAGTAGTTTCTTCGCTATTTTCATGAGCGTTTTCTTCTACTTCATTAACTTCAATATCTGGTTTTTCTTCATTATCTAAGAATTCTTCTTCTAATACCTCACTTGGTTCATCTGATAAAAATTCTTTTTCTAATGTTATATCTACATTAGCATATTGTCTAGCACCAGTACCAGCTGGAATTAATTTACCTAAAATAACATTTTCTTTTAAGCCTCTTAATTCATCAACTTTTCCTTTAATAGCAGCATCTGTTAATACTCTTGTTGTTTCTTGGAATGATGCAGCTGATAAGAATGAATCAGTTTCTAAACTTGATTTTGTAATACCTAAAATAATTGGATAACCTTTAGCAGGAACTTTACCTTCAAGAATAATTGGTTTATTCTTTTTAGCAAATTCTCTAATACTAACTGTTAAACCTGCTACCATATCAGTATCTCCAGCATCAGTTATTCTAATCTTATTAATCATTCTTGATGCAATAACTTCAACGTGTTTATCAGCAATGTCAACGCCTTGTGATTTATATACTTTTTGAATTTCTTTTAAGATATATTCTTGAGTAGTAATTGGATCGGTAACTGCAAGTAATTCTTTAGGTGCAATAATACCTTCAGTTAATCTATCACCAGCATTAACTTCTGATCCTACTTCTACTCTTAGTTTAGCACCATAACTTGTTGTATGCTCTCTAGCTTCATTATCGTTCATAACAGTTACTTTCCATTTACCAGAAGATTCTTCTATTTTAGATACTTTACCAGTAATTTCAGCAATTGTTGCTTTTCCTTTTGGACGACGTGCTTCGAATACTTCTTCAACTCTTGGTAAACCTTGAGTGATATCTTCTTCTGATGCTACACCACCGGCATGGAATGTACGAAGTGTTAACTGTGTACCTGGCTCACCGATTGATTGAGCAGCCATAATACCTACAGCTTCACCTGTTTCAACTAAGTTACCAGTTGCTAGGTTGTAACCATAACATTTTTGACAAATTCCGTGTTCACTCTTACAAGTTAATACGCTTCTAATTTCAACTTTTGTAATACCTGCTTTAACAATCTTGCTTGCAATACTTTCAGTAATTGCTTCACCTTTATCAACAATAACTTCTTTAGTTTCAGGATTGATAACTTTTTTAGCAGCATATCTACCAACGATTCTTTCAGCCATAGATTCAATAACTGAGCCATCATTGTCGTTAATAAAGTCTGATACTACTAAGCCAGATGTACAACCACAATCTTCTTCTTTAATAATTATATCTTGACCAACATCTACAAGTCTTCTTGTTAAGTAACCTGAATCGGCTGTCTTAAGGGCTGTATCGGCAGATCCTTTACGAGCACCGTGAGTATTAACGAAGAATTCGTTAACTGAGTGTCCTTCATAAAGTGATGTTAAAATTGGGATTTCTACTGCATCACCGTTTGGTTTAGCCATTAATCCACGCATACCTGCCATTTGGGTAAATTGGTTTAATGAACCACGAGCACCAGATGACATCATGATAAATATTGGATTTGTTGGGTTTGTGGCAGCAATTTCTTTTAACTCTGCTTCTACTTGACTTCTTACTTCATTCCATACAGCACATACTGAATTATGTCTTTCTAAATCAGTAATTAAACCTCTTTGGAATTGTTTATTTATTTTATTAACCTTTTCTTGACCAGCAGCAATATATTCTTGTTTATGTTGACTAGTCATAATATCCATAATACTGAATGTGATACCTGAAATTGTAGAATATTTAAATCCTAAATCTTTTAATCTATCTAGCATCATAGATGTTTCAGTTGTTTTATAACGTTTAAATATTTGAGCAATTATTTGTTGTAAAGTCTTTTTAGCAAACGCTGGTGTTAAAGGCATAGCTTTAATTGCTTCAGGAATATTAGTTCCCATTTCTAAGAAATACTTGTTTGGTGTTAACCCTTCAATATTGTCTTTAGTTGGTTCATTAATAAATGGATAAGTATCTGGTAAGATTTCGTTAAACAATAATTTACCAGCTGTTGTAACTAAATATTTATCTTTAACATCATCGGCAAATATTTTATATTTAAATGATTTAACTGGAAGAGCGATTCTTGTATGTAAAGTTATTTCTCTTCTTTCATATGCCATTAATGCTTCGTTTGAATTTTTATAAACTTTACCTTCATTTGGTTCTCCAGCATACTCTAATGTTATGTAATAGTTTCCTAATACCATATCTTGTGATGGAGTAACAATTGGTTTACCATCTGACGGTTTTAAGATGTTATTAGCACCTAACATTAGGATTCTTGCTTCTGCTTTAGCTTCTTCACTAATTGGTACGTGAACTGCCATTTGGTCGCCATCGAAATCGGCATTAAATGCAGCACATACTAGTGGGTGTAATCTAATAGCTTTACCACCAACTAATTTTGGTTCAAATGCTTGAATACCAAGTCTATGTAATGTTGGTGCACGGTTAAGCATAACTGGATGTTCAGTAATTACATCTTCAACTACATCCCAAACACAGTCATCTTTATTATCTATTAATTTTTTAGCTCCTTTAATGTTATGAGCTAAGCCTCTTTCTACTAAACCATTAATTACATGTGGTTTAAATAGTTCTAAAGCCATATCTTTTGGAAGACCACATTCATACATTTTTAAATTTGGTCCTACAACGATAACTGAACGGCCAGAGTAATCTACACGTTTACCTAATAGGTTTTGACGGAAACGTCCTTGTTTACCTTTTAACATAGAAGATAATGATTTTAATGCACGATTACCAGCACCGCTTACACTTCTTCCACGTCTGCCGTTATCAAATAATGTATCAACTGCTTCTTGTAACATACGTTTTTCATTTTGAACAATTATTGAAGGAGCACCAAGCTCTAATAATTTCTTTAAACGATTGTTACGATTGATGATACGACGATATAAATCGTTTAAGTCAGATGTTGCAAATCTACCACCATCTAATTGAATCATTGGTCTTAAATCTGGTGGAATTACAGGAATTACGTCTAATACCATCCATTCAGGTTTATTTCCTGATGTTTGGAATGCTACTAAACAGTCTAATCTCTTAACTAAACGGATACGTTTTTGACCAGTTGATCCGTCTAATTCAGCACGTAATTTTTCAATTTCTTTATCAACGTCTACTTCTTTTAATAATTTTTGGATTGCTTCAGCACCCATACCTACTTCAAATGAATTACCATATTTTTCATAATATGCACGATATTCTTTATCTGATAGGGTTTGTTTTTTCTCTAGTGGAGCTGTTCCCGGATTAATTACTACGTATGATACGAAATATAATACTTCTTCAAGTTCTCTTGGAGACATATCTAGTACTAATCCCATTTTTGATGGAACACCTTTGAAGAACCAGATGTGAGAGCAAGGTGCAGCAAGCTCTATGTGTCCCATACGTTCACGACGTACTTTAGAACGAGTAACTTCTACACCACATCTATCACAAACTACGTTTTTATATCTTAATCTTTTATATTTACCACATGAACATTCAAAATCTTTTGTAGGTCCAAAGATTTTTTCACAGAATAATCCATCTCTTTCTGGTTTTAATGTACGATAATTAATTGTCTCTGGTTTTTTAACTTCACCAAATGACCAACTTCTTATCTTTTCAGGGCTAGCAATACTAATACGAATACCTTTAATATTATTAACTTCCAACATTTTTATTCCTCCACTTCTAGATTTCCATTTTCGATGTCTTCTAATTCTTCAAAATCTGGTTCTTCGTCATCGAAAACTTCATCTTCTTCATCATCATCTGAATAATCATCTTCTAGATTATCATTTAAATCTGCATTTACTTCAGGTCTTCTAAAGTTTTCAGGAAGTGGTGCATCTTTTTTATGGACTATATCACCAGTTTTTGCATCTATTTCATCAATAGTAATTGCATCTGATGCAGCATCTTCTTCGGCTTCTAATTCTTTTAATTCATGAGCAACGTCATCTTGGTCAATCATTTCAACGTTAAGTCCTAATGCTTGGAATTCTTTAATTAATACTCTGAATGATTCAGGCATTCCAGCACCTTTTGGAGTTTGTCCTTTAACTAAGGCTTCATATACTTTAACACGTCCAACTACATCATCTGATTTAATTGTCATGATTTCTTGTAATACATGAGCAGCACCATATGCATATAATGCCCAAACTTCCATTTCTCCGAATCTTTGACCACCAAATTGGGCTTTACCACCTAATGGTTGTTGTGTTACTAAACTGTAAGGTCCAGTTGAACGAGCATGAATTTTATCATCTACCATGTGATGTAATTTGATCATGTACATAACACCTACGGCAACACGGTTTTCGAATTTTTCACCAGTACGACCATTATATAGATCTGTTTTACCATCTAAGTCCATACCAGCTTTAGCCATTTCTTCTTTAATTTCATCAACTGTTGCACCATCGAATACTGGAGTTGCATATTTAACACCTAATTTTTTACCAGCCATTCCTAAGTGTAACTCTAAGATTTGTCCTAAGTTCATACGAGATGGAACACCTTGTGGGTTAAGAACAATATCAACTGGAGTACCATCTGGTAAGTATGGCATATCTTCTTCTGGTAAAATAAGGGAAATAACACCTTTATTACCATGACGTCCTGACATTTTATCTCCGACTTGAATCTTACGTTTTTGAATTATATAAACACGAACAATTTTTGAAACTCCAGGAGCTAATTCATCTGAATT
>OLWA01003951.1_pt1 | contig 10523 bp, 10 predicted proteins | sample 1673251 | NCBI WGS metagenome assembly OLWA01 (sample SAMEA3178937, study PRJEB25190) | human gut metagenome | biome: human gut; feature: human-associated habitat; material: faeces | place: Austria | collected 2013
TAAATCACGTATTAAAAACACAGAATGTGCAAAAGGAGAAGAATTATGAAGTTTAGTGCGATCACAGGGCGTATCGTAGCCTCTCCAAACAAGTTTGTCAAGGAGATGTAGGTCAGTTCATCCTTGCTATGGATACCTGGTTTGAAAGATTGATGGTGGAATAATAGAGGCTGTGATAGAATGAAGAAAATGATTTGATACGCTAATCGGAATTAGGAGGCTATCGGAAATGACTGAAAGAGAAAAAATGCTAAGTGGAGAGTTGTACGATCCAACGGATAAAGAATTGGAGCAATTACGCGTGAATGCACGTAAATCAGCAAGAAAATACAATTCGACAGATGAAGATGACCAAGAAGAACAAGCACAGATATTGAGGGAATTATTGCCAGCAACAGAGGAACTCCCCTATTTACAGGCACCTGTTTATTTTGATTATGGATGTAATACGTTCTTTGGAAAATTCAGTTCTGCAAATTTTAATTTTACATGTTTAGATGTATGTGAAATACATATAGGCGATAATGTGATGATTGGTCCAAATGTTACATTGGCAACTCCCATGCATCCATTATTACCTGAAGAACGCAATATCAGGATGAGAGAAGATGGCAGTTTTTATAATCTTGAATATGCGAAACCAATAACTATAAAAGATAATTGCTGGCTGGCATCCAATGTGGTTGTTTGCGGTGGTGTCACCATAGGAGAAGGGTGTGTAATTGGTGCAGGAAGTGTTGTAACAAAAGATATTCCGCCGTATAGTTTGGCAGTCGGAAATCCATGCCGGGTCATTCGAAAAATAACTGAGAAAGATCATATGCCAGATGGAATTGAAAAGAATTGAAAAATTTGCAGAGATGACAAGAGGTTCATTTTAGTAAAGAAATAAAATAATCACAATTAATAACGCCGATGCAGGATTTTTATAATCCTATACCGGCGTTTGTTGTTTACGTGAGAATGTATTTTACGCTTATTTTCCAAATGTATTGCTGGATTTAGCTGCAGCCTTTGCTGCCATGGAGTTGGTGGACTCAAACAAGGAAGTTGTCGGTGCGACCGGACACATCAGTACCCGTCCTGTTCCGCGGTAAACATTTACCAGGCCTTCTCCACTAACCGCTGATCCTACAAGTGTTTTGGTTGATCGTTCTACGGTAAATTCAAGGTTTGATGACCAACATACGGCAAGGTTTCCATCAATTTTCAGTTCATCATTTTCCAATATAACTTCAATCAATTCATCTTCGGGAACATTAGACTCCAGTGCAGCTACACCATTTCCCTGTAAACTCAGATTAAACAGGCCTTCGCTACCTAATACTGCTGATGAAAGGTTCTTTCTGGCTACAACTTTACTTTTTACATTTGCATCACAAGCCAGGAACATGCCATCTTCAATTGTCATTCCGGCCGATCCCCACTTGCCAACATCTGCAAGAATAATGTATTTATATGTCGGTTCCAGTACCAGACAGCCTTCACCAACATATTCTGGTTTAACTGCGGTTTCTTTTGTAACCGCACCCTTGAGTGCCTTTCCAAGGAAATCTCCGATACCTTTTACACCAGACGTGGCTTGTACATTACCACCCATCCACTGCATGGAACCAGCCTGGATAACAGCTGAATGGTCTTTATCAATATCAATAACAACCTGTCTTCTTCTGACATTCATTTTACTCATGAAATACTCATTCATTGCATTCATAGGTGAAACGCTGGCATCCTGCACATATTCAAGCACATGGAAGTTTCCGATGCTTTTTGCATATTTTCTGTTTCCATTTTGTAAGTTTTCAATTCGCATAGCATAATCTCCCTTTTAATAATAATTTATGATGTTGCTCGTATATGCTTATTATAAAAGAGTCAGCATAGATAGAAAACAATTCGTGCAGAGAAATATAAAGACAGAATTCTCAAAATTCGAGAAATATAAAGATGTAATTCCTCATGGTGGATGTGTATTGTGAAAAATAAATTTGTTATAGTGACAATATCAACAAAAAAGCAGAATATAAATGGGGTGATCAGATGGAAGCAGCACAGAGAATTCGATTAATCCGGATAATAGAAAAGATGGAGAAAAATCCGACATTCAGTAATAAACTTGGTATAAAGAACACATCTGAATATTTAGCAGAAAAAGAACAGAAAAAATGAAAGACACATGTCAGAAGGAGTAAAAAATGTTATCGTTATTATTTATAATTTGTATAATTTGGTTTGTTGGAAAATTTTTTGTTTTTGGGTTAAGAGCATCCTGGGGAATTATGAAACTACTTTGCACGGTTATTTTCTTCCCGGTGATATTGATAGGTATGGTTGTAGGTGGACTGATGTACATTGCTTTTCCATTATTGATTATTGGTGGCATTATAGCATTGGTGACGTCACATTCATAATCGATCAGGAGGAAGAAAACAGAAAGTATCGTCAATCAATTACAGCGTATGTAAAGGAAAAGGCAATGAGTCAGAAATGGTTCATTGCCTTTCTTGGCGTTATGGATTATTTCAATTTTTCTCTCTCGGCATTTAGGAGCTCAAGATTAAGCCCCTGTTCTCCGGCAGTCTTATCTACCCAAAGATTCAAAGAGTCTATGGCTAAAGAAATTTCATTAAGTTTTTTACTGATATAAGCAAAATCTTTCATTTCATCATCGCTGATCTTACCGTCACGGGCAATCTGGATCAGACGACCAGTAAGAGGATTGATTTCATTCAAACTGGCAATTGTCTCCAAAATGATATTTGACAGATCAGTCATTTCTACTTCTGGAACATAACGATGGCCGATCTCGCATTTGTGAGAGCAATAGTAATTGCAAAGCTCTGGTCTTTTATAGGCATCTGCCATCTGGAGGATATCATAGGGCGTAGGTTCTTGTGTTTCATATTCAAATTTTTCAATTTTTGAATCAGAGACAGCATCCATTTTTTCACTGGCCTCTGCTCTTGTAAGTCCTGCCGCTTCTCGGTAAAGCTGGTAAATTGTTTTGTTTTCCCTAGTGGATTGTTTACCCATGAGAATTTCCTCCCCGTATATCGCCAAACATGAGGATTATCAATATTTAAGTCCTCATGCAAGACGTGTATTTCTTGTATAGAGTTTATTATACTTGAATTATCAATTAACAACAAGCTCAATAATGAACATGAAGTCAAAAAGAGTGAAAGAGGAAAGAGAGGTTACAGAATGAACACTATGAACAAACAGGAAATCAACGAATTTATTGAAAAAATGGAAGAGGTAGGTGATGTTTGGACGGAAGAGGGAGGAAGAGCAATGAGTAAAATCTACTTCACACTGGCAGGAACAAATCATTATTTCGGAAAAGAATTTCTGAAAAAAGGAACGAAGATCCGTTTAGAAAAAGAACCAGACAATGAGTATGACAAGGAAGCAATTAAAGTAACTTATGAAGGTCTGGGAAAGATCGGATATGTAGCAAACAGTTCCAATACCGTGCTCGGAGATTCCAGGAGTGCCGGAAGAATCTATGATAAAATCGGGAAGAAAGCAAAAGAAAAAGTGGTGCTAGTTACAGATCACGGAACAATCTGCAGTATCAGCAAGAAGAGCCTTCTGGATAATCAAAAGAAGGTTAAGAAAACAGAAGTGGAAACTGAAAAATAAGGAAGTCAGAGGGAGGAAAATTATGTTTGGCTTTGATAAAATGTTTGATTTTAACAGAGACGGGAAATTGGATAGCTGGGAACGTGCTGCACAGTTTCAGTTCATGGACGAAATGATGAAGGATGATGAAAAAAGCATCTTTGATGACGACGATGAGATCGATATTTTTGCGGATGCCGGACTTGATTATGATGAGTTGGAATTTATGGATCCGGATGAAAGAAGAGAAGTGTTGGAAGATGCAGGATTGGATCCGGATGAGTTTGATTTTTGAAACTGAATGATATAGTTTAGAATAGCTGAGGCTGATTAGGGTCGCGGCTATTTGATTTGACTGAATGAAAGGATACTAAAGAAACAAGGAAAGCAAGAAAATACGGAAAGTTATTTATGACAATTTATTACATGTAAGGTATAATAATGAATAAGATATTTATTTTAATAGGCATTTAAGAAATTTAAAATAAGAGGAAGAATTGGATCAGTGGATGTGAATGTAATCAATGAGTTGAAAAGCGGCTTAAGTGCCGCTTATATAAATGGTTCCGTTGCGGCAAATCTGGCATATAAGCCAGCATTTGTGTCGAATAATCCGGAAGAAGGAAAGAAGGTTATTTCATCTGTGGAGGATGAATTGCTGCGCTGTGATCAGTTTCAGGTCAGTGTTGCATTTATCACGATGGGTGGTGTAACACCGCTTCTTCAGACGTTAAAAGAGCTTGAGAAAAAGGGCGTTAAGGGACAAATTCTTACGACCAATTATCTGAATTTCAGCGAGCCGAGAGCACTTGGGAAACTTAATGGATTAAAAAATATTACGTTGAAAATGTACGATGTGGAAGCAGCAGGAAATGGTTTCCACACGAAGGGATATATTTTCAAGAAAGAAGAGATTTATCGAATCATCATCGGAAGTTCCAATATGACAAGTGCGGCGCTGACGGTAAACAAAGAGTGGAATACGAAACTGATTTCTACGGAAAGTGGCGAGGTTGCAGAAGAAATCGTAGAAGAGTTTCACAGTCTTTGGAACAGTGAGTATGCTTTGCCATACGAGGATTTTTATGAAGTCTATAAAGAACGCTACAATATCATAAAACACCAGCGGGAGATCGCGAAAAGCGAAGAAATTCCGTCGCTGGAAAAATATAGATTAAAGCCAAACTCTATGCAGGAGAGATTTATTGCAAATTTGCGAAAGATTTTGGAGCAGGGAGAAGAGCGGGCATTGCTGATTTCTGCCACGGGAACCGGAAAGACATATGCATCCGCGTTTGCTATGCGCGAGCTTGGTTTTAAAAGAGTATTATTTCTGGTTCATCGTGTAACACTCGCGAAGCAGGCTAAAAAATCTTTTGAAAAAGTTTTTGACAGGAAAGTGACAATGGGATTGCTGGGAGCAGGGTTCTATGAATATGAGAAAGACTATGTTTTTGCCACAGTAGAAACCTTGAATAGGGATACACATTTGTTTCAGTACCAGCCGGATGCTTTTGATTGCATTATTTTGGATGAGGCTCACCATAGTTCCAACAATATTTATACAAAGGTCATTGATTATTTCAACCCGAAGTTGTTTTTAGGTATGACTGCGACACCGGATAAAAGAGATGATAATCAGGAAGGCAAAAATATATATGAGATTTTTCATTATCAGATCGCTCATGAAATCCGTTTACAGCAGGCAATGGAAGACAATCTGCTTTGTCCATTTCATTATTTTGGCGTCAGTGAGGTTATTTCCCTGGATGACAAAACATTGCAGGCTACGAAGCTGACAGATGATGAGTTCAATCAGCTTACCAGTGATGAGAGAGTGAAGCATGTGATTGAACAGTCGGAATATTATGGTTATAGCGGTGATCGTGTAAGGGGACTTATTTTCTGCAGTCGTGTTAAGGAGTGTGAAGAATTATCGAGAAAGTTTAATGCTCTGGGATATCGTACAATTGCTCTTAGTGGTGCTGATAGCGAAGAAAAACGACAGAAGGCATTTGAGAGACTGGCAATGGATGAAGCGGATACAACGGAAGAGATGCAGCCTTTGGATTATATTTTTTCACGAGATATATTAAATGAAGGTGTGGATATTGTTGAGGTAAATCAGGTTATTATGCTTAGACCGACGCAGTCTCCGATTGTATTTATTCAGCAGTTGGGACGAGGTCTTAGAAAGGCGCCTGGAAAGGAATATGTTGTTATTTTGGATTTTATTGGAAACTATAATAATAACTTTATGATTCCGGTAGCTTTATCAGGAGATCGTTCTTATAACGCTGATGTAATCCGCAAATATGTAATCAGTGGAAATAGTACAATACCAGGTGCCTCAACGGTTCATTTTGATGAGATTTCCAAGGATAAGATATTTAAGTCTATTGACAAAATCAAAGGGATGAAAACGCTGATCAAAGAAAGCTATGTCGCTTTGAAGAATCGGTTGGGGCGGGTTCCGCTTCTGTATGATTTCTATGAAAATCAGGAAATTGATCCACTGGTAATTATTAGAGAATATAAAACATATTATGCCTTTATGCAGGCAATGGAAAAGGATAAATACAAGAATGGCCTAAACGAACAGGAGAAATTAACACTGGAATACTTGTCCAAAACGCTTCTCTCAGGAGTGCGCCCTGATGAACTTGCAATATTAAGTCAATTGCTTTATAGAGATCATATTTTGGTTACAGATTTTATAAAAGAATACCAAAAAATATATGGAATTGAAATCAGCACATCACAGGTAAATGAGGCAATTCAGGTGCTGCAAGGACATTTCGTAAGTAAAGAAGCTGAATATCAGAAATTTCGTCAGATTGATATTCTGGAAAATGATCAATCGGGAATGATCCGAAGACTGAAAAGTTACACAGAAAGACTTGCACATATTCAGTTCTACACACAGGTAGAAGATATTATAAAAGTAGGTATTGCCAGATATAAGGATAAGTATTTTTCGGGGCGAATTGTAGATGGGCCGTTTGTATTATATGAAAAGTATTCCAGAAGAGATGTAAGCCTTCTTATGAATTGTGGCAAGGATTTATCTTCGATTATGTATGGTATGAAACGAATTGGTGATGATGTTTTCATCTTTATTACATATCACAAAGAAGAAAGTCAGGATGAAAAAAACTATGTAGAAGGAAAACCTGATTATGCAGATGCTTTTGAGGATGATCTGATTTTCAAATGGGATTCTCAGATTGGAAAAGGCTTGGATAGTTCTTATATGAAGGATGTACTTGAAACTGCAAGAAAGCATTTATTTGTAAAAAAATCTGATGCGGAGACAAGTTTCTACTATATGGGGCAATTTGATGTATTAGAAGCCAGAAATGCCAAGAAGGAGGACAATCGTGGCCGTATGCAGCCAATTACGAAGGTCACTATGAAAATGCATCATGCAGTGCGTGAGGATTTATTGAGATATTTACAGTCTAATATTACAGCATAAATGGTTGGAGGTGTGAAATACATGAAGACAATAAAAGTAGTTGCAGCGATTATCTGCGATAACATAAAAGAGAAGAATAAAATATTTGCAACAGCACGAGGTTATGGAGAATTAAAAGGAGGATGGGAATTCCCAGGCGGAAAAGTAGAATCAGGAGAAACACCACAGCAGGCGCTTGTAAGAGAAATTATGGAAGAATTGGATACGGAAATTAAGGTCGGTGAGTTGATTGATACGATAGAGTTTGATTATCCAAGCTTTCACCTTTCGATGGATTGTTTTTGGGCGGAGGTTAGAAAAGGACATCTTGAATTAAAGGAAGCAGAAGCGGCAAAATGGCTTACAAGGGATCAGTTAGATAGTGTTGCCTGGTTACCAGCAGATGTCACTTTGATAGATAAAATTCGAAGGCACATGAAATGAGTTAGGATTGAGGAGAAACTTCATGGACAAAACAATAGAATATTATAATCAAAATGCGGATATGTTTGCCCAGGGGACTCGTTTGGTAGATTTTACGGTTGTACAGGAGCGGTTTGCTAAAATGCTTCCGGTAAATTCAAGGATATTAGATTTCGGCTGCGGTTCTGGTCGAGATACAAAGTATTTTCTTGAGAAAGGATATCGAGTGGAGGCAACGGATGGATCCTCTGAGCTTTGTAAATTAGCCAGTGCTTTTACTGGAATAGAAGTTAAAGAAATGCTATTTCAGGACCTGGATGCGAGTGGTAAATATGAAGGCATCTGGGCATGTTCCTCTATTTTGCATTTGCCAAAGCAGGAACTTCTTCCCGTGATTCGAAAAATGTGTATTGCACTTAAAGATAACGGGGTGATTTATACGTCCTTCAAATATAGTAATTTTGAAGGAGAGCGTAATGGTCGTTATTTTACAGATTTTACAGAAGATACTTTTGACAAATTTATTAAAGTGATACCGGAACTTACGATAGAAGAAGAGTGGATTACTTCGGATGTGCGTCCGAGAAGAGGGGAAGAAAAATGGCTCAATCTAATTTTGAGGAAAATTCAGAAATAGAAGAATTTCATATTGAACCCACAGATGTCATGACAGGAGACAGAAATAGAAGCAGATATCTGCTGTATTAGTTAAAGCTTAGCATGGCTCGGGCAAAGCTGATTGATATTATTGTATCGTTCCTTATGGAATCAGGAGTAAGAATGCTGCTCTCAGATTTAAAGTCAGCTTTGCATCGTGGTGTTCGAATTCGGATTCTTACTGGAAATTATTTGGGAATTACACAGCCTTCTGCATTATATCTTCTTAAAAAGGAATTGGGTGACAAGGTGGAATTGCGTTTTTATAACGATAAGAACCGCTCGTTTCATCCCAAATCATATATATTTCATCATGAGAACTTAAGTGAAATATATATTGGTTCATCAAATATTTCCAGAAGTGCATTAACCTCCGGTATTGAGTGGAATTATCGTTTCAATAGCAGCCAGGACAGTCAGAATTTTAAGTTGTTTTATGAAACGTTTGAGGATTTGTTTAAAAATCATTCTTATGTAATTGATGATGCAGAATTGAAAGCATATTCAAAGAACTGGCATAAACCTGCGGTTGCAAAAGACCTTGCACGATATGACCAGACTGATCCGGACACAAAAGTTGAAGTGCTGTTTCAACCAAGAGGTGCACAGATAGAAGCACTTTGTGCTTTGGAAAAAAGCAGGGCGGAAGGTGCTTCGCGTGGTTTGGTTCATGCTGCGACTGGTGTAGGAAAAACCTATTTGGCAGCATTTGATTCTGCAAAGTATGAGAGGGTATTGTTTGTTGCACATAGAGAAGAAATATTGAAACAGGCAGCAGTATCCTTTAAAAATGTTCGTCATTCAGATGACTATGGTTTCTTCGATGGAAAACAAAAGGATATTGGAAAATCTGTGATTTTTGCTTCTGTGGCAACGCTTGGCAGAAGCGAATATCTGACAGAGGAGTATTTTGCGCCGGATTACTTTACATATTTGGTGATTGATGAGTTTCATCATGCTGTTACAGATCAGTATCAGAGAATCGTGAATTATTTTAAACCACAGTTTATGCTTGGTCTTACTGCTACGCCGGAAAGAATGGATGGAAAGTCTATTTATGAAATTTGTGATTATAATGTTCCATATGAGATTACATTGAAGGAAGCAATCAATAAAGGAGCATTGGTTCCGTTTCATTATTATGGTATTTATGATGAAACAGACTATTCAACACTCAAATTGGTAAAAGGCCGATATGATGAGAAGGATTTGAATGATAAATATATTGGCAATGTAAAACGATATGATTTGATTTATAAATATTACAAAAAATATCGTTCCAAACGTGCCCTGGGTTTCTGTAGTTCAAGAATGCATGCCGAGGAAATGGCAAAGGAATTCTGCAAACGAGGCATAAAATCTGTAGCGGTATATAGTAATGCTGACGGAGAATTTTCAGAAGAAAGAAATCGGGCAATTGAGCAATTAAAGAATCAGGAGATAAAGGTTATTTTCTCTGTAGATATGTTCAATGAAGGTGTGGATATTGCTTCTCTTGATATGGTTATGTTTCTGAGACCGACGGAATCCCCTACGGTATTTTTACAACAGTTAGGTCGTGGTTTGCGTATAAGCAAGGGAAAAGAGTATGTAAATGTACTTGATTTTATTGGAAACTACGAGAAGGCCGGGCGTGCACCGTTTCTATTGAACGGTGGTGCTTGTATCGGAGAAAGAACAGTGTATGACTATTCTGAAATTGAATATCCAGATGACTGTATCGTGGACTTTGATATGCGTTTGATCGATCTCTTCCGGGAAATAGACAAAAAGTCGTTGTCTATTCAGGAAAGAATTAAACAGGAATATTATCGCGTGAAAGAATTGCTTGATGGAAAAGTTCCCACACGTATGGAACTTTTTACGAATATGGATGATAATATTTACGAATACTGTATGAAACATTCGAAAGAAAATCCGTTTAAACGATATATGGATTTTTTATATGAAATTCATGAATTATCGGCGGAAGAACTCCAGGTTTACGCAGGAATAGGAAGAGAGTTCCTGCAGTTGATTGAAACAACGGATATGCAGAAAGTGTATAAGATGCCGATTCTGTACAGCTTCTATAACGAGGGAGATGTACGGTTGGCTGTTACAGATGCTGAGGTAGTGGAGAGCTGGAAAAAGTTCTTTGATCGAGGAACGAACTGGAAAGATTTTCCACAAGTAACTTCTTATGAGGAGTATCAAAAGATAACAGACAAGCAGCATTTAAGCAAAGCCAAAAGCATGCCGATTAAGTTTTTAAAAGCTTCTGGTAAAGGTTTTTTTATAGATAAGGATGGCTATGCACTGGGAATCCGAGATGAATTGGCAGATGTAATTAAAGTTGATGCTTTTAAGAAGCAGATGAAAG
>OLWA01003954.1_pt1 | contig 10515 bp, 8 predicted proteins | sample 1673251 | NCBI WGS metagenome assembly OLWA01 (sample SAMEA3178937, study PRJEB25190) | human gut metagenome | biome: human gut; feature: human-associated habitat; material: faeces | place: Austria | collected 2013
GCGCGTATCGTTCACGCCGACGGCCGCCTTCGTATCCTGCTTTCTGAGGTCGGTGTCGATAAGCACCGTCCGCAGGCCGGAGCTTGCCAGCGACAGGGCGAGATTTGCGGAAATGGTTGTCTTGCCCTCGCCTGGGAGCGTGCTCGTGACTAGGATTACCTGCGCGCCCGGCTCCGTCATCGTGCGCAGCAGCTTTATGCGCAGGCCGCGCATGGCCTCGACAAAGTCCGGGTCGACGCCTGCGTGGGTCAGTGAGATCATGCCCTTCCCGCTCCGGCGCTTCTTCGCCGAGGTGCGCGCGACGCTCGCCAGTATCGGCACATTCGCCGATGCTTTGAGGTCTGCCGCGCTGAATATCGTCTTGCGCATCATGGCGAGCACGAGCGCCGCAAGGCAGCTCAGGCCGAGGCCGAGTATGCCGCCCTTGACCGCCGAGCCTTTCCATGAAAAGCTGTTGTACGGCGCGGCGGGCACCGTCGGTTCGCTCTTCATGATGACCTGCGAATAGTCCACCATATAGAGCGCCACGCGCGGATAGCTCGCTATCACGGCCTCGAGAATATCATATGCATCCTGCGGGTCAGAGCTGGTGACAGTGAGTACGAAGAGGTTCGTATCCGCGACGGCCTCCGCCCTTATGCTGCCGTTTATATAGCTCACGCCCAGCTCGTTTCGCACAAGCTCGTTCATAACGTCGGTTCCCAGCATATATGGGAAAGCTGCGGCGAGCTGCTTTGCCGCCTCGTTATCGTAGTAGTAGCTGTAAGAGAGGATATCGTCCGACGAATAGCCGGAGCTGACGGTGAACATGGCACGCGACTGATACATCGGCGTATAGTTCATCTTCGCGCGCACCGCGAACAGCGCCGCGAAGGCCACCGTCACGATTATCGCCGGAAGCCACAGCTTTTTAAGCTCTCTGAAAAAGCGCGAGAGCAGCTCAGATATATCTATATAGTTATAGTTTTGATTCTTATCTGCTTCCACGTTTTTAACCATTCATCCTGCCGTCCGCAGAGCCGGCCTCTTTTTTATAATTGCCGTAATATCCGTACTTCTTTCCATGGCCGTAGCCGCGGCCGTATCCGTATCCGTAACCGTAACCGTAGCCGCTGCTGCCGCGCATATCGTTGAGCACGCAGCCGAGGAAATGCGCGCTGCTGTTATTGAGCGCGTCGACGCAGTCGTTTATATCCGCCGCGGGGATGGTGTCCTGCCGGACGACGAGCATCGACTGATCGGCCATGTCGCACAGCAGCTCCGCGTCAGGGAACATGCCCATTGGCGGCGTATCTATCACGACAAAGTCGAGCCTGCGCAGGCGCTCGATGCTGCGGCGCATCGTCTCCGACGAATAGTTGTTGACGATGGCGTTCGAAATCGAAGAGTTGGGAATGTAGATCCGTTTGTTGTCGGTCGTGGTGACCACCGTCGAGAAGAGACGTATCTCCTTGACCGTACCTGCCTGCCCCTGCGCCTCGATGTAGTCGCCGATGCGGTAGGGTTTCATCAGCAGGATCATCACCCCGCCGGCAAAGTTCTGGGCCGTGCCGCTCAAAGCCATACCGATGGCCAGCGTGGCGGCCGACGCGACGGCGATGAGCGATGTCACGTTGACGCCCAGCGTCGACACGACGATCAGGATGAGCAGCAGCGTGAAGAACGCGCTGACGGTATTACGCGTGAACGAACGCAGCGAAATGTCGACATTGCGGTGCTGCATGGCCACGTCGATCAGCCGCAGGAAGCGGCGCACGAGCCAGCGTCCGATGAAATAGATGGCTAGCGCAATGAGAACCTTGACAAGAATCCAGAGCGATTCACGAATCAGCGAGCCGAACAAAGTGCTGAAATCCATGTTCACGATCTTATTGACCGCTTCGGCCAGATTCGCTTTCTGCACACTGTCCGGCACGATCAGCGAGGCAGGTTCTTCGGCCGCTAAAAATGTCCACATAATTCCGTTTTTTAAGTTTGTGAGGCAAAAATAGCCAAAAAAAAGAGAACTTTATTAACTTTGTCTGCGCTTTTTGCAGAAAGCGCCGGAAAACACCATACATTATACGATGCAGAACAACGTTGAAATTATCCAGATCAACATTTCGGGTGAAGACAAACCGGGCATGACCTCGTCGCTCACCGAGATCCTCGCACGCTACGACGCCTTCATCCTCGACATCGGACAGGCCAACATCCACCAGTCGCTGACGCTCGGCATCCTGATCAAGACCACGGCCGACAAGTCGGGAAGCATTATGAAGGAGCTGTTGTTCAAGGCGTCGGAACTGGGCGTGATGATCCGTTTCACGCCCATCTCCGAGGAACGCTACAACGACTGGGTGGGCCGTCAGGGCAAAAACCGCTACATCATCACCCTGCTGGGCCGCACCGTCACGGCACGCCACATCGCCGAGGTGACGAAGGTCGTGGCCGAGCACGGGCTGAACATCGACGCCATCAAACGCCTCACGGGCCGCATGCCCCTCTGCGAGGACGACCGCGCCGCCAAGTCGTGCATCGAGCTCTCGGTGCGCGGATCGCTCACCGACCAGGAACGCAGCACGATGCAGGAGGGATTTATGAACCTCTCGGAGATCGGTCTCGACGTCTCGTTCCAGAAGGACGACATCTACCGCCGCAGCCGCCGCCTGATCTGCTTCGACATGGACTCGACGCTGATCGAGACCGAGGTGATCGACGAACTGGCCGAGCGCGCGGGCGTGGGCGACAAGGTGCGCGAAATCACGGCCAGCGCCATGCGCGGCGAGATTGATTTCCGCGAAAGCTTTTCGCAGAGGGTCGCGCTGCTCAAGGGACTGGACGTCTCGGTCATGGAGGAGATCGCCCGCAGCCTGCCGATCACCGAGGGGCTGGAGCGCATGATGACCATTCTCAAACGCGTGGGTTACAAAACGGCGATCCTCTCCGGCGGATTCACCTATTTCGGCAACTACCTCCGGCAGAAATACGGCTTCGACTATGTCTACGCCAACGAATTGGAGATCGAGGACGGACGCCTCACGGGACGCTATGTCGGCGAGGTGGTCGACGGACGCCGCAAGGCTGAACTGCTGCGGCTGCTGTGCCAGTTCGAGGAGATCAACATCGCCCAGTCGGTGGCCGTCGGCGACGGCGCCAACGACCTGCCGATGCTCAACCTCGCGGGCCTGGGCATCGCCTTCCACGCCAAACCCAAGGTAAAGGCCACGGCCCGACAGTCGATCTCGACCATCGGGCTGGACGGCATCCTCTACTTCCTGGGACTGAAAGATTCGCGTATCGAACAATAACATTGCTGGATACGCTTCCGCGCGACACGCCGCATCCCGCTTCGGTCCGGTCGTTATCGCCGCCTCCGGCGTCGTTCACCGGTCCGCCCCTCTCCCGGGGAAGGGCTTAACGGCAAACCGGCCGGGGTCCGTATGAATCACCGCATTGCGTAAAAATATGTTTCACTTCCGTCTCATACCTTTTTTCGGCGCCGTCGCCGCGCTCCTGCTGACCGGGTGCTACGACTCCCGGTTCGGGGAACCGGACGACGACGGCGAGGGGAAACCCGCGACGGAGACCATCGCCGCGCTGCGCGACCGCTATGCGGGCACGCCCTTCACCGTTACGGGCGACATCGTCGTCACGGGGAGGGTCGCGAGTTGCGACCGCGCGGAGAATTTCTACCGCACGCTCTGCATCTGCGACACTGAAGCGGGACTTGAAGTGATGGCCGGTATCGACCACCTGCACAACGACTTCCCCATAGGAAGCCGCGTAACGCTTTCGCTCCGGGGACTTGCCGTCGCCGAAAGCCGCGGGGTGTTGCAGGCGGGACGTCCGCCCGCCGCCGGAAGCGGCTACGCAACGGACTACATCGGCTCCCGGGCGGCGCTCGGCGTCGTGCTGGTCCGCAGCGGCGAAGCCCTGGCTGCGCCCTCCCCTGCCCCGCTTGCCATTCCCGCGCTTACGGAAAGCCGCTGCGGCACGCTCGTCCGCATCGACGGCGTGCGCTACACCCCCGAAGACCTTTCGGCGGCAACCTGGGCGGGCTACAAACGCTTCACCGACGCCGACGGCAACGCCGTCTACACCTACGTCCGCCGATACGCCCGTTTCGCCGACGCCGAAGTGCCTGCCGGCACGGTCTCGCTGACGGGCATTCTCCAGTACGACGCCGCGGGCGACGGGCGTTACATCCTCAAACTGCGCGATGAGAACGACTGCACGCATTAGCCTGCTGACGCTGCCGGTCCTGCTGACGCTGCCGGCCGGATGCGACCGGGCCACGCAGCCCGAATTCACGGTCCGTCCTCCGGAGCCGCAGAATTCGGTCGCCTACCTCAAATCGCTCTGCGACGGGAAGAGCAGCGTCGCGATAGCGCAGGACATCACCATCCGCGGATTCGTCACGGCCAATGACCTCTACGGCGAATTTCACAGGACGATCGTCGTCGAAGACGCCTCGGGCGGCATCTCGATCGCCGCGGAAGGCTCCCCGCTGGCAGACCTCTATCCGTTCGGCATCGTGGCGACCGTACGCTGCAACGGCCTTACGCTGTGCGACTACGGCGGGAAAATCCAGCTGGGAACGACACCCGGCGACGGCGGCGCAGGGTGCATTCCGCGCGAAGAGCTGGCGCGGTACATCCGCACCGAACCGCCCGGCGGCGAGACACCCTCCGCACAGCTCCTTACGTTCGACGCCGTCTCGGCCCGGCACATCGACACACGCGTCCGTTTCGACGACGTGCGTTTCGCCGACGCCGGGAAAACCTGGTGCGACACCGACCCGGAGACGGGCCGCGCCGTCGCCACCGAGCGCGAGATCGTCGACACCCGGGGCCGAACCTTCACCGTGCGGACCGCCGCGACCTGCGTCTACGCAAAGGAGCCTCTGCCCCAGGGCACAGGCTCCTTGTATGGAATCATCGACTATTTCGCCGGGAAATACACCCTGCGCGTCACCAACCGCGAAGCGGAGTTTTCCGGCACGGCAGCGCATTCCGCAGCAACACGCCGAACCGCCGGGCGTCCGGCGCGGACAACGCGGACAACGCGGGCGGGGGTTACCGCTGCAACGCCTCCCACAGCATATCCTTGAGCCGCGGGATGTTCAGCCCCGAGACCGACGAGATGAAGACCGACGGCACGCCTTCGGGCAGGTGGCCGCGCATCTCGGCGATCAGGTCCTCGTCGAGCATGTCGCATTTGGTGACGGCCAGCAGACGCTCCTTGTCCAGCAGTTCGGGATTGTACTGCGTCAGTTCGCCCAGCAGGACGTCGTAGTCGCGGCGGATGTCGTCGCTGTCGGCGGGAATCAGGAACAACAGCACCGAATTGCGCTCGATATGGCGCAGGAAACGGGTTCCGAGACCGCGGCCCTCGTGCGCACCCTCGATGATGCCCGGAATGTCGGCCATGACGAACGACTTGTGGTCGCGGACCTCGACGATACCGAGGTTCGGCTCCAGCGTCGTGAAGGCATAGTCGGCGATCTTGGGCTTCGCGGCCGAAACGACCGAGAGCAGCGTAGACTTGCCCGCATTGGGGAAGCCCACCAGCCCCACGTCGGCCAGCACCTTCAGTTCGAGGATGAACGTGCCTTCCTCACCCTCCTCGCCCGGCTGGGCGTAGCGCGGCGTCTGATTAGTGGCGCTCTTGAAATGCCAGTTGCCCAGACCGCCCCGGCCGCCCCGGAGCAGCACGAGCCGCTCGCCGTCGGCCGTCACCTCGCCCACCGTTTCGGTGGTCGCAGTCCCGTCCTCGTTCTCGAAAACGCGCTTGGCGACCGTGCCCAGCGGAACCGGGATCACGATGTCGCGGGCGTCCTTGCCCGAGGAGCGCGCCCCGGAGCCGTGCTCGCCGTCCTCGGCGAACTGGTGACGCTGGTATTTGAGGTGGATGAGCGTCCAGTACTGCTTGTCGCCTTGCAGGACGATGCTCCCGCCCTTGCCGCCGTCACCGCCGTCGGGACCGCCGAAAGCCACGAATTTCTCGCGGCGAAAATGCGTCGAGCCGCCGCCGCCGTGCCCCGAGCGGGCGAATATCTTTACGTAATCTACGAAATTGGAACCTGCCATGTCATTCATTGTTCTTGAAGCGACAAAGGTACATAAAAGTCGGACGAGAACAAAATTGATTCGCATGCAGTTCGGTAAAACGCCGCAACAAAAATAAAAGTGTCGTTACGACACCAAAAAAGGCAGACCGCGAAAAAACGGTCTGCCGGCAATTCGGAATAACGGGATTAAATCTGCGAAGCGACGTAATCCCCCACCTCGGAAGTCGAACGGGCCTTTTCGCCCGGCGCTGCAAGGTCCTCGGTGACGACGCTTTCGGCCAGCGCCCGATCGACGGCACGCCGCACGGCCCTGCCCTCGGCATCGAGACCCAGGTGCTCCAGAAGCATCGCGGCCGAAAGGATCGTGGCCATCGGGTTGGCGATGTTCTTTCCCGCGGCCTGCGGATAGGAGCCGTGGATCGGCTCGAAAAGGGCCACTTCGGCCCCCACGCTCGCCGAGGAGAGCATGCCCAGCGAACCGCTGATGACGCTGGCCTCGTCGGTGAGGATGTCGCCGAACATGTTTTCGGTGACGATGACATCGAAATAAGCCGGTTGGCGGATGATCTGCATGGCAGCGTTGTCCACGAACATATAGTCCACCGCCACCTCGGGATACTCCCGGGCTACCCGCTGGGCCGTTTCACGCCACAGACGCGAGGTTTCCAGCACGTTGGCCTTGTCGACGACCGTCAGTTTGCGGCGGCGCGACACGGCCAGCCGGAACGCCACGTGCAGGACCCGTTCGATCTCCGAGACCGTGTAGGTGCAGGTGTCGAAGGCGCGCGCGCCCTCCTCGTCGCGCCCCTGCGGACGGCCGAAATAGATGCCGCCCGTGAGTTCGCGCACGCAGATGAAATCCGTGCCGCGGACCACCTCCGCCTTGAGCGGCGAACGGTCGGCCAGGGCGTCGAACAGCGCCACCGGACGCAGATTGGCGAACAGCCCCAGCGACTTGCGCATCCGCAGCAGCCCCTGCTCGGGCCGCACCTTCGCCGTGGGGTCGTTGTCGTATTTGGGGTCCCCGATGGCTCCGAACAGCACGGCGTCCGCCGCAAGACAGACGGCGTGCGTCTCGTCGGGATAGGGGTCGCCCACGGCGTCGATGGCCGCGGCTCCCACCAATGCGGGACGGTATTCGATCTTGTGTCCGAATTTTTCCGCCACGCGGTCCAACACTTTCGTGGCTTCGGCGACGATCTCGGGACCGATGCCGTCGCCGGCTAAAAGAGCGATTTTAACATCCATTGTCGTTATAGTTTATTTCAATGATATTCAACATTTTGACAGTCGCCTTGATGGCAGCCTCCGTCTGGTCGGCGTCCAGCCCGCGGGTCTTGAACTCGCGGCCGTCCATCTCCCAGGTGATGATCGTCTGCACGAAAGCGTCGGTGCGGCCTCCGGGCGGAATCGAAACGGTATAGTCGCGCAGCATCGGAAACTCGCGCCCGAGCTGTTCGCGGTAGATTTGCCGCAGGGCGCGCATGAAGGCGTCGTACTGGCCGTCGCCCGCCGAGGTCCGCTCGTACGCGCAGCCGTGAATCTCGATCCGGAGCGTCGCGACGGGGTGCATCCCCTGCGCCAGCGAGAGGCTGTAATTGAGAATCCGGACCGGGGTGTCGACCGGGTCGTAGCGCAGCACGTCGGCGATGATATACGGCAGGTCCTCGGCCGTCACCTGCTCCTTCTTGTCGCTCAACTCGACCACCCGTTCGGTCACCTTGCGCATCGCGGCCTCGTCGAGGTCGATGCCCAGCGCTTCGAGGTTTTTCAGGACATTGGCCTTGCCCGAGGTTTTGCCCAGGGCGTATTCGCGGACGCGCCCGAAACGCTCGGGAAGCAGTTCGTTGAAGTAGAGGTTGTTCTTGCTGTCGCCGTCGGCGTGGATGCCCGCGCACTGCGTGAAGACGCTCGCGCCGACGATCGGTCGGTTGGCGGGAATACGGATGCCCGTATAGCTCTCGACCGTGCGGCTGACGCGGTTGATCTTCGTTTCGTCGATCCCCGTCGTGCGGCCCAGGCGGTCGTGCAGCACGGCCACCGCGCTCGACAGCGGCGCGTTGCCGGCCCGCTCGCCCAGCCCGTTCACGGTGACGTGAACGCCGTGGAAACCCGCACGCACGGCGGCGGCGGTGTTGGCCACGGCGAGGTCGTAGTCGTTGTGGGCGTGGAAATCGAAATGCAGCGACGGATAACGCTCCACCAGGTCGCGGCAGAAACGTTCGGTGTCGTAGGGGTCGAGGACGCCCAGCGTATCGGGGCACATGAACCGGCTGACGGGAGCGTCGGCCAGTCCGTCGAGCATCGCGTAGACGTAGTCGGGCGAACGGCGCATGCCGTTGGACCAATCCTCAAGGTAGAGGTTCACCTTCATCCCGCGGTCGACGGCCGCAAGGATCTCGGCACGCACATCCTCCAGATGCCGTTCGGGCGTGCGGCGCAGCTGCCCCTCGCAATGTTTCCGCGAACCTTTGGCCAGCAGGTTGACCACGCGGCATCCGGCGGTCCCGAGCCAGTCGAGCGACACCCCGCCGTCGATGAATCCCAGCGCTTCCACACGGTCGGCATAGCCCTTGGCGGCAGCCCATTCGGCGATGGCGCGCACGGCCTGCTGTTCGCCCTGCGAGACCCGCGCCGAGGCGATCTCGATGCGGCTTACGTGCAGTTCCTCCAGCAACAGCCGGGCGATGGAGAGTTTTTCACGGGCGTTGAAGGAGACGCCCGAGGTCTGCTCGCCGTCGCGCAGCGTGGTGTCCATGATTTCAACCGGGGGAAACATCGGCGCAGGCTATTTGCGGGCGGCTTCGAAGGCCTCGATCCGGTCGGCGATACTGCGCAGGTAGTCCACGTCGTCGTAGCCGTTTTCGAGACAGCGTTTCTTGTAGGCGTCGATCTCGAAACCCTCGCTGCGCCCGTCCGACACGATGGTCAGCGTCTGGTTGCCCAGGTCGACGGTGAACTGCGCCTTCGGGTCGCGCCGGATCTCGCCGAAAACGGCTTTCAGAAACTCCTCGCTCACACGGATCGGCAGCAGGCCGTTGTTCAGAGCGTTGTTGCGGAAGATGTCGGCGAAAAAGCTCGACACCACGACGCGGAAACCGTAGTCGGCGATGGCCCAGGCGGCATGCTCGCGCGAACTTCCGCAGCCGAAATTGCGCCCGGCGACGAGGATTCGCCCCTCGTAGCGGGGATCGTTCAAAGGGAACGAAGCGATCCGCTGCCCCGCGGCGTCGTAGCGCCAGTCGCGGAAAAGGTTGTCGCCGAAGCCCTTGCGTTCGGTGGCTTTCAGAAAGCGCGCCGGGATGATCTGGTCGGTATCTATGTTTTCCACCTCGACGGGAACGGCCCCCGAGGTGAAGGTTACGAATTTGGGTATGGACATAATGATAATCTTTTACATATCGAACACTTCGCGCGGATCGGAAATCACGCCCGTCACCGCGGCGGCGGCGGCAACGGCCACGCCCGACAGCATCGTACGGGCGCCGGGACCCTGCCGGCCCTCGAAATTGCGGTTCGAGGTCGAAACGCTGTATTTGCCCGCCGGAATCTTGTCGGCGTTCATCGCCAGGCACGCCGAACAGCCCGGCTGGCGGAGTTCGAAACCCGCTGCGGCGAGGATGCGGTCCAGTCCCTCGGCCCGCGCGGCGGCTTCGACGCCCTTCGAGCCGGGAACGATCCATGCGGTGATGTTGTCCGCCTTGCGGCGGCCTTCGACCAGACGGGCGAAACGGCGCAGGTCCTCGATGCGGCCGTTGGTGCAACTGCCGACGAACACGTAGTCGACCGCTTTGCCCAACATCCGCTCCCCGGGTCTGAAACCCATGTACTCCAACGCCTTGGGATCGGCGTCGGCGGGAATCGTTCCGTCGACGGCCATCCCCATTCCGGGATTGGTTCCGTAGGAGATCATCGGGGCGATGTCCGCGGCGTCGAAGCGGTACTCCCTGTCGAAAACCGCGTCGGGATCGCTGTAAAGTTCCCGCCAGCGGGCCACGGCCTCGTGGTAGGCGGCTCCCTGCGGAGCGCGTTCGCGGCCCCGGAGGTATTCGAAGGTCTTCTCATCGGGGGCGATCATGCCGCCGCGCGCGCCGCACTCGATGCTCATGTTGCAGACCGTCATGCGGCCCTCCATCGAGAGCGAACGGATCGTGCTGCCGGCAAACTCGATGAAATGGCCCGTGCCGCCCGAAGCGGTGAGTTTCGAGATGATATAGAGGATGACATCCTTGGCTTCGACGCCCGGACGCAGCGCGCCGTCGACCGTAATGCGCATCGTGCGGGGTTTGGTCTGGAGGATGCACTGGCTGGCGAAGACCATTTCGACCTCCGAAGTCCCCACGCCGAACGCCACGGCGCCCAAAGCTCCGTGGGTCGAAGTGTGGCTGTCGCCGCAGACGATCGTCATGCCCGGCTGGGTGAATCCCAGCTCGGGGCCGATGATGTGCACGATGCCCTGCCTG
>OLWA01003956.1_pt1 | contig 10514 bp, 9 predicted proteins | sample 1673251 | NCBI WGS metagenome assembly OLWA01 (sample SAMEA3178937, study PRJEB25190) | human gut metagenome | biome: human gut; feature: human-associated habitat; material: faeces | place: Austria | collected 2013
AGTCTGTATGCAATGCTGCATAAATTTTGCTTACGTTTTTTGGATGGCTATACAAAGTTTTCGCTGTCACGATAATTTCTTTCATTTGTGTCTTGACAAGGGGGACATTATAAACTGCATCTTAACTGCATCTTGAAAATTTCGTGCCTAAAAATACGATTTCGTGCCAGATTTATAGACAAGCATAAAAATTTCTTATATACTTGTAGAAAAGGAGAGAATGGTATGATTAAGAAGCTAACTAATCATATATAAAGAATAAAACTGCCCATGCTATAAAGAGCATTGCCGAAAGAATGGCAAACATGGCGTGTGGTTCGGCATCAGCTTGGGGAATGTATCAGCCAAAAGAGCCTAAAAAGCTCGATAAGTCGAAGAAATGACTTCGAATACTTTTATCACCTTTAATGTTTATTCTTGTTGCAATTGGTGTTTAAGTCAGTTAAATGCTGAAAGAATGATTTTAATCAATGGTGATTTGAAAAAAATATTTGCAGGAGGTATTACTTATGAAAAAGTCATTCAAAAAAATCGCTGCTTCTATTATGGCAGTATCAGCAATTGCAGTTGGAGCAGTCAGCATGACGGCAAGTGCTTATAGTCCGACAATCACAAAATCCTTCGGAAGCAGTGCTAAAGCAACTTTATATGCTGACAGTAGTTATGCATATGGAACAACAACATGTTCTGGTAAAGATTGTACTGTTTCTGTAACTTACCATGGAACTACTAAATACGGTTCTGGCTACGGTTATGCAAATGCCAAAAATAGTGCAAGTGGCTCAGGAACAAGAGCAAGCTCATATCATACCGCAGGTGGTTATTCTACCAACATATCTTATTAAGTGTATTTAGAAAATTGAGAACTTATTCTCATTGAAATGATGTTTGGATTTTTTAATCAAATTTTCATGAGCACAAGGAAAAATGTAAAAATACTCCCGTATTTCAATTTTTTACGCAGTAAGTATAAAATTTTTTGAAAATACAAGCATTAACTTTTATGAGAACAAGTTTTGAATTAAATAAGTCGAAAGGGGCAATTAGCTTAAGAATTGCCCCTTTCACTTTAATCATCAAGTTCAGAGTCAAAAAATTATGCAGTAAAATCAAAATTTGAATCGTTTTATAAGTGACAAAGCCTTTAAGGAAGTGATGTTATGAACAGAAAGAAAATTTTTGCTGTAATAATTACAGTTGCTGCTGTAATCAATTCAACCGCTTGTCAATCGAAAGAAGAAAAGTACCACATCAAAACAAAAGATGCTGCTTATTATGATATGAGCTATAATGTGTATGAAAATGGTTTGCTTTACACCGTACCGAACGCATCCGGAACGCAGGCTTGTTTCTTGGATTATGAAACCATGAACGGCGTGCCCCTTTGCAACAAACCCAATTGTACGCACTCCGATTCTTCATGTGTGTCAAACTTATGTGCAGGTTCTTTTATGGTACCTGTAATTTATCACGACTATGTATATTGGTTTGCATCAAATTATGAAATCGTTGACAGTCAAGACGGTAAATCTCAGACTGCTGATATGCATACAAAATGTATGCGGGCAAGACTTGATACAGGACTTACTGAAACATTTGCCGAAATAGACGGCGTGTATATGCAAAATCAAATCGATTTGGCAATTGTAAATGATACGATGTACATTATCGGAAGCAAAGAAATTTATCAAGATGAAACCGATGGAACATGGGGCGGCTTCAGCAGAAGTGGAGAACAATACCTGTATTCCATAAATCTGGATTCTGCTGAGGTGCAAAATTATGGTTTGATAAATGACGCACCTACAGCAAAATACAACTGGAGTTATGGAGCATCGCTTTGGTCAGAAGTAAAAATGGAAGGTATATATCATGATAAACTTTATCTGTATTATCGCTATGTAAAAGACCCACAGATAATAATTGATTATCTGAATACAGATTGGGTAGAAAACGGCAGTCCGAGAAATGACATTCCATGGATAATCGAAAACAAGTGCCTTGATTTAAAAACCGGTGAAATTACAGTCAGTGATTTGCCGTATGCTTGGTGTATCGGTGAGAATCACTATATTTATGAAGAAAATGAAAAATTCTTCATTTTAGATGAAGACGGTGAAAAAACCGCTGTGGAAAATATGTATGACAACGAAACTTACGATTTTACCTTTGTAAATAACAAGCTTTGGAAAGGCTCTATCAATCAAGGTTTTGATGTCAAAACCGATGAAGAATTTTCTATCTCTGACAAATACGCTGATAAAGATGCTATGATTATGGATTTTGTAGACAATCAATATGTGGTGCGTTATGTGGAAAACAATGAAGTGAAATTTGACAGAGTATCCGAACAGGATTTCATCGGAGGAGCGAAATGAACAGTTTGGAACTGATAAAGCTGAATAAGCATTATGGCAGAAAACACGCTCTGAAAAATTTTTCATTTACTTTTACAAATGGTATTTATGGTTTGCTCGGTCCAAATGGTGCAGGAAAATCAACGCTGATGCACCTGATTACAGGAATATTACATCCGGATAAAGGCGGTGGCTCAATTAACTGGAACGGCAAACCGATACATCAATTGGGCAAGTCTTACCGTGAACATCTTGGATTTATGCCGCAGCAGCAGGAATTGTACAGTAATATGACTGCGGTGAATTTTCTCGGATACATCTCTGCATTAAAGGGTATTTCAAGAAAAACCGTGCCGACCGAAATTGAAAAAGTACTGGAACAAGTGGAACTTTCCGACTGTGCAGACAAGAAAATCGGCGGCTTTTCAGGCGGAATGAAACAAAGACTTTTGATAGCGAGTGCAATTTTGGGCAATCCCGATTTATTAATACTGGACGAACCTACTGCAGGACTTGACCCAAAACAAAGAGTGATTATCCGTAGGCTGATAGAACAGCTTTCAGAAAATAAAATCATTATTATTTCAACTCATATCGTTTCTGATATTGAAACAATAGCAAAGGAAATTCTGATGATGCGTTCGGGTGAAATACTGACTCATGGAACTGTTTCCCAATTAACAGAACAGGTAACAGATGCGAAACCGACTTTGGAAAATCTCTATATGCAGTATTACGGAGGCGGCAAATGAAAATTTTTTTATGCGAATGCAAAAAAATGATGTCATTTCGGATTTTTTGGATTATATTTGTCTGCTTGTTTGCCATAAACGGATATGTTCAAATTGACCGTATAAATGACCGTTATTACACGCCGGAATCTTACCGTTCTTTCTTTTCAGAAACAAAGGATATGTCTTTAGAAGAGATACAGGATTATACCAATGAAATGTTAGAACGTCAAAATAACGGGGAATATATAGAGTTTCCAATGATGCTTGTTTATGATATGTCGGAACTCTCAAAGGAATGTGAAAATTATCCCGAATATTTAAACAGCATAAAAGAACAGACAAATAATATGTCTGCCGTTTCCATATGGGGTGACAGTGATACCTTTTCTTATCGTAATATACAAAAAACACCATCGGCATATGAAAATTTACCGGCAGAGCCATTGCCGCTCGCTGCTTCATTTGGTCTGGAGAATACATTTACAAGTCCGATTACAGACTTTATGGGAATATTTTTGGTGTTTCTTGCTGTATGCGGAATTATTCTTAAAGACCGTGAACACGGCATAACTTTTCTTTTATCGTCTATGCCGAAAGGGAGAAGTTCCTTGATTTTAAGCAAGCTTTTTGCTGTTTCATTATTTGCTTCTTTTGTTGCCGTAATGCTGTTTGCGGAAAATCTGGTGATAGGCGGTGCATTATACGGAATTGGAGAATTACAGCGTCCCATTCAATCGGTATTCGGCTTTTATCAGTGTAATTTAGCCGTATCTGTTGGAGAATTTCTGTTGCTGTTTTTTATATTGAAAATTGCTTCGTATCTGTTGTTTGCAATGATATTCAGCCTGATTTGTACTGTTTCAAGAAATAATCTGATGATTTACGGTATATCCGGAGCAGTATGTACAATTGCATTTTTATGTTACAGATTGATACCGCAAAATTCGGTATTTCAACTTTTTCACGATTGGAATCCTATAAAATTCACACAGACTGCTGAAATCCTCGGTACATACCAAAATGTCAACTTGTTTGGCTATCCTGTATCTCTGAAAATTTCTATGATAATTATAATTGTAATTACAATTGTATCAGTAATTTTATGCTGTATATTTGCAGTAGAGAAACTTAATCACGTTCAATATCAATCAGTTCGTTTGAAAGTGTTCCACAAGAAAAAAATCAAGGCGCATGGAAGATTTTTTTATGTTTGTTATCGTTCATTGATATTGAATAAAGGTGTTATTTTGGTATTAACAGCACTATTTGCGGCGGCAGTGTTTTCGGCTTCATTTTCAAGGCAATACAGTAATGATGATATTTATTATGAAAATTTCACAACAGAATTAAGCGGTGAAATCACGACTGAAACTTTGAATTTCTTTACAGAAAAAGAAAAACAATATAATGAAATTGAAAAAGAAATTGAGAAAATTCAATCATCAGAAAATATAAACACATATCAATTAAATTTACTTAGTGATGAACTAAACGACCGTGTTGCTTTTGAACGTCTGAAATTGCGTGTAAAATCCATACAGGAAAATGAATGTAATGGAAAAATTTTTTACGATACAGGTTATGAACGATTGTTTCAATATGCCGGCGGCAATGAAAAAATGTTTTTTATTTTGTTTATGATGATTTTCTCGGTCCTTATACTTTCACCAATTGGAGCTGCGGACAAAAAAACAGATATGGTTAAAGTGATATTTTCAACGAAAAGTGGCAAAACCGGTTATTATAGAGATTTATTTTTATATGGTATTTTATGCGGGATTTTTTCGGCAACGCTGTTCTTTTTTCCATATATTTTCAATATTCTGAAAAAGTACGGAACGCAGGGACTATCCGCACCGATTCAAAGTATTCAGCAATTTTCAAATTTAGATATATCCATTTCTGTATGTGGTTTTATTTTGTTTTTCCTTTTCATTCATATAATCGGCTCTATAATATGTTCGGTTTCAATTGCAGGTATATCTTCACTTTGCAAAAGCCGAACATCAGCTTATATTATTAATACAGCTTTGTTCGTCCTGCCGGTAATTTTAATTCTGTTAAAATCCCGACTTGCATACGGTGTATAAAATCACGTAATTTCGGCAAATTGCTCTCTATACTTGAGTGATTTGGGATTTTCAAAAACCATTTTAATGATTTTCTCGACCTTTTCAAGATGGTCAGATGGTGGGTTGATCACGAATGAATACAAGTTAAGATAATTCTGCAAATCATCTCGACTAAACCCGCTATGTGCATTTAAGAACATTTTAAGCAGACAATGAATCCGGTTTACATAGGGTGAAGATTATTTTTCAAACTTCTATTTTACACATTTTTTCAGAAAAAGTAAATGCTGTTGCCGTGCAAAACAAACATATAAAACGATATTGACAATTTTCCTTGTATATGTTACCCTTATTAAAGAGGTGATGCAACTTGATTCGGATAGCTATATGTGATGACAATAAAAGCACATTAGTGCAGCTTGAAAAATATATTGACAACGGATTTAGACAATATACAACTGATATTAGCATAAGTTCATTTGATAACGGACAACTCTTGTTAACTGCTAATAATAGAGAAAAATTCGATGTGCTATTTCTTGATATAGATATGCCTAAAATCACAGGATTTGACATAGCTAAATCACTCAGAAAATCATTTTCTAATTGTTTCCTGATATTTATTTCAAGTCATTCTGATTTGGTTTATAAAAGTTTTGATTTTCAGCCATTTAACTTTATAAGAAAAAGTCCAATTGAACTATTTAAAAGCACATTAAATGACGTAATAAAAAAGCTGATGTCAAATATGAAACAAAATGAGATTATCGTTCTTGAGGACGAATTTTCAGGCAAAATCATAGCGTACTACCGCAATATAATTTACATAAAAAGTGATCGCCATTATCTATATTACTACCTTCAAAATCATGATAAGCCGATAAAAATTCGTGGTTCAATAAATGCTATTGAAAGTTGTCTTGAAGAATATGATTTCGCAAGGATACATCGAAGTATAATTATTAATCTAAAATTCATTCTTAGTATAGATACAAAAGTTGGTAAAATTCATATACAAGGTAATAGCGGGCAAACTACACTGTCACTTAGTAATAGTTACAAAGAAAGTCTGAATATGAAATATATTCTTTATCTGAGGAAAACGTTATGAAAAATGTAGCATGGAATCTTTTTGAAATTTTAATAAACATTTATCAAGGCATTGTAGCAATGTATTTTTCATTTAAGTATCTCAGCGGCAAATATTCTGATAAATTTATAAAAAATTTTGGATTGCCTTTTTCTCTTCTTCTTGCTTTAACAATATCCATATGTAATCATATTACTTTTTTTGAACATATATATGCTGCATTTTATGGTGCTTTGATTTTTGCTTATTCTGTATTTTGCTTGAAAGGCAATGTATATAACAAATTGTTTGTGTCGATATATTCTTTGATTGTGCTTTTATTAAGCGGTGTTGCGGTGGCTTGGCTTACATCCACACTATTTAATATACCAATTGAACAAATACTTATTGAAAATAGTGTGATAAGACTATTAGGCATTATCCTTACGCAATTTTTGATTTTTTATTTTTATTATTTTTCAATAAAGATTTTCAAGCACGATATGAAAGGAGAATCTTGTCTTACAGGTACAGAAGCAGTTTTAATATCAATCACGTTAATTCTAAGCATAGTTATAGTTCTTATTTTGTATCTTGTTGAATTTGAACAGAGCAATAAGCGAAACAGGCAACTTTTCACCGTAATCCTCATATGTGTAATACTCATAAATATAGTTACATTATATATTACCGCAGATTTAAAAAATAAAAATAATAGTGAAATTGAAAATGAAAAATTGAAGTTGCTTTTAACCTACAATAAACAATACATTGAAAATGCAGATATCGAATACCAGCTTATCAGAAAACTCAGGCATGATACAAAAGACGTCTATTATGTTATTGACAATTATCTTGAATTAAACGATATTCAGAATGCACGAAAATATATAAGACAAATGATTGATATTGCCGACGACCATATTATATTTGTAAACACTCAAAATAATACAGTCAATGCAATAATAAATTCTAAACTGACAATTGCCAAATCATTCGGAATAGATGCAACTTGCTTATCCATAAATGAATTTACCGGCATTGATGACATAGACTTATGCAGACTGTTATCTAATATGCTTGAAAATGCTATTACTGCAACTGCAAACATAAAACTGAATGCTAAGCAGATAAATCTGAAAATCATCTCCGAGTCAGAAAAATATACTTTTCTTATCAAAAATTCCATTGACCAGTCTGTTCTGAAAGAAAATCCGAAACTACATACGACTAAGACGAAATTTGATTCTCATGGGTATGGCATTAAAATTATTCGTGATATTGCAAAAAAGTATAACGGTCATTGCGATTTTTATGAAGAAAGCAATATGTTTTGCTGCCTTGTTGTTTTAATTCCGAATAAATAACAAAAATGTGTATCATTTAAAAATCGAGTTGTTTGGTAAGCGTAAAATAACCCGCGTTTATTTACAGCAGAAAAAGACCTCGCCGAAAAACACAGCGAGGTTAAGAGCGTATTAGTTTTTCCATGGCAAAAGAATTGTGCCATTCGGTTTTGAGAACAACTTGGTCAAGTATTTTTCAGCGTGACCCTCTGAAAAAAAGTCTGTAAAAAGTCAGTCAACTGTGGTAAAATAGAAATAACACAGGAGGCTGATTTTTATGGCAAGAAGAAAAAGAGAACCAATGAGCGAGGGGAAGAAGAATATCATCGCAGAGTTAATCTAGGAATATGATATCAGGACAGCAAAAGATATTGAGGATGCTCTCAGGGGTAACCGTAGTTGAAGCAATCACAGACAATCACAAACAGTGAGGATTGTTTTTTGGTATCACCAAAATTTTTGTGTAAGAGGTTTTCTACAATAGTTGTCCATACAATCGCATAATTGCAATATATCGACAATAAGCCTGAAGTCAAGACTGCTTTAGCATTCATTTTAGTCTTTACTTCGGGCTTATTGTTGATAAAATTACATTGTCGATTGTTGTGGATTTTATTGTTTTACACAATTCATTTTACGCTCTCGCTTTTTTGCATGTTGGTAAATCTCCGCAGGTACTTTTAAGCAGTCCTGCCATCTCAACAATTCATCAAGGCTGTATTTTTTTGTTTCTATCATAATGATTTTCCTTTCCGTCTATTGACATTCCGGAGCAGGAGAACAGACACGCTTTCCTGCTCCGGTTATGTTTCATTTCTTCCTGATTCCTATAACGATTACCGCTATCAGTAAAATAATACTGACCGCATCTAAAATAATACTACAGGGCAACAGCATTTACTTTTGAGGAGAAACGGAAGAAGGGTCAAAAAGAATATCAAGAAAAAGTGCGGGTTCGAGAGCAGCCCTGAACATAAGCCGCTTTTTGCTGATGCGTTTATACTGGGCTTGAGAAACCAGATTCAGTGCAGTTTTACGTAAAACATTAAGATTCAGTGGAGAATTGTCCTTTCTTGCCCTTGAGGCATCCTCACGAAAAACAACATCAAGACACCAGTGAAGCTGGTTTTCAATAGACCAATGCTTTCTTACAGAATCCGCAAATGTTTCAAGATTCGTAAGCGAAGTGATAAAATATCTCGTAAATTCACGGATTTCGCCATTTTCCGCAATCGTTGACCTCGCACATCCAAGTGCATTCAGTCCTTTCCATTCATTCTTTTGTTCCAGCCATGATAAATCCGTTAAAAGCTGATACTCCCTCTTTTCAATCCTTCCATGCCCTTTCTCGATTGTTGTTTTTGAAGGAATATCAGCAGAAAATGCTTTGAAATAGTCCTCGGTATCCTTGTACAATGCAGGCTGATTTTGCTTTAATCCAATCGTGTAATCCGCTTTCTTGTCAATGATCTTTTCTATAATCTTCTTCTGACAGCTCATAGCGTCAGCTGTTACAATGTCACCTTTCACATCAATCAAATCGAGCAGCTCGGGGACAGCAGTTATCTCGTTCGTCTTTTCCTCAACGCAAATTTCGCCCAAAGTAAGATGATTTTCAGCTACAAATGCACTGACAACATGATATGCCCGATGCTTGTCGTTTCCGCTCCCACAAATTGTTTTTCCGTCTATTGCAACCGTTTCCCGGCTGTTTCTTTCGACCGATATCCAGTTTATCTGGCATGACGAAAGTTCAGACGGGTTCAGTTTTTCAAATACTCGTCTGAATATATCACTGTCAGGTATCCCATTCGGAAGTTCAAGGAATTTCGCCAGATATTCCTGACGACTTTTGCCAAACGCCTCCATATCGGCAAAATCTTCCCCTCCGCATATGATGGTACACAATCCTATGATTATGATATCCTCCAGCTTATGCCGGATATTTCCGTATCCGGTTCTTCTCGGCTCTCGGATGTTTTTGATTTCTTTTTTTAGTTCTTCTATTCCCATATCTCTATTTTACTACTTTTTTCAAAAAAAGTAAATGCTGTTGCCCTGAATAATACTAATCATAATCTTGACAAATGGCTTTGTTTGTGTTATTTTATAAGGGAGAATTTTCTCCCTATATCAGAGGAGTTATTGATAAATTGCCAGTTAAATATAAAATAAATGCCACTCTTTGCCGACTTCTTAACTGCCAACCCGGCGATATTATGGAATATGTGGAGGAAGACGAATGAAGATATATACAATTATCGGCGGTGTAGATGGTGTAGGAAAAAGCAGCCTTACAGGTGTTTTAGCTGCTGAAAACGATGATTTAGGCGTTATAATTGATACCGATAAAATAACCGCATCACTGGGCGGCGATAAAATAAAAGGCGGTAAAACTGCCATAGAACGCATTAACAACAGCCTTGAAATGGGTATTAACTTCACACAGGAAACAACGCTTTCCGGCTCCCGTACACTTAAAACAATTAAAAGAGCAAGGGAACTTAATTATTTTATAAGACTTTACTATGTCGGGGTAAATTCCGTAGATGAAAGCATTAAGCGTATTAAAAACCGTGTTGAAAAAGGCGGTCACAACATACCGGAAAACGATGTAATGCGTAGATACGGCAAACGCTTTGAAGACCTGGCAATTATTCTCCCGTACTGCAATGAAGTCAGGTTTTACGATAATGAAAACGGCTTTGTAGAAAAGGCTGAATACAAAAACGGCATACTGATATTTAAAAGCAATATTATTCCGGAATGGATAAAAGAACTTGAATTATATCTGAATAGCAATTAATAAGCAGTGGAGCTGGAAACTGAGACCCTGAAAAATTTTGTGTAAAAAGAATAAAATACTTCCGATCAGACAAAGCTAAGAGCAAGAAAAAAGAGCTGAAAGGAAGTATTTTTATTATGGAAAAAGCGTC
>OLWA01003959.1_pt1 | contig 10512 bp, 6 predicted proteins | sample 1673251 | NCBI WGS metagenome assembly OLWA01 (sample SAMEA3178937, study PRJEB25190) | human gut metagenome | biome: human gut; feature: human-associated habitat; material: faeces | place: Austria | collected 2013
TATTACTGGGGCTACCGCCCCTAGTCCCTGTCGGGGGCTTCGCCCCTGCGACCCCGTTTTTAAATAAGCAAGAGGTTTATCGACAAACTGAAGCGGAGCAGATGGAAATCTGCTCCGCTTATATTTTATCTTTTTCTGCTTACTGCACAAGATCCCCGTATACAACGCCGAGTCCGACTGTGCTCATATAAACTCTGCCGTATTTGTTCATATCGCCTACGACAAAATATCCGTTGCCGGGGCCGCCGAACTGATGCTGATCATCGCTTACCTTGCTCCATGTCTTACCCTCGTCCTCAGACCAGTAAAGGCCTATGGAATCATCGTTTGTGGGCTTGCCCCATACGAATATGGTATAAGGATCGCTGTCCGTCTTGCCCTTGCCAAGACCTACCGCCAGACAAGCGGCTAAAGAATCCATTCTTGTGAATGTTTTGCCGTTATCTGTTGATACCTGAAGTCCCATTGAAGGATAGTATACAACGCCCTCCTTGCCGGGTGCGACCACAGGTCTTGCCGCAGTGAATACAGAAAGCGTCATATTCTGAGTAAATGTCTTTCCGCCGTCCTCGCTGTAGAAGAACGCACCGCCGCTTGCGGCATATACATAATCGGGGTTTACGGGGTCGCAGATGATTTTCTTTGAGCCTACTCCACCATTGCTCTTTGTCCAGGTCTTGCCCTGATCGTCGGAATAGTAGATGCTGCTGTCGTTTCCGGGTGCCCAGAAGAATCTCTTTCCGTCAGCAGAAACTGCCACATAGCCGCCGTAAGCGATCTTTCCGCTCTCAAGCGGCGAAACGGTAACATTCACCCATTTCTTGCCTGCGTCAAGCGTATACCAGAAGCCCGGCTTTTCTTCACTGCCGCCGCACTTTACCCATATATCAGTTGCCTTTGCCGCTATCGCAAGACCGGTCATTGAGCCTGCAACGCTGTTATGTACCATACCGTATTCTTCGGCACTATCCTGTACAAAACCGTCATAGTCGCCTATAACGCTTACCAGCTTACCGCCGGGTATGCTGATTATATCATACGGAACAGTTTCTTCTATGCCCTTTGAGAAGAAGTAGAATTCGGGGCTTTCATCCCATATATTATCGCAGGTGAACACACCGTTACCGGATACCACCATTATCTTATTTGTGTTATTGGGATCAATCGCCATTGAACTGCACCAGTGCATAGACGCTGTCGAGATCCACTCTACTCCGCCGTCACTCATCTTCATCTTTTCGTTGAGAAGCGTCCAGTTCTTGCCGCCGTCCGTAGTAACATAGAATTCATCGCCGTACTGACCGTTAGGCTGAGGAACATATATGTTCTCTGTGCAGGCAACCATTCTGTCGGGGTTTGAAGGATCTATCACCACATCACCGAAGCTCTTTTTTGCAGGAGAAATATCTGTCAACGAATCGTTCGACATATCGAGAATTCTTACGCCGCCGGCAATTCTGTTATTGTTCCATGGCCCTTCGGTATTGGCATAGGTAATGACGATCTTGCTGTCACCGTTGTACTTCATTCTCTGAACCATGATTCCCTTAGGTGCGTCTGCAACAGAATTCCATGTAACGCCTCCGTCGGTCGATTTATAAAGGTTTTCCTCCTGTATTCTCGAAACAGCCGCATATATAGTTGTGCAGGCACTGTCATCGCCCGACTTGGGGTCGATTATGATACTGCATATACCGTTGCCATTTGATGTTGTCGTCTTTGTTCCCATATCAAGCGCAGTGAACGTTTTTCCGCCGTCAGTCGACTTTATCATACCGCCTGTTCTTCCGCCGACATATACTATATCGCTGTTCTTGGGGTCAACCGCAATACGCTCGCCGTTTCCTCTGCCCATACCGTTTCCGTGTGCCTTTATCATATCCGTAAGGTCGGTACGGTTCCACGTTTTGCCGTAATCATCGGAGTATAGAAGGCAGGTTTTGCCGTTGCTGAAATACTCCGTGCCTGCAAGCATATATACCTTGTTAGGATCTTTTTCTCCGAATGCAAGACCGTCTATACCGAGCAGACCTCTGTCTTCCTCACTTATATCGTAAGACATGGATTCCCACTTCTGAGTATCCTTATTATAACGATATGCACCGCCGACATCTGTACGGGCATAATATAAGCCCTGCTCGCTTGTTGCAAATACGCCGCTTACGAATCCGCCGCCGCCCATAGCTACCTGGCTGAACGTAAACTGTGCCTGAGCCGTTCCCGAATTGCCTCCAGATGTTGTATTATCGCTTGTCATACTGCTGTCGCCACTGCCCGATGAGGTCACGTCGCCGCTTGACGATGTTCCCGAATTATCGTTTCCGTTACAGCCTGCGGCACATATCGCCGTTGCTACCGCAAGTATGACCGCTGTTATTTTTCTGTACTTCATTCCTTGTTCCTTTCTTGTTAAAGCACGCTTGCTTAATTTTCATGTAAACCTTTACACAAGTATTATGCACCATTTAAGTTAAATTTGCAAGACTTGTTTTGCTATTTTGTGAATATGTGATAAATCCTCGTAGCCACTATTGGTGATAATCACGGATTTTGCAACAAGAAAAATATGGGCGTGACTTTTGTGCGCTTATATAGTATAATCTTTGTGTAATCGAATACAAGTCCTGTCTTATCACGTTTACGGCAGGCAAACGGAAATGGAAAAGGAAAAGAAAAATGAAAAAACGCATCATCTCCCTTATCTTATGTGCGGCAGTAATAATATCCGCCTGCGGCTGCAGTGCCGATAACGGCACCTTGTCAGCCGACAGTTCATCATCAGCTTCGGCAGTGTCTTCTGCCGAAGCCGCATCGCAGGATACCTCCTTAGACAGCGGTTCGTCTTACGATACCTCGTCAGACGCTTCTGATAAAACAAGCTCCGATAAGCAGAACAGTTCGTCATCTGACAGTTCAGACAAGCAAAACAACTCGTCCGATGCTTCTTTTGAAACGTCAAAGCCTTCGACAAACAAGCAGGAAACCGGTTCTTCTGCCGTTACGTCAAGCAAGCCCGCAAACAACACAGGTTCAGCAACAAACAAGCCTGCGTCTGCAACCGCCGCCGATACCACCAAAAAGCCTTCCGCAACGACTACCACAACAACCTTAAAGCAGACTGACGACAAGCCGCTGAACTTTTCGAAAACCTATGAAGCGGAAAATGGAAAGCTGTCAAACGATATGTCCGTCATATCAGGCGGCAACGCATCCAGCGGAAAGTCGGTAGGTAAATTCGAAAATGACCGCTCCTACTGCCAGATTAAAATAAATGTTCCGTCAGACGGTATTTATGATATTGTAATACGCTCAATGGGCATCGGCGGTCCCAAAGAAAACGACATTTATACCGATGGTAAGAAGGTAGGCACTTTCACCAGTGAGAACAATAAATTCTCGGATTACACCGTAAGTGCGGTAAGCCTTACAAAAGGCGACCACAATATCCGTATAATCAAGTCATGGGGCTGGATAGAGCTTGATAAAATAACAGTAAAGACGGGTGCAAAAATAAGCAACAGCACCTATAACATCACATCATCTCTTGTCAACAAGAACTCCACCGCAAACACGAAGAAGCTGTACAGTTTCCTTAAGGACAGCTACGGAAAATATGTAATCACAGGTCAGCAGTGTGATGGCGGAATAAACGGCAACGAATTCAAAGCGATAAAAAATCTTACCGGCGACTACCCTGCACTTCTCGGACTCGATATGATGGACTACACTCCGTCAAGAACGGCATTCGGCACATCATCCTCCGCTGTCGAAAAGGCGATAGAATTTGCCAACAAGGGTGGTATCGTAACATTCTGCTGGCACTGGAACGCTCCGACCGAATATCTTAACAGCACAGCCAACAGTCCTGATGGCTGGTGGGGCGGCTTCTATACGCAAAGTAGTAAATTCGATATAGCAAAGGTTATGAACGGTCAGGACGCAAAAGGAAAGAAACTGCTTGACCGTGATATCAAGGAAATAGCTAAGCAGTTAAAGCGCCTTGAAAAAGCAGGCGTACCGGTTATATGGCGACCTCTTCACGAAGGCTCCGGCGGCTGGTTCTGGTGGGGCGCAAAAGGCTCAGACGCATACAAAAAGCTGTGGAAATACCTTTATAAAGAGCTTACAAATACATACGGCTGTAACAATCTTATCTGGGTCTATAACGGTCAGAGCGCCGACTGGTATCCGGGTGACGAATATGTTGATATTGTAGGCGAGGACATCTATCCCGGAAATCACGTCTACGATCCTCAGGTAAGCCGTTTCAAACAGGCGATAAACTACGGCAGTAAAACAAAGATAACGGCTCTCACAGAAAACGGCTGTATCTTTGATATAGATTCCGCCGTGAGCATAAACGCACTGTGGAGCTGGTTCATGACATGGGGCGGCGAGTTTACCGTTAACGGCAGTAATTACAGCGAAAAATACACTGAAAAATCGGTTATACAGAAAATGTACGCAAGCAAATATTCATTAACTCTCGGATCGCTTCCGAAAATCTATTGACATAAGCTGAAAACGCTCCGACAGGAACACCTGTCGGAGCGTTTTTATTACCGTTTCCGGCTTACGATATTTTGGGTATAATCATCATACCATAAGCGAGCATATCTTGTTGCTGTACTCAACGGGGTCTTCTATAGGCATACCCTCAACAAGAAGCGCCTGATCGTACAGAATCTCGCTGTATGTTTTCAGCTTGTCCTTATCCGTTTCATACAGCTTTTTCAGCGTTTCATAGATAGGATGCTCTGCATTGATCTCCAGCACCTTTTCAGCCTTTGCGTCATGCTCTGCGGGCATCTGGCTGAGCACCTTCTCCATCTCTATTGAAAGCAGACCGTCACTGGTCAGGCATACTGCGTGGGACTTCAGTATCTTTGACAGTCTTACATCCTTTACCTTACCGCCGAGCGATTCCTTCATGAAAGCAAACATATCCTTGCTTTCCTCAGCCTTAGCCTTCATTTCTTCCTTTTCTTCGGGAGTTTCAAGGTCAAGGTCGCCTGCGGATACTGACTTGAACTGCTTTTCGTTATAGTCGACCATCATCTGTAAAGCAAACTCGTCAACGCTGTCGATAAGATAAAGTATCTCATAGCCCTTATCCTTTACAAGCTCGGTCTGGGGGAGCTTGTCTATCTTGTCTACAGTTTCGCCGCTTGCAAAGTAGATGTACTTCTGATCTTCCTTCATTCTTGAAACATACTCTTCAAGAGTTACCAGCTTCTTTTCGTATGAAGAATAGAACAGCAGCAGATCCTTAAGCAATTCCTTGCCTGCGCCGAAGCCGTTGTATACGCCGAACTTTATCTGAAGTCCGAACACCTTCCAGAACTTTTCGTATCTCTCACGGTCGTTGCGGAGCATCTTTGTAAGCTCGTTCTTGATAGAACGCTCAAGGCTCTTTTCGATTATCTTAAGCTGTCTGTCGTGCTGCAGCATCTCACGGGAGATATTGAGCGACAGATCCGCAGAGTCAACAAGACCCTTTACAAAGCTGAAATAGTCGGGGAGCAGATCCGGGCATTTATCCATTATAAGAACGCCGTTCGAATAAAGCTGTAAGCCCTTTTCATAGTCCTTTGAATAGTAGTCGAAGGGAGCTTTTGACGGAATGTACATCAGTGCGTTATATGTTGCGGTACCCTCTGTCTTTGTGTGGATATGTGCGATAGGATCGTCATAGTCGAAGAACTTTTCCTTGTAGAACTGATTATAATCCTCGTCTTTAAGCTCAGACTTGCTCTTGTTCCAGATGGGTACCATACTGTTGAGCGTTTCTATCTCGGTATGTGTTTCATACTCGTTCTCAGTGCCTTCCTTGAGGTGCTGATGGCTTACCTCCATCCTGATAGGATAACGGATATAGTCGGAATACTTCTTTACTATCATACGGAGCTTGTAGTCCTGCAGATACTCGTCGTACTCCTCTTCTTCGGTATTTTCCTTTATCTTAAGGGTTATCTTTGTGCCGACATCTTCCTTGTCACAGTCTGTGATAGTATAACCGTCTACACCCTGCGAATACCACTTATATGCCTGCTCACTGCCGTAAGCCTTAGACTCAACAGTAACCTCAGACGCTACCATAAACGCAGAGTAGAAGCCTACACCGAACTGACCGATAACGTTTATATCGTCCTTTTCCGTATCGGTATTGTCATTCTTGAATTTGAAGGAACCGCTGTTTGCGATAACACCGAGATTATTTTCAAGCTCGTCCTTTGTCATACCGATACCGTTATCGGTAATTGTTATAAGACGGTTTTCCTTGTCAACCGCAAGGTCTATTCCGAGGTCTTTTCTCTCTATGCCGAGATTCTCCGTCAATGACTTGAAATACAGCTTGTCAAGCGCATCGCTTGCATTTGAAATAAGCTCACGCAGAAATATCTCCTTATGAGTGTAGATCGAATTGATCATCATATCAAGCAAACGCTTTGATTCTGCCTTGAATGCCTTTTTTGCCATAAAAATCATTTCCTTTCTATGCCTGCGCCTTATATAGCGGCGATAATACTGAATTTACACCGATCGCAACCGGTTTAGCACTCTATCACTCTGAGTGCTAAAATATATTATAACACTATTTTTATATTTGTCAAGAGGTGTTTTAAAAATGTTTGTAATTAAAACAAATCCTTGATTTCAAGCGGAAATTTTAACATCGGCTATTGACAATTGTTCATTTTTGAACTATAATTATATTGTTCAAATTTGAACAATATCATCTTTCGACAGAAAGGACAGGCATATGACTACAAGCAGTTTCTGGAATTTCATCTCTGCCGCAGAGGACGAATACAGCGTGTACAGAAAGCACATCATGGCAAAGTTTTCTCTCTCAGCCGCAGAAACGGATATAATTATGTTCCTTGCGAACAACCCCGGCTACGACACGGCGGCGGATATTTCAAAGGTCCGCCGTATACTGAAATCGCAGGTTTCGGTTTCTGTAAAATCACTGTGCGAAAAGGGCTTGCTGACAGGTACTTATAAGGACGGAAACAAAAAAAGCGTGCATCTTTCACTGACGGCAAAGGCAAAACCTGTTGTCACATACGGCAAAAAGGAACAAAGCGATTTTGCGGCTGTTCTGTTTGACGGATTTACCGATGAAGAAATCGCCGCATTTGAAAGATACCATATTAAAATACTGGACAATATAAGCAGAAAAAGGAGCGATAAATAATGCAATATCTTATAACGACCGCCGTTTGCCTGCTTGCAGGTCTTGGCGCAGGTCTTGGAACAGGGTTTGCCGGTATGAGTGCGGCGGCGGTAATCACGCCTATGCTTGTTACATTTCTCGGTATAGAGCCGTATACCGCTGTCGGAATCGCCCTTGCCTCAGATGTTCTGGCAAGTGCCGTATCGGCTTACACATACGGAAAGAACAAAAACCTTGATATTAAAAACGGGCTTGTGATGATGATAACAGTGCTTATTTTCACGGTTGTCGGCAGTTTTGTTTCAAGCCTTGTGCCGTCGGTTACAATGGGCAATTTCTCGGTATTCATGACGCTTTTGCTCGGCATTAAATTCATAGTAAGGCCTGTAATGACCACAAAAGCCGATATGAGCGCAAGATCCGCAAAATCGGTATTGATAAAGTCTATCATCTGCGGTATTATAGTCGGCTTCATCTGCGGCTTCATCGGTGCGGGCGGCGGTATGATGATGCTCCTCCTGCTCACAAGCGTTATGGGCTATGAGCTTAAGACCGCTGTAGGCACAAGCGTATTTATTATGACATTCACTGCACTTACAGGCTCTGTTTCGCACTTTGCGATAGGCGGCCTTCCGGATATGCTCCCGTTCATCCTCTGCATAATCTTCACGCTTATCTTTGCAAGAATTGCCGCAAAGATAGCGAATAAGGCAAGTCCGAAAACGCTTAACCGTGTGACCGGCATTATCCTTGTAATACTTGGAATTGTAGTTCTCGGTTTTTCACTGATTAAATAAATCCGGCAAATAAATATAACTAAAGCCACGATGATAAAAAATCGTGGCTTTGATATTACTGTACCTCTACCTCAGGCATTTCTTTCGTTTCATCCTTCTGTAAAGCTTTCTTCTCTCTGAATATAAGCGAGAAAACAGTTCTTACAACAGGACCTGCAAAGAATAATTGCCAGCACAGAGCCATAGGAAAATTAGCTATAGTTGTCTGCAACCATACTGCGATAAATTCGCTTCCTGCATTTTTGAACAGAAGAGTTGCGGCAAGGCTCATAAGCGGACACATAAAGATAACTGAAATAACCGAGATACCGAGAACTATGAAAAACGGATTATCACGTTCAGGATCAATTATTTTAAAAGTCTTGTACTTTGCTATCCTGCCGACTAAAAAAATATCAAGCACGAAAGCAATAGGTCCCATTATCACAAGCTCCTTGAAAGCAAGTAAAAAGACCTCGTTTGTCATGCCGCCGATATTAAGTGCTATATTATAGCATATCATGGCGTATACCATAACGAACACCATCATAACGGTAAACACGATTTCCTGAAATAAGTTTTTTGGCATAAAAAATTCCTCCTGATAATAACAATTTGCACTTTATTGTGTTGTTCGTTATCATCCGGGGGATGTGCGTTTCCAATTAGACCAATATTCTTTTTACGTTATAGATTTTAACATATTCCGTACCCATAGTCAATTGTGAAGTGAAACGAAAAAAGCACCGCTTTGGCAGTGCCTTTTTGTATACATATCACTTTTCCTTTTTACACTTTTTCGCTTCTGAATCTTCCGACAACATTTGCATTCTTGTCAATGTTGACCTCGAATCTCAGCGTACACGGCGAATAGTGAACATTTTCGCCTTCTGAAATAACCTCATAGAAGAATGCCAGAGCGCCTCCGTCCTCCATACGTCTTACGGCGCACTTGCAGAAGCCTTCGGCGATTGCCCTCTTTACATAAGGTATATCACGGTCGTATGTACAGAAATTGTCCTCCGTAACGGGAATATTAACATCCCCGTCAGAACAGCTGTTTTCTCTCAGCATAGTTTCAAGCGGTGATACTTTCTTACGGCTGAATTCCGCAAACGGAGCTTTCTTGGCAATTTCGCCCTTTCTTGCAGGGTGTCCGTTTATTTTCCAGCACGGACGTGTAACAACGACCGTTTCTCCTATATGGAAATCATTGTTGAGATGCTCGCTCTGCGCCGAATAGAAATCAAGCGTATCCTTGTCTATCACGACCTCTTTTGCCTTATCACGCACTATTCCGACAAGTTCAAGCATAGAGAGCAGCTCGCCTGCCTTTTCCATGCACTTTTCATCGCTCCATATCTCATAATTGCGGAAGTTGTTTCTCCAGTACGTCTTTATCGGCAGATCGCCTATAAGCGCCTGTATCCTCATTTCCCAGTCGAACAGTATACCGCTCTTACTGCGTATCTTGTTCTCCTTGATGGCATTGAGCGGTTCAAGCAGCTGTGCAAACGATGCGATATTATCCGCAATATCCTGCGCTATGTACTTTCTTGTATCGCTGGTCTTCTTTTTCTCGTTTTCTTCCTCAATCTTTTCATCGCTGTACTTATCGAAATCGTCCTGTCCACCGTCAGCCGTATCGAACAGTGAAAATACCTCTGAGGGATCGTTAAATGTTTTCTTTACCTCAGGCTCGTCATCCATAAGCAGATTTCCGAACAGATCCTCTACCTCGGCAACATTCTCATCGTGCTTTTCTTCGGTAAGCTGTACAGGCGTATATGCTTCGTCCGGCAGATCGAAGAAGTCCATAGTTCTCGGCTTTTCGTCAGCGTCAATCGGCTCGTCCGGAGTTTCGGACAGCTCATCGGATAATGTACTTTCCTCAAAAATACCGCTTGTCTGTTCAAGATCATCGTCCGAAATATCTTCGGAGCTTCCGGTGCTTCCGGTGCTGTCAGCGATTTCGGATATTCCTATAAAGTCGCCGAATTCTTTCAATGCGTCCTCTACAGACTCAGCTGTACGAACAGAAGAAACAGGCTCGCTTGCGGTTTCCTCTGCCATTATAGCGTGGAACTGTTCTTCAAGCGACTTTTCTTCGCTGTCGGCAGTTTCTTCCTGCTCGGCTATTTCTTCAAGAGCCTTTACTGCGTCCTCGACAGGCTCGCTTACGGGTTCTTCGGTGGCGGTGTAATTTTGCTCATCGCTAATTTCAGCTTCGCTGTCGGCGGTTTCTTCCTGCTCGGCTATTTCTTCAAATGCCTTTACTGCGTCCTCGACAGGCTCGCTTGCGGCTTCTTCGGTAGCAATATCATTTTGTTCGCTGTCAGCAGTTTCTTCCTGCTCTGCGATTTCCTCAAAAGCCTTTACAGCGTCCTCGACAGGCTCGCTTACGGGTTCTTCGGTGGCGGTGTAATTTTGCTCATCGCTAATTTCAGCTTCGCTGTCGGCGGTTTCTTCCTGCTCGGCTATTTCTTCAAATGCCTTTACTGCGTCCTCGACAGGCTCGCTTGCGGCTTCTTCGGTAGCAATATCATTTTGTTCGCT
>OLWA01003963.1_pt1 | contig 10501 bp, 14 predicted proteins | sample 1673251 | NCBI WGS metagenome assembly OLWA01 (sample SAMEA3178937, study PRJEB25190) | human gut metagenome | biome: human gut; feature: human-associated habitat; material: faeces | place: Austria | collected 2013
AGATACCAGTAATCCTACCTTTGATATAAGACTGTAACGTCTCGTCATCATAGGCTTCATACTCGTCCTGTTTTAACTCCATGAAATCATTATCCATTCGTACTATCTGATTATGCTGTGTTTCGGTAACCGTCTGTGGAATAAAACTCAGGGAATTGTAATTATTGTAGAAGTTATCCCGCACAGTAATAGTACCAAATAATAGAACAACAAAGGCAGCTACAAATCCAGCTATTGAATAAATAGGCTTGGACGTGTAAACATATCTTACATCCTTTGCGGATAATGAATCATCTAATAACGACTTAAGTTTAACAGTCGTTCTATATTTCTTAGGGCTAATCTCTTCAACAAAGTCTCTTACTTTCTTATTCTTACTAAGCTGATCAATCCATGTTGTTTTATCAATCTGGTTAACAACACTAGGACGACACGAAGTAGATATGTAGTGATAAGAGAACATCGTTGTAAGCATAACTGCGACATGAATCGCAAGCCCATAGAAACCTTTAAGTAAAGAAGCAGTACCCGGTATCTGCGTTAAGAGATACCATTCAAACGCAGGCATAATAACAAGACCTGCCAACGATAACATCTGCAGTGAGTTAAACGCAATCTTCTGCTTCGTGAGACGTCTAATCTCAGAGTCACATTCCTGACGTAATGTAGTCATATCTTCAGAGAATGAGTCTGCGCCGTTTTCATGTTTAACAGCACCATTCTCATTTACAATATAACATGTATTTGCAAATGTTTTTATAATAGCAACTGGATAAGAATGCTGGAATTTCTCCAAACGTTCTGCACCATCTGTATCCGTCAATATACGATATATGTTATGCATAGGAGCTTCGAGATACTTACTCTTCTCTGCATAGAGAATAGCCAGTGGAATATTATCAGTCTCCAGATATTTCTCACGAACACTAGAGATTGTCATAGAGCAATCTTCCATAAGCTTAACATATATCTTATCATTCTCTTTCTCAACTGTAGATTCGTAATACACGTATCCCATAAAAGCCATAAGAATAGCAATAAGAGCATCTTTCATAACTATCAATGCAACCACAGGAAGGAGTATTACAATAGCAACATTCTTCTCAAATAGTTTTACTGATTCTTCTTTGACAGTATCAGAATCATAACATGATAGCGACGCATACATTTCTACTATACGCCTGAATGGACCACGTATAATGACGTTGTTGTAATAGAAAGAAAACCTGTTATGTAACTTTCGCTTCTGCTTAAGAGCAGCTGCTTTGTTTTCTTTTATTTTTGCTTTTCCTACAAAGTATATGAACGCAACTACTGTAGCAAGTACAATAAACAGGTTCATATAAATCATCTGTTTTGACATACTTTAATATCACCTCTTACTTATTTTGCTTCTCCACGTTTTGCTGCACGTAATAACGGATGTATAGGTTCATCATCAATAAATTGTGTATGTACTATTTGTGCACCTGCCTTTATTGAAATCTCCATGAAATTGTCTGTATTCTCAAAATAAATATTTAATTCTTTCATTTGGTATATCCACTCTACTTTGTATTTTGTAAATAATGAAGGAGATAATATCATTTTAAAATCATACTTCTCTTTATCAAATACAGCAATTAACATATCATGTACTGTGTACATAACATCATTCCAACGAAGTGTAACTGATGGTATTACATAGATTGAACAAATTTCACCGTCGCCACCAAAACCAGACAATTGATATTTTTCAAACTTTAGAATAGCTTCCTCAAATAGGCATAAAAAATTCATTCCTTCCACCAGTAAACACTGATATGTTAGCACCAGTATCAAATAAACACTTTTGCAAATTATCATTTATGTAACACCAAAATATTGGGCGTACCCTCTCACTTAAGTTTAGACTCAATACCTTCAACAGTTATTAAACCTCCCAACTCTTCTGGATTAGTTCTATCATAAACATACTTTTTATCAATATGTGATACTCTGTAATTACTGATAGTGTCGTCTGTTAACACATCAATCACATCTGCTTCACAGATATCACCGCCATCAAATTTAACATTATCCATTACTATCCAACTATTAGGATATTTAGCTTCAATCTCTTTCCATGTTAATCTCTCCATAAAGTAACCTCCTCTAATAGAGTATACATATCTTATTCAATAAACCTAATCATGATAATAACCACAAGTACTGTAATACTTAGATAACTGTATAACCACCATCTTCACCGGACAGGTATCCAACACAACCTCCGGACTCAATATCGTCCGTTGTATATTTATAAAACCAACCATCCCTCATATGTGCTATTCTGTGTTCAATATATTCCTCATCTGACAGTACGACCTCAATAACACCGTCATCTACATCCGGTCCCCATCCATTATAGGAACTGAACGCCACCCATTTATCAGGATATTGTTTTATAATATCGTCCCATGTCATTCTTTTACCAATTGTTAACATACTAACATCTCCTGTTTACTTAATACTAATATCTATGTGATAATGTAATATCACATATTGTCGAAAACAGTGTCATCATACCAGAATTCATTTGGATTATCTGGATTATAGATAACATCAATTACATTAGGATAGTTGTTTACAGTACCTTCAAACGCATAGTTAATACTATGCGTATATTCATCAACTGTAAAGGAATACGTAACGTGAGTCTTATACTTTGTTTGTACTTCACCACCATGATACGGAGCATAAAGATAAGGCTCAACACTCTCGTAAGACACAGTAGCTATTGTAGATTCAGTACACCTAGCTATAGACTGATTTTCCTAACATGCCCATAAACTGCAAGTGCCACAAGAATAATAAGCAAAATAGCTCCAAGACATACTGAAAAGAAAGAAGTAGCTTCATCGCCTAATCGTTCATCTTTCATAATTTAACCTCCTTATTAACTGGTAGGTAGTCGAGATAAACTACCTACCAAATACTTAATTTACTGTAACTGTCTATTCCACCAAGAAGCATCAATCTCCTTATGGCAGTTATCAATAACATTATGATACCCTACAGTAGACGTTACCTTGCTAACAATGTTAATTGTAGATTTAACAACTTCTCCAAAAAAGACGTATCGCTGTTGAGTACTATATCAATATCAGCCTGATAGGATATGTTCTTCTCTGCGAATACATTCTTAGTAAGATTAAGTAGTACTACAGAAGCTCTGCATGACTTACCAAAATCTGTAAACCCTGTGTCTGTTTAAACATTGTTTCTAGTTGATTACAGTTTAACTCAAACATATCTTTACTATTCACAGGTTCCTGTTTTTACAATAGCATTCCAATCAGATTTCTTAACCTCACAACAAACACTATCAAACAATGTACCAATAGCAGATGTATCAACCTGTGAGATTGTAGCAGACAATACAGTGAATAATTCACCCATGCTGACATCTTGTACTTCTACAAAGTTCTTCACAGTCAAGTCTGCTTTACTTGTATCGACACCAGCTTCCACTAAACCACTCTTTACATACTTGTAAAGATTCATTCCTGCAAAAGCTTTATCCTTAAAGTCAGATATTCCTTTAATCTGATTAAGCTTGTCCATAATAAGCTTACACGTGATAACGATTGTTTCATTATCATTTACAGTATCTTCTACATGAACGCCAACTTCTTTTTCATCTGAATTAGTATTATCAGGATTATTCTCAACACCACTTGGAGAGATGGCCTTAGAAGCAGCACCAAACAGTTTACGCTTTCCTTCAGCCTGCTGTTCAGTGATAATTCCGTTATCAACTTGTGCCTGTATGTATACATCAGCCGCATTAGGAACACCCGCACCTAAGTCCTCATAATACTGCTTACGTAAGATACCATCCAACCTTTCCTTAGAAGTGGTACCCTTCAGAACATCATTATAACGTTTGTCAAACGTTGCTTTCTCCTGCGGCGTAAACTCGTAATTCTTACCAAGCAATGATTCATACATTTCACAAGCACAAAGCTTAAGCTCCTTGTACTTCTCAATCCATGTATTAGAACCAGTAACATAGTTTAGCATCTACACGTTTAGCCCAGTTAGAGATACCTGATGTGAAGCCACTTGCCCGTAGTTTCTTGAAATAAGAAATATCATTCTTGATTTCCTCGAATTCTTGTCTAAGTGCTTCTAACTCCTTGTCAGTGTAACAACCATTTTCGATGATACTCTTTATAACGTCGTTCCCAACAGATTGACCACTCTTAATAGTTTTAAGTGCTTTACACAATAATTCAGCACTACCTTTGTCAAAAATGAGGTCACCAAAAGTAATCTCATCATCTCTTAATTTGAAACTGATTTGTGGATTCCAACCCATTTTCTATACCTCCAAACTTGGAGAGTTTAACTCTCCCTCTTTACATTGATATATGTTTTTCTGATTATTTGAGTTTCATATTTTGATATTCAACCAAGTGTCTTTGATAATAGTGCATGTGGAACAACACTACTATGATTACTTAAAATTATACCATCTTTCACAATAGACACCGAATTAGGATTATCCTCACAGATTACCATATCTGCATTTAATGTGTCATCATAAACATTCCCAGAACACTCATATTTGACACTTAGTGTTTTGTTATCTTCTGTAGTTATACTTAATAGATTAGTGTTGTAAATAACCCATAATAATTTACATGTACTATTTATAGTAGCAAACATCTTATCATGTACAGCACTATCATAACTGTAGGTATCCCATAACTTATTAAGTTCACTGTTGGTTATCGATTCAATAGCGTTTGCTGCAGTATTCATAACCTTTGCATTACGGGCGTTTCTATATTCTATGGACCATAATATTAATGCCACACTCCATGCTAATAACATCAATATATCCGATAATGCCAATGTTCCATTAACACACTTAGTTATATTGTATGTTATATTGAAGCACACCATAAATATAGCTAGATTAAATCTAATCATTAGATTACGAATATTTACTTCTGGTTCTCTCGGTAGTTTTACCTTAGGTACACAGATATCCCTCATCTTGTCCATAAACATCTCTTTATCAAGCACAACGTTTACATACTTAATATTCATCTAGCAATACTCCTTTTATATAGATACAATGAGTCCAATCACTAATACAATCATTAATCCGATAACAACATGATCAGCATTGAATTCGTGTTTCTTTGTGTTTATCTCTTGATCCCAATTAGCTGGCGATTTAATATCCTCCTTTTAATGTTTAAGCAAACTTGTAAAGCCTAATGTTACGAATGATACAATAACATCATCAATCGGTCCAGGAAAGAAATCTACAGGACTTATTACGTATGCTACACAAAGTATCCACAATAATGTATTTACACCAGATGATTTCTTCTTAGGCTCCAAGTTACTTGGAAAGTGATTTTGCTCTTCTCCGTATGTCATATTTTTATTTCTCCTTACTACACCTATAAACCATAGGTGCATCTACCACCTGACTAAAATAACAGTCCTGCACTTATATGCATAATATTTACCTCCTGCAGACTAATATCTCAATATCAGTATTCTTGAAGACATCTTTAATAAGTGTAGATACTTTATTCCAATCTAACTTATCTAAACCAGCTCCAATGGTAGGCATAGCAATTTTCTTTATACCATACATATCACAAAGTGTATACATCTGCTGTAGTGCTTCAAATAATAAAGTATACGTAGGCTTATCCCAATAACGTTCCTTTGTTATAAGATTGAACACTTTATCATGTAAGATACAATCTCCGTGCACTCCATCAATTCTAAACTTATCTATATAAGTAGGATAGTTTCTAATAAGTTTGTTCTTCATATTGAACCGCTTATTAAACTGTACAGCTATCCCAGCACCCATACCAAAATCAGCACTTATACAATGTGCTAAATAATAATCATCCGTAACACTAAATAAGTCTCTATATTCTTCCTTGTAAATCATTGTTCACACTCCCATAAATTTCTATGCTTTCTTAATGTGTTTCTATCATATTTCTTAGTATATCCAACACTCACATAATGTGATACATTACCATCACGCATGTATCCTAAACTACTAGATATCTTATCTCTATGCTTGGCATATAATGTACCACCTTGCATTCCTAAGTTATCCATCAAGCTTTTCCGTTGTTTAAGCTTTACACATGTCCTACGTATTCTTTCACATTTGTTCATAGTATCTCCTAGAAAATACCAATAGATTTACAGATTAGAACAATTATACCAATGTAGAGAATAATCTTAAAGATAGGCACTCCACCACCTGAATTAGACCCGCCATTGATATCACCACCAAATCCACTTCCAATCTGTACACTACCCATAACAACACATCCTTTGATATAAGTAATTTAAATTACTTATATCTGGGTGGTATAGATACCACCCACCTTATTAGACTGCTAATACATGAGACCAGTTCTTCTTGTACCAAGCAATAAAGTTCTTTCTATCATCACCCTTAAGTTTAGACAGAATTCTCTGTAATGCTTCAGTAGAATAACCTTCCTTAGCTTCATAGGTCATAGTCTCAGGATTGAATTCAATAATGTGTCTTGACGTAAATCTGACACGGTCAGTTGTACGAGTATAGTATTCCTTATTAAGCTCAGCTACAACTAAAGTAGCCAACGCTCCGTCTTCTTTAACTGTAGGATTCTCAGCTTTTACCTTATCCCACAAAGCCGGAATATCCGGATAAGGTTCAATCTCATTCAACTTAACAATCTCAGAAATAAACGCAATTACACGTTCACCCTTAACAAAATCAAGATGTACATTATTCTTAATTGCATCAAGAACAGTAGACAATGCTACATCATGGTTCTCATACTCACCACATGCAACCAGAGAGTTTGCAAGACCATTGATAAGGTCAGCATCAGTCTTAGCATGATGTGAGAAGATAGTGAACGCAGACGCAATAAGACAGAACTGAATCATACGTGCAGCAACGATATCCTCAGCAACCTCACCAACCATTGATAAGTAACCATCTGTTTTCTTCAGTAAGTCCTGAAGATTAGCAGCGGATACATAATCTGTAGGTTTTACGGTAAGTACGTTCTTCCAAGGATAAAGTTCTCGGATAGCCAACTCGAAAGACATCTCAAGGATACGAATGTTAACCATAGCAACATCAGCCATAGCAGCTTTCATCATAGATGTCTTACCAGTATTCTGCTGTCCTGTAAACGCAGTAGTCTGTTCTCCTCTCATAAGGTAATACATAAGAGTTGATGGCAACTCCCAGTTCTTAATATGAGGCTTATTAAGAAGTTTCTCCTTGACATAGAGACCTGCAGAGAACTTACGAACGAAGCATGCCCAGCACTCACCAGCCGGTGGACGTATAGCAGTTACACGGGCTCCGTCATAACCGTCGTTAACCTTATAAGGTGTCTTCTCAGTCATAGGAGCTGTCGTACCCCATGCAACTAACTGATTAACAATTCTCTTCATTTCCTCTTCTTTCATGAAGTCAAGGAATGAGAAATGAATCCACTTAGCCTTAAGCTGAACCCAGATAGAGTTTGTAGTTCTATAAGGAACATTGTATGTACCATCAATAACATAACGTACTGAACCTGATGTACCAAAGTTAAAACCATCAACATCAAGACCACGTAATGTATCGACTACACCAAACCCATATCTGTTTCTGTAAACAAGAATGGTTATAATGTCAAGCATCTCATTGTATTCCAGCTGGTGTCCATCAAGTTCCTTCTCAAGAACATCACTCAGAAACTGTGCATCAAAAAGACATCTCATATTTGTTTCTTTAGTTTGTTCATTGTATACTTCACGTTCTGTAGCCAAATCATACTTATCACACAAGTAAGACATAGGGTCAGACTTGTGATGTTTCTTTACCATGTAGATGAGAATTTCCCACTGAATATTAGGATCCATGTAGAACATATCATTGAATTCTACAACTTCCATACAGTCTTCAACTTCTGGAAGCTCACGTTCAATAATATATCTGATGTGAGAAAGCACAACATTCTTTGCTTTCTCAACACCATAGATACATTCATCAAGAGCATTAGCAAGAGTTCTTTTCTTATAAGATAAAGCCTCAAAGTGCTTATCATTCGTAATAACTAAATCATCATCACGAACCAACTCTGCTAACTCTTGGGATACCAGTTCTCCCAGAGACTCAACTGTAATACGACTAGAGTATTCAGCACTAGGTCTCTCATTCTTTCTGGCACGGTACATTAAGAACGTAATTCCGGCTAAGACTGCGATAGTAACAATAGACAGAATTATTTGTACCATTTATCAACACCTCTTATAACCTTTCTATTTGGAGCATCAAACAAGAACTGCATTAACTCTAACATAGGAGTACGGAAGTTAACAAGTTCATAGTCACCTATAATAATGTTATAGGCTGCTTTGTCAAGTTCCCCGTTATATGCCATCTTTGCTAACATAGAACTTCTAGGGAACTTATATAATGACTGCACAGATACTTTTAACTGTTCAGCCATCTTTTTATCAGAAGCTACAATAGGGTCACACTTCGAGATAATGATAGCTCTATTATACTTCATCTGTGGAATAGTGAACTTGTTACAAATCTCAGCTGCCTTTCTGAAACCTCTAGGCGACTGCTCAGTCAATAAGAGACAACAATCACACTCATTAAGTACACGCTGATTGAGCTCGCTAAAACAATCTCCAGAAATCTCAACAAGTGTAAGGTCTACCGGAACACTGTTGATTGCTTCGATAAGGAAGTCCTCTTTATCTACCTGTGACATTGTAGAGCCTAAGATGTCGTACATAAACACATGTTCATCTCCAGCCTGTACACCATAGTTAAGAAGTTCCTTAGCATCAACACCTGCATTCTGCACCATTGCTCTGAAGATGTAAGGATTATCCAAAGCCTCATTTCCAGCAAAGTTTGTGATCTGCTCAATGTTCTCTTTTGCATTACCTGTAGAAAAGACAGCTACATCACGTCCCTGAGAACGAGAGAAGACACCTCCTAATACATCTATAAGCGTTGTTTTACCGCACGTCGGTACCGCTGATATCACTGCAACTTTCATCCTTCACTCTTGCTCCTTTCGTAAACATTCTTTCATCCACAGACAGTCTTTCACCAAAGAGCCTGTAAAACTCCTTGATAAGACCATCATCAGGACTAGGCATAATGTGTCTGGACTCCATATTCTCGATAACCTCGAAAGAAGGGAACTTACACCATTTAGCCTTTCTGTCATCAAGGACTTCCTTAAGCACATCCTCATCAGTCTTCTCGACCTGCCACTTATTGAACTCCTTGTCCTCCTCTTCAGAGTATTCCTCCTCTGCCTGTTCACCTTTCTTAGGTTTCTTCTTAGGAGCTGATTTCTCTTTCCTTGTAGGAGCTGCTGCACCAAATTTCAAGATATGTGTTTTACTATCCTGAATAATGTACAGCAAGTCCTGTACGTAAGATTCTGATAACCTGTTAGTAAGCATACATATAAGCATATCATAATCTGTAGCACCAACATTATCATAGATGATAAAGTCATACTTAGTCTTATTGAACTGGTCAGACTCTTTGATAGCCTCAAGGTCACCCTCAGGATTGATTACAATTCTGATATTCTTAAAACCACCCTCAAGCTCATTCTCTATAAGTCGGGTAAAATACTTATTAGAGGTATAGACTGCTACCGTGCCATAAAGTGAAAGTACTTTAATCATAGGATAGATTAAGACACGGGAATCTGTTTCTGATTTAATAGCAATTTCCATTTACTGTATAGCCTCCAAATCCTGTTCTAATTGGTCTGTAGCTTCTCCAACCTGCTGGTCAAATGACTGGTCTGTAGACCCAGCTGTGTCTGTACCTGTATCTGCATTTGTATCTGTACTTGCACCTGCATTTGTATCTGTACTTGCACCTGCATTTGTGCTTGTAGAAGCATTACCATTCTCACCTACAAAGTTTCCATTCTCATCTGTATGGTCAGTTATCCATGTCTGCTGTGCTGCAAGCTGTCCTGTAAGCTGAGTTTTCATAGCACTCATAAATGCAGATGACTGTGTCGTATTATCATCCTTTGTAAACTTAAGCAACACTTCATCAATGTGATCACGAAGAGTTTCATTGATACATCTTGTAGTATCCTCAATATTAGGATTGAATCTGATAAAGTTTTCCATATCATGTTGTACCGGATAGAATGCAATAGAGTCACTATTACCAGGCTCAATATATTTTGTTACATAAGCCAAACAACCATTCTCATAGATTCCTAAATCATTAAACAATGAAATAAGAATAGCCTGCTCTTCCTCAGACACATTGATAGTAATTGTAACATCATTTAACAGACGCTCAACTTTCTTATGTGTAAGAACAGTGTACTCTTCACCTGTAGCTAACACCATACGAATATCAATGTAATCACCAACAACTGTACTTACAGGTACAGAGTTAAGAGTAATCTCATAAGGGAACTTAGCCGCAGTG
>OLWA01003969.1_pt1 | contig 10468 bp, 6 predicted proteins | sample 1673251 | NCBI WGS metagenome assembly OLWA01 (sample SAMEA3178937, study PRJEB25190) | human gut metagenome | biome: human gut; feature: human-associated habitat; material: faeces | place: Austria | collected 2013
CCTCACAACGCTGGTCGGAAACTGTAGCAACAATCTTCGTATGCTTTAACATATACCTTAAATTATTATAACCTAATTATTAATTCTATTTGATAACCTTCTAAACCTTCTATCACATAAACGATTCGATCGCCAACCGATACGAATCCAGCCCAAACCCAAGAATCACTCCCCTGCATGCCGCCGATATCATCGACACATGACGAAACGATTCACGGGCATGCACATTCGAGATATGCACTTCCACGACTGGCGTAGTAACCGCCTTGATAGCATCGTGCAACGCAATGGAAGTATGCGTATAAGCGCCGGCGTTCAACACGATACCGTCATATTCAAAACCCACCTCATGGATCTTGTTAATTATCTCTCCTTCCACATTACTTTGATAATAAGATATCTCACACTGAGGAAAGCGGGCACGTAACTCGCTCAAATAGTCCTCGAACGAGGCATTTCCGTATACTGTCGGTTCTCGCTTGCCCAACAGATTCAAATTAGGGCCATTGATGATCTGAATCTTCTTCATTCTTAATTGTAAGTTTATTACCTTTGTACCGCCCGTTGAGGCCGGAATTATCCGGCAAAGGTAAGGATTTTATTTGACACATTCATAACGACATACCGACAATGCGACAAGGAAAAGATATAATAAACCGATATAACACCTATTTACGATTAGAAAAATCGCTCTCAGCCAACTCCATCGACGCCTATTTGACAGATCTTGACAAATTGCTACGTTTCGCAGAGGATGAGAAAAAGGACGTTAAGGAGATCAGCTACGACGACTTGCAACAGTTCATCGCCCAATTACGTGACATCGGCATCCATCCCCGATCGCAAGCACGCATCATCTCGGGTATCAAATCGTTCTATCGTTTCTTATTGCTTGACAATTATATAACAAATGATCCGACCGAATTGTTAGAGTCTCCCAAGATCGGATTGAAGCTGCCGGAAGTATTAACCGTCAACGAGATAAATAGCATTCTCGACACGATAGACCTCACGCTTCCCGAGGGACAGCGGAACCGTGCGATGCTGGAGGTTTTATATAGTTGCGGACTGCGCGTATCGGAGCTTACTGGCCTGCGTTATTCGGATATATATCCCAAGGAAGGTTTCATCCGGGTAGAGGGTAAAGGAAGCAAACAACGGCTTGTTCCTATCTCCGAAGTTGCTTTGCGGGAAATTAAAAACTATCTGTATGACCGGAATTCGGTCGTGGTTAAAAAAGGCTTCGAGGATATTTTATTTCTAAGCCGGCGAGGAACGGCCCTCTCCCGTATCATGGTATTTCATATCATCAAGCAACAGACGGAGGCCGCCGGTATCCATAAAAACGTAAGTCCCCATACCTTCCGTCATTCTTTCGCCACCCACTTGCTGGAAGGCGGCGCCAACTTACGCGCTATCCAAGAGATGCTGGGGCATGAGAAAATCACCACCACCGAGATATATACACATATCGACCGGGAATTCCTTCGCAAAGAGATACTGGAACATCATCCGAGGAGCAGGCCAAGAACTTAAAAGAACCGATCCTGCTCCGCTAGCAAAGCCCCAAGGATATCATAAATTATTTATTTCCTCCTCTGACAAACCAGTATAACGCACGACCATTTCCATCGAAAGCCCATCAGACCGCATACGCCGAGCTGTTTCTAGACGTTCTTCCGCACGGCCTTCTTCCCGTCCTTCAAACTTAGCAGTGCTCAACACGTCATTCTGGATCATAATCGCATTCAGATGTTCGTCATAAGCATAACGTTCCTCGGGAGACATTGAGTAATAGCGTAATTTCTCTCGTGCCTCTTCCAAGCCGGGGGCTGTCGTTTCGGAAGTTATGATCCCGTCTTTCAAGTATCGCACCCATTCCTCCAAGGGGGTCACGGCCTCCTTATCAAACTCATTCACCCGAACCAATATATACTCCGGAAAGATCTCCGAAGGAAGACGCTTGACGATCACACCCCTCTCCTTGGTATTTACCTGTAAATGATCATGGGTATGCACGCCGACAAATTGGTTCTGCCCGTGATACAGATAATCGGTTCCTACGCCTATATCAAAATAAAGGATACTGATAGAATAGATCTTTTTCACCCCGGAATAGTCCTGCCCCAAATGAAGATGCTCGGTGACGGCCTTCGCCATGCCATAGAGCACACGTTCCAAATAATAAAGCTCGCAGGTATTCTGGATCTCGATAAGGATGATATCTCCCTTTGTGTTCTTAGCCTTGATATCCACCCGATTGAATTTATCATCAGCGTCCTGCTGGTTCCCCTCACTCTCCAATATCTCCTCAATCTTGATCTGCTCGCCCAAGAACACGGTAAGAAAGCCTTCTAGCACTCCGAAATTCGCTTTTTGCCGGAGTAGGCGTTTGATGGCCCAGTCGAAACGGATATACCGATCTTGTAATTCCTTCATATACTTCTCCTCTTTTTCTGTTTTCTTTTCCATAGTCATATCATGTTTTAGTTATCCCACTATTGGGTGGCTTCAAATGTACATAAAAAGATCCGGAATACAAGCTTATCCCATCTAAAAAGAAATGTCCTTCTTTTTGGATCCGTAAGTGAATAGCCAACGAACGGAATCGTAAGCGGTCGCAAATGGGTATTCGTGTACCGTTATTACTCTATTTTAATCTCATATTTTATCGATTTAAACTATTTACTTAAAGACAAAAAACATGGATGTGGACAAATGATCACACATCCATATCTAATTATCAACAAATTAAAAGCTATCAGGTTCTCCTAAAATGAACAAATGTAAATACAGCTCAATTCTTAGAAATGAGGATTCTGTACCAAATGGCCATCCGACTTATCAATCTCCGACTGAGGAATCGGCAAGTATTTCTTTGTATCATCCCAGCCTTTGATAAAATCTTTCGCTTGGTTCGTACGTACTAAATCCCAATAACGAATACCTTCCATCGCAAACTCATAACGGCGTTCCTTATAGATATTATCCAATGAAACCGTCGGAACCTTATAATCATCACCCATCGCACGTTTAACGACTCTCGCATAATAATCCTGTGCCTCGCCAACGCTACCTCCACTTCTCAATAAAGCTTCCGATGCCATTAATAGTATGTCCGAGAAACGAATTACACGGTAATTGTTTTTATAATTCAACGCTTCCGTACCAACCGTAGAAGAATACCCTGCACGAGGATGATATTTGCGTACGCTATACCCCGTATATTGATTCACATCCGAGCTAATCGTTCCGCCTTCCGCTCTAAACTCCTCATGATCTATGATCGTTGTCCACTTTCTAGGATCATCCGGTAAAAACGCATCATTCAATGCTTTTGTTACAGGCGCAAACCCCCAACCTTCCACATACACATTATTGGGATCTTTCAAACCTCTGGCTCCTAGCATTATTATATCGGAGTTACCTTGATTGGCCTTGCCTGCCCAGTCATTCGAGTTCCCGATTTCCGTATAATTGACTTCAAAAACAGATTCTTTGCACCACTCATACTCATCATCAAAAAGGACTTTATAATCCGGGATCAAGTCATATTGATAGGCAGGATCGGTAATTAGCTCTTTCAATTGGCTGGCGATCTCCTTCATTTTAGTATCATCATTCTGATAGAGAACGATACGTGCTTTCATTGCGATAGCGGCACCATTCGTAGCTCGTCCTTTCTCATTAGCCGGGACTACCTTGGGTAACTTCCCAATAACGTTATTATCTAAATCCTCTATTAACTTCGCATAGACCTCATCCGGTTGCAATTGAGGGACAGTTGTTATATCATCCAATCCCAAATTCGTCTCGTAATACGGTATGTATCCAAAGAAACGCCACAACTGGAAATAATAAAATACACGTAAGAAATGAGCCTCAGCTACATAACGATCACGAAGCTCCGCCGACATCGTCCCCTCCGGAAGAAGAGGGCATTTCTCTATCACGATATTCGCACGGTTTACACCCTCATACGAACGCCCCCATAAACCCTCGGGTAAGTTTGTCGGTGTCACCCAATTGGTAAAATCATTCACTCGTTGCAACTGCGGTTGATCCGATACCGTCGATCCACCGGTCTCCGCATCATCCGACATGATATTACTAACCAGTTCATAAGAGCTATACGCATTATAAGCGTTCCATTTCAACGGGTCATAGGCAGCGACCAATGCCTCGGTCAAATCCTCCTGTGTCTTGTAATAATCCGTTTCGATAACCTTATTCGTCGGAGACAACTCCAAAAAATCATTGCAGCTACTTAGTCCGAATACAACGGCTAGCAGATAAATATATTTATTCATAACACTAATTTTAATGATTAAAATGTCAAATTCAATCCAAATGTATAAACCCGGGCTTGAGGATATACACCCTTATCTATACCCATTGTTGAACCAATTTCCGGGTCCATCCCTTTATATCCCGTAATAGTCAACAAATTATCGAACGACGCATAAAATCTCAAGCGTTGTATATAAGCTTTCCGGGTCAACTGAGCCGGTAGCGTATAACCTACCTGTAAATTACGTAAGCGCAAGAAAGAAGCATCGTGAACCAACAAAGTAGACGGACGGAAGTTCTTAGGCGTATCACCTAACACAATCCTTGGCATCGAATTGGAGGTACCCGGTCCAGTCCATCGCTCCAAAGCATCCGACGTATAATTGACTGCCGCCAACTCATAACGGCGTAACGCATCGAAAACATCCGCTCCAAAAGAACCTTGGAAAAAGGCACTTAAATCAAAGCCATTCCAATCAGCCGCAACGGTAAGTCCAACCATCCAATCCGGATTAGGCTTGCCTATCATCGTACGGTCCTCGTTATCATCGCTGATCACACCGTCTCCGTTCAAATCCTCAAATTTCGTATCACCGGGTGCCGCATTCGGTTGTATAGGCTTACCGGTAGCAGGACTGATATAGCTATCGATCTCCTCTTGTGTCTGGAAAACCCCAATTGCCTTGTATCCGAAGAAATAACCGATTGGATAACCATTTTCGTTCCTTGATACCGTACCTAAAGTTGGTAAACTCTCTTTATCAATATATCCCGTCTGATTTCCCAGATTCTTGATCTCATTCTTCACATAAGAAGCATTCGCCAAGAAAGATAGATTCACTTTATCTACACTTAATTTATAACCGACTTCAAGCTCGATACCTTGGTTTGTCAATGTCCCGACATTCGATAAAGGCGAGCCACTTCCCACATATAGGGGTATCGGACGCTCCATCAACATGTCTTTTGTATCTTTCTTGAACCAATCAAAACTAAAAGAAAGGGAGTTATTAAAGAAGCGAGAATCAAATCCAAAGTCCAATTGCTCCGATGTTTCCCAACGCAAATCAGGATTAGCCAAAGAAGTAGGCTTTGTTCCGCTATGAATGACACCGTTCGAGCTTACCCCGAAACTATAGTTATTTCCTCCGGTCATTGTCGTAGTATATCCAAACGATCCGATTTTCTCATTTCCGTTCTGTCCCCAGCTTCCGCGCACTTTCAAGAAGTCGAACCATCCCGGTTTATTTTCCATGAAAGGCTCGTTAGTCAACGTCCAGCCCGCAGAGACGGACGGGAAATAGGCATATTGATTATTCCGGCCGAAGTTAGAGGAACCGTCCCGACGAAGGGTTAACTCAAGCATATACCTTTCGTCATAATTATAGTTCAATCGTCCGAAAACGGAGGCCATCCGATGCTCCGTCGCCCCACCTTCCGAATGCTGATCGCCGGGAGAGGCACTATTGGTGAAATCGATCCACGCTTTATGATCATCTTCCGCTCGTAAGTTCAAGGCCGTTCCCTTTACCTTTTTACTATCATACCGTTCCATAGAGGTTCCCAGTAAAACCGCGAAATTATGTTTATCGATCGAACGTTTATAACTCAACGTATTCTCCCAAAGAAGTTTCATGCCACGATTCATCGTTTGCTCCACCCTCGATTTCTCATTCTTGACCATATAACACAAATAACTAACAGGGAACCAATTCCTTTCGCCCCAAAAAGCCATATCCGTAGAGAGAGAGGTCTTAAACGTAAGATTCTCGAATACTTCCAATTCACCCCAAACAGATCCTACAAATTTATCCCAGTCCTTGTTATTGTTTAAGGTCTGCATCATAGCGACCGGATTCACGATCTCTTGATTTTCGATCACGTTATAAATACGGCCTTCGTCATCCTTGACATAACCGGGATAATTTTTTTCGTAATAAGCGAGATCTTCCGCCGAAGGATTCTCCAGATAGACCGATTCGTTCGGTGGAGTCATCACTGCACTTGCCAACGGGCCGGAGAAGTTGTCATTCTCCGAAATACCTTTGGATATGATCCGTGTATATCCTAGGTTCGTACCGACCTTGAAACTACGGAAGAATTTATTCGTCTTATTCTCAAACACATTATAGGTATTGTTGAAATAATCCGACTTATCTTTTCCTCCAACAATTCCTTCTTGATCTAAATAACCAAAAGAAAGGAAATAGCTTCCCTTATCACCACCACCACTGATGCTCGCTTGATGATTCATGATCGGGGCATTCTCGTTATAAATCTCATTCTGCCAGTTCGTCCCTACACCAGCTTTCGAAGGATCATCGTAAATAGGGTCCATCCCGGCATTCACGTAAGCCTCATTCATTATTGTCTCATATTCGGTGGCATTCAAGACCGACATTTTTCGCCAAGGATTTTGCCAACCGATTGAGAAATCATAATTGACAACCGCTTTTCCTTTTTTCCCGCTCTTTGTCGTAACCAAAATAACACCATTAGCCGCACGCGAACCGTAGATAGCGGCTGAAGCGGCATCTTTTAAGACCTCGATAGATTGTATATCCTGCGGATTCAGATAATCGACACCTCCTTCAAGTGGCATTCCATCCACAATATATAAAGGGTTACTATCATTAATAGTTCCTGTACCACGGATACGGACTCTCGACTCGGCTCCCGGTTGTCCGGAATTCTGCATAATGCTTACTCCCGAAACCTTTCCCCGTAACACATCCTCTACCCGGGTAGGTGTCAGCTTCTCCAAATCATCGGAGGTGACCCGGCTTATGGCCGCTGTCATCACGCTCTTCTTCTGGACGCCATAACCAACCACGACCACCTCATCCAAGGCTTGCGTGTCCTCTTTCAAGACAACCTGCAAATCAGTCTGCGTACCGACCTTAACCGTATGGGAGAGATAGCCGATAAACGAGATTTCCAAGATATCGCCATTTTTCACATCTAGCGTAAATACACCATTCATGTCAGAGATCGTACCGGTAGTAGTTCCTTTTACGGAAATACTCGCACCGATAACCGGAGTTCCATTCGTATCCAAGATCGTTCCTCGCAATTTTCTTACCGTTTGAGAAACTTCCATCGGATTTACATCAGGATGGGAAAGGCCGCTTGCCTCCAGATTGCCACTTAAGGAAGCGAGCAATAATGACCCGGCACATATCCAACGCCATCGCTGATCCTTACTTTTCTTTTTCATAAATTATTCGAATTTAAAGGTTTAAACAATATTCCTAACATTACTTTTTGGTTATTCGGACTCTGAGTATTTTCAAAAAAGGGGTAGCATTCCCCTCGACAGCACTCACGAGGAGTGCCGCCGTAGGAAATTGGATATAAAAGCTAACCTAACTAATTTAATGTATACTCAAAGTAATCCTTGAAAGAGGTTACCGCATCGCCTACTTTTAGATAACGGCGACTAAGTACTGGTTTCGCCCCCCCCTTCTCATGATACTCGGCTATCAAAAGATAACCTCCTGCTTTTGAGGGCAATTTCAGAAGGCAAGGTTGAAGCCGCTTGCCAAAAGGTTCAATCACAATAGACTCTTCTTGTGTCGAAATAATAGTTCCTTTCTCGTCTAGTAGTTTCAAGAGAACTTTTCCTGACGAGTCTTTATTCAAGTCGTTCACCCCAACCAAGTTGAAGACTAAATCACTACCCGGTTTCAAGGCAGGGAGATGTTTTGTATAACGATGGTCCGTCAAGTCGATAAAGACCGCCGTTGGAGCGAAGCAATGCTTGAACCACCGGAAAGCCGGCGAAGGTTGAAACGATCGTTTAAATCTTGCGTTTTCGAGAAGGGGGAAAGAGGATTTGAAAAAGAAGAGCTTTTTTGTGGGAAGAAAAGGTTATCTTTCCCATTAGCAATAAGATAAAATAAAAAAAAATGAACAAAAAGTTGCATGTGTCAAAAAAAAGACAGATCTTTACAAACGACTAGATGAAACGATCGTTTCAACTAGTCGTTTTATGAAAAAACATTTAGACCATAAGATAGATGAGTAATAGCTACAAGTTGTGATGTTGTGTCTATATGAAAAAATCAAATTGTTAAGTAGATTGTGTTTTTTTGATTTATACCTTAAATTCTAATTTTATGAGTAATGTAGTATTTTGGAGACAGGTGTTTCTGGGAGCCTCTTTATTCCTTTGCGGCGGATATCCCATCATCGCTGCGGAAGTTGGCGATTTAACACCAAACGTAGGAACTCGTAGCCTACAACAAGATGGACGTAGAGTCATTTGTGCTATTTCAGACAAAGCCGGACCAATTGTAGGGGCAAATGTCCTTGTTAAAGGAACCACTATCGGAAATATCTCCGATATGGACGGACGTGTTATTTTAGAAGGTGTGCCTAGTAATGCGATTTTAGTTGTGTCTTACATTGGCTATGTCAGTCAAGAAATTCCTTTAAAAAGTAGTCAGACGAATGTGAGGATTCAATTGGTGGAAGATACTCAAGCTTTGGATGAAGTGGTAGTAGTTGGATATGGTACGCAATCGAAGAAGGACATTACCGGTTCTGTTGCTGTTGTTTCTACAGACGCTATCCACGAGACTCCGGTGGCGACTTTCGCCGAGGCTTTGCAAGGAAAAGCATCCGGTGTGTATATCTCTAATTCCGGAGGTCCCAGCGGTGAGACTACGATCCGTATTCGTGGTGTGGGTTCTCTTAATAGTTCAGACCCGTTGATTGTTGTGGATGGTGTATCCGGGGTGGATATCAGTTCCGTAAACCCGAATGATATTGAGTCTATGCAAGTGTTGAAGGATGCTTCAGCTACCGCTATTTATGGTGCACAAGGTGCGAATGGCGTAATTATCATTACGACGAAGCAGGGTACGCGTGCTGATCGTGTTCGTGTCTCTTATAATGGATATTTTGGTGTCGCTAAGATGGCTAACAGCGGTTATGATTTGTTGAACGGTTGGGAATCGATGGAATTCGAGGAATTAGGACAGCAGAATCTGTATAACTATCGTGGTTTGGCAACCTCTCATCCTCAATTCGGGCAAATCGCCGCTACGGGTGGTAAAGGTATTTCGATGCCTTATGCGATTAAGCCGGCCGGTTATAGCGAACAGCAGATTATTGATATGTATGGGAGCGTAGAGGCTTGGGAAAAGTCGTATGTAGACGATGGAAGCAGCTCTTGGGCCCGATCCGCGTATTATCAGATGTTGGCCGACGGTTATTCCGATGCGGAGGCTCGTAAGGGTACCAATTGGTACGATGAGATTGTACAGACCGGAAAGATCCAAGATCACCAGATCTCTTTGGTGGGTGGTGGCGAGAAAGCTACTTATTCTGTCTCTTTGGGTTATACAAATCGAGAGGGTACGATCCAGAATTCTTATTTCAAACGTTACTCTTTACGTACGAATACGACCTATAATCCTAATAAGTATTTCACGATGGGCCAAAATACGAACCTTGCCGCTATGGAAACGGGAGGAGAGTCTGGTCGTCAAGGAGATGCGAACACGTTCGCTAAGACTTATACCATGAATTCGTGGGTACCTATATATAATGTAGGAGGTGATTATACGGGATCCGTGGCACCTAATGCGGGCCGTGATATTTCCGCCGTGCATCAGGTAGCTATGAATGAGAATGATTGGACACGCATGTTTCATGGACAGACTGCGGTTTTTGCCGAGCTTTCCAATCCTTGGATCGAAGGTCTGAAGCTTCGTTCTCAGTTTAGCGCTCGCTTGAATGGTATGTGGAGTTTGGAGATGACCGAACGTCAAAATATGGCGAACAAAGAGGCTTCTGCCAACAATACATTGACTGAGACGGGCAACTGGCGTTTGAACTGGCAGTGGACAAATACGGCTACTTATACCAAGAAGATTCATGAAGATCATAATATTACCGTTGTTTTGGGTACGGAGGCTATCAAACAAGGTGTCGGCCGTTATATGCAAGGAACCCGTATCGATTACATCTTCGAGAGCGATCCGAATACTTGGACACTGGATAATGGTTCTTCTTCTAATATAGGTAACTCTAGCCGTTATCAAAGAAAAGTGACTATGTTCGGCCTTTTCGGACGTGCGGACTATTCTTATAAGGGTAAATATTTGGCGACATTCACGATTCGCCGCGACGCTTCTTCCAAGTTTGGCTCCAAGAACCGTTGGGGTAACTT
>OLWA01003981.1_pt1 | contig 10446 bp, 9 predicted proteins | sample 1673251 | NCBI WGS metagenome assembly OLWA01 (sample SAMEA3178937, study PRJEB25190) | human gut metagenome | biome: human gut; feature: human-associated habitat; material: faeces | place: Austria | collected 2013
CCGACCTCTTACGCCTTTGTAAAAGACCATACCTTGTATATTCCGACGGTGTTCTGCTCCTACAGCGGCGAAGTGCTGGACAAAAAAACGCCGCTCTTGCGTTCCATGGAACTTTTGAGCAAAGAAGCCGTTCGGCTGCTGCATATTTTGGGCAAGACCGATGTAACCCGCGTTACCACTACCGTTGGCCCGGAACAGGAATACTTCCTGGTAGACCGCGCCCTGTCCTATAAGAGAAAGGACATTCTGTTTACCGGCCGCACCCTGTTTGGCGCCAAACCGCCAAAAGGGCAGGAGCTGGAAGACCACTACTTTGGCGCCATTAAACCGAGAATTACCGCCTTTATGGAAGATTTGAACGAAGAACTGTGGAAGCTGGGCGTGTTGGCTAAAACCGAGCATAATGAAGTTGCGCCTGCGCAGCATGAATTGGCGCCAATTTTCAGCACCACCAACATTGCTACCGACCACAATCAGCTGACCATGGAAGCCTTAAAGGATGTGGCCCGCCGTCACGATTTATCCTGCCTGCTGCATGAAAAACCATTCGCCGGCGTCAATGGCTCCGGTAAGCATAACAACTGGTCCATGTCTACCAATACCGGCGAAAACCTGTTGAGCCCCGGCAAAAAACCGGAAGAAAACATTCAGTTCCTGCTGTTTTTAGTGGCCATTATCAAAGCGGTTGACGAATATCAGGATTTGCTGCGGGTATCGGTTGCCACTGCTGGCAACGATCACCGTTTGGGCGCCAATGAAGCGCCACCAGCCATTATCTCCATGTTCTTAGGCGATGAACTGAGCGATATTCTGGAATCCTATGAAAAAGGCTTGGAATATGTACCAGTTACCATGCAGAAGATGGAAACCGGCGTAGCTGCACTGCCCAGCTTCCAGAAGGATACCACCGACCGCAACCGGACCTCTCCTTTTGCCTTTACCGGTAATAAATTTGAATTCCGTATGCTGGGCTCCGCTTCTTCCATTTCCGGTACCAATACGGTGATGAATACCATCGCAGCCGACGCCATCGGTTACATTGCCGACCAACTGGAAGACGCAGAAGATGTAACTGCCAAAGCCAAAGAAATCATTCGCGATATTGCCATCAAGCACAAACGGATTATTTTCAACGGCAACAACTATTCGGACGAATGGGTACGGGAAGCCGAAAGCAGAGGCTTGCTCAATCTGAAAAATACTGCCGACGCCATTCCCTATCTGGTAGATGAAAAAAATATTACCCTGTTTACCAAGCATGGCATTTACACTGCCGAAGAATTACATTCCCGCTGCGAAATTCTGTTGGATAACTACTGCAAGGTGCTGCACATTGAAGCGCTGACCATGCTGGAAATGTCCAAAAAAGAAATTATTCCCGCTATATCCTCCTATTTGAAGGATATGAGCGCTACCGCTACGGCAGTGAAAGCAGTTGTGGCCGACGCCGATTGCTCCATGCAGGAAAGCATCATCCAGAAGGTAGCAGCCTTGTCCGGCTCGCTGTATAAGAAAACAGAGGCTCTGAACGCCGCTGTATTGAACACCAAGAATCACGAAGAGAATATCGAAGACAGAGCGCAGTATTATAAGAATTATATCTTCCCTGGTATGCAGGAATTGCGGGCTGTAGCCGATGAGCTGGAAACTTTGGTGGGTGAAGAGTATTGGCCGTTCCCGACGTATGGGGATTTACTCTTCAAGATTTAAGGGCGGGCTTGTTAAATTTCCGTATAGCTGCGTTGTTTTTGATTTTCCTCGCCTTGCGTACCAAAAAGTACGCGTCGCTCGAAAAATCAAAAGCCGCCTAGCTATCCGAAAGTTTTCCGGCGCCCTTGGCTAGAGACTTGGGCGAGCGATTATTTATCCGAAAATTTTTCTTTGCCCTTGGTAGAAATAAAATACAATAACATATTCACTGACGTAGGATTTTTCGTCTGAAGCACGCTTTTTGTGCGAATACAACGCAGCTATCGACGAAAAAGACAAGTCAGAATTTATAAAAACACAAAGGCGTGTTGAGAAGGATTTTATCCTCTCAGCGCGCCTTTTTCATTGCGATAGATACATCAAGTTTGGGGGGAAGTAGTATGTTTTCATCTGTAGATTCTATTTGGGTTTTGTTTGGCGCTGTGCTGGTGTTTTCCATGCAGATTGGCTTCACCATGGTAGAGGTGGGGCTGACCCGATTGAAAAACTCCGGCAATATCATCATGAAAAATGTGATGGACTTATGTTTAGGCTCCGTTGCCTTCTGGTTTATCGGCTTCGGCATCATGTTTGCAGGTTCCGGCCCGCTCATCGGCGGCTTTGCCCCCTTTATGAGCGGCGACTACAGCGCCATCCTGCCGGAGGGCGTGCCCCTTTGGGTTTATGCCGTGTTCCAGACCGTGTTCTGTGCAACAGCAGCAACCATTGTTTCCGGCTCCATGGCAGAGCGTACCAAGTTCAGCGCTTACTGCTGCTACTCGGCCGCTATCAGCCTGATCGTTTACCCCATCTCCGGCCACTGGATCTGGGGCGGCGGCTGGCTGGCACAGCTGGGCTTCCATGATTTTGCCGGTTCCACCGCCGTTCACTTTGTTGGCGGCGTTACCGCCTGCCTGGGCGCCTGGATGCTTGGCCCCCGTATTGGTAAGTACGGCAAGGACGGCAAGGCCCGCGCAATCCCCGGCCACAACCTGACAGCCATGGCCTTGGGCGTGTTTATTCTGTGGTTCTGCTGGTTCGGGTTCAACGGTGGCTCCACCGTGGCAATGGCAAGCGATGACGCCATGGTTTCCGCTGGTCTGGTCTGCTTCAATACCAACCTGGCCGCTGCGCTGGCTACCGTTGCCGCGCTGATCACCAGCTGGGTGCGTTACGGCAAACCCGATGTCTCCCTTACCTTTAACGGTGCTCTGGCCGGTCTGGTTGCCATTACCGCAGGCTGCGATATGGTTGATCCGTTCGGCGCTGCCATCATCGGCATCGTTGCCGGTGTGCTCTGCATCTTCTCCGTTGAATTCTTTGATAACGTTGTCAAGATTGATGACCCTGTCGGCGCTGTTTCCGTGCACTGCATGAACGGCATGTGGGGCACCATTGCAACCGGCCTGTTCTCCACCAGTGAGGGCCTGCTGTACGGCCATGGCTTCCGTTTCTTTGGCGTTCAGGTTTTGGGCGTTATCTGCGTGGCCGCCTGGGTGCTGGTTTCCATGACCGTCATCTTTACCATCATCAAAAAGACCATCGGCCTGCGTGTGACCGAAAAAGAAGAAATCGACGGCCTGGATATCCACGAGCACGGCCTGACTTCCGCTTACTCCGGCTTCTCCATCTCTGACCCGACTTACGCTGAGATGAGCGTGAACGAGAACACCGACCTGGGTGAAGACGACATCACCAAGGCAAGCGAAGCCAAAATCAATGCTGCCGTCAAGGTCGTCAAGGAAGAACCTCTGCCCGCTGAGCTGGATTCCGGCATGCACAAGGTCGTTATGATCGTGCAGCTGGCCAAGTTTGAAGCTTTGAAAGCTGCCATGAACGCTGTCGGCGTGACCGGCATGACCGTTACCCAGGTTATGGGCTGCGGCCTGCAGAAGGGCAGCGGCGAGAAATACCGTGGTGCGGAGGTCGACGCAACCCTGATTCCCAAGGTCAAGGTTGAAGTTGTTGTCAGCAAGATCCCGGTAGACAAGATCATCGACACTGCCACCAAGGTTCTGTACACCGGCCATATCGGTGATGGCAAGATCTTTGTTTACAATGTGGCCAAGGTGGTCAAGGTCCGCACCGGCGAAGTAAACTACGCCGCTTTGCAGGACGTTGAGTAATTTCCCTACCTTATATATAGCAGCTTGCAAGCGCTGCTGGTATAAGTGGGAAAAGCAATTTTAACAGCCTACAATACAACAAAATCCGGCACCCTGACTTTTGCGGCCAGGGTGCCGGATTCTTTATGCCTTATTTGCGGTTCGGGCAGTTCAGCTGGTGCGCTTTGAAAAACAGAGCACCGTTGCCGCGCTTGCTGGTAAAGACAGCCCCCACGATCAGCATACCCAGCCCAATGCCTAGGCAGGCACCCTGGATGGCCTGCAGCACGGGCGAACCGGAAAAATCAAAGTGGTTCATGACCAGGTAGATCAGGACGGTGGCAATCGAGATCAGGTACATGTAATGGAACCGGTGGGTCACTTTTTCCATCACGTCATTGCTGTAGTCCGCAACCTTGCGGGCGGTCTCTTCGGTGGCACTTTTGGTTTCGGGGGTGTTCATTGCATCAGGCTTCCTTTCTCCGTCTAACAGTTCACGCAGCTCCACGCCGTAAAAATCGGCAAGCTGGATGAGGGTGGGGAGGTCGGGCAGGTTGACACCGTTTTCCCAGCGGGAAACACTGCGGTTGGTCACGCACATGGTCTCTGCCAGGTTTTCCTGGGTGAGCTGGCGCTCCTGGCGGAGCTGCTTCAAGAAAGTGCCGATTTTCTGTTGATCCATTGGATTCATCCTCCCTATAGCTGCATGATACCACAGCCGAAGCAAAAAACACCACGACACAGTGCGGGAACCGGGGCAAAAATGGCCGGACATGGGGCGTCGGGTTGGGAAGAGTATAGCATAAATGGGGGAAAGATTGAAGTTAGGAGGGAAAACAGTTAGGGCAACACCGCACAATTCCCGCCTAGCGGCTTAAGCACCGCTTCGGCGGCTGCGGCACGGCATCTGCGTTGCCAAAATGCTCGATAAGACATCCAGTATTATCTGCGCTTTTGGCTTAGCATCTGCCGCACCTCGCTCGCCGTATCGGCACTTAGAATTATGCGGTATTGCCTTAGGAGTTAGGAAGTAGGAGTTAGGAGCTGAATGGGGCGGGGCGAGTGGCAAATAAAAGAGCCCGGCGCGGGGCCGGGCGGAATAAGAGGGGGTTAAACGTTGAGCTTGACGGTGTGCTTATAGACGAAGGCGGCGGCGAGGGCACTGAGAAGCTCGGTGACCCAGAAAGCGTGCCACACGCCGACAGGTCCGAACAGGCGGCAGAGGATCCACGCAGCGGGGATCATGATGATGATGTAGCGGCACAGCGAGATGATGAGGGACTGGGTGCCCTTGCCAAGTGCTTCCAGCGAGCCGGAGGCCGTGACCGAGAGGGTGGATACCAGGAAGCCCGCGCTGATGATGCGCAAAGCAACCTGACCGGCGGCGATGGTATCGGCGTTGGTGGTGAACATGCCGATCAAAGCGGGGCTGCCCACCAGGCAGATGATGGTGCCGGCGGCCATGATGGCGGCGTTCATACCCATGGCAAGGTTATAGATCTTTTTCACGCGGCCATGCTCCCCGGCGCCGTAATTATAGCTGATGAGGGGGCGCATGCCCTGCACAATGCCGCCCGCGGGCAGGTACAGGAAGGTTTGCAGCTTATAATAAATACCCAGAATGACCACATACCCCTGCGAGTAAGCGGCCAGCAGAGAGTTGAGGAAAGAAACCAACACCGAGGGCAACGCCAGGTTGAGAATGGCGGGAACGCCGATGGAGTAAAGCTTGGCATCCAACCGCCAGTCCGGCTTGATGCAGCTGAGCCGCAGCTGTACGGGGAAGCGGTGGGTGCAGTAAATAATAAGGTAGACGCTTAAGGTGACGCACTGTCCGATGCCGGTTGCCAGCGCCGCGCCGGAGATACCCAGCATAGGAAAAGGCCCAAGGCCGAAGATGAGCACAGGGTCCAGAATGATGTTGGTGATGGAACCGCACAGCAGGGCGGCCATCGTTTCGTTCATGCGGCCAACGGCCTGGAACAGCTTTTCAAAGCAAAGTTCCGCCATGATGACCGGGGCAAAGAAGAACGCAATACTGGAATACCGCACGCCGAGGGCAATGACGGCTTCATCGCCAGTGAAAAGCTGCAGAAAGCCGGGCATCATGGCGATGCAGACAACGGCAGCAATCAGGCCGTGCAGGATGGAAAAGACCAGGCCGTGGGTGGCGGCGGTATCGGCACGGCAGCGGTCCCCCGCGCCGGAATACAGCGCGATCAGGGCGTTGATGCCGACGCCGAAGCCAATGGCAATGGCGTTGATCATGTTCTGCACCGGGTACACCAGCGAAAGCGCCGTCATGGCCTGCTCACTGATCTGGGCAACAAAAAAACTGTCCACAATGTTGTACAGCGCGTTCACTGTCATGGAAAGCACCATGGGCAGCGCCATGGAAACCAGCAGCGGGAAAATAGGCCGCTCTTTCATAAAAGTATCGTTCACGGGTAAAGCATAGCTCCTTTTTAGTTGGAATGCAGTGGAAATGACGGGCAAAAACGGCACAAAAAAACCACACAACCACGCGTTAGCGCGGTTGTGTGGCGAAAAGTAGCAGTGCTGTAAAAATCCACACCGGGTTTTAGTAGGTATAGAATAGCATACACGGTGCGGGGTGTCAAGGTGCGAGGCGGAATGTTTTTGCGCCAGGGGCTTTGCAGGCGGGCGGGGGCGTGGTATAATCAAAATGTTCCAACATTATTATATAATAGGAGTGAAAAACGATGAGCAACACCGCACTGCATACTGATAAAGCCCCCGCCGCCATTGGCCCGTATTCCCAGGGCATCCAGGCAGGCAACACCATTTACGTTTCCGGCCAGATCCCCATTGACCCGGCTACCGGCGAATTTGCCGGGCAGGACATCAAGACCCAGACGCGCCAGAGCCTGACCAATATTTCCAACATTCTGGCCGCTGCAGGCGCAAGCATGGCTGATGTGGTAAAAACCACGGTGCTGCTGAACGATATTGCAGACTTTGCCGCCATGAACGAGGTGTACGCTGAGTTCTTTACCGAGCCGTACCCCGCCCGCGCCGCTTTCCAGGCAGCAGGCATCCCCAAAGGCGCACTGGTAGAGATCGAATGCGTGGCCGTTAAGGGCTGATAACGAACCCGAAGCGACAAAATGCGCCCCTGCGAAAAAAACTGTGGGGAAATTTACGCTTTTGTATTGACAACAGCGTTTGTGCTGTGGTATAGTATTTGAGGTAAAAAAAGCAGCGTCCGGCAGTGTGCCGTCGTTCACCTTGCGGGCCAAAGGGCTCCGGGTCATACAAAGATCACGCAATGATTGCGTGCCAACTTCGTATTCAGGCGGCTGCTTTTAGGGGCAGCCGCTTTTTCATTTCAATCTTTCAAGACTTGTAACGGAGGTGTATTCCAATCGCGAGCAACAGCAATTCCAAGGAACTGGAAATCAATGAGCAGATCCGTGATAAGGAAGTCCGCCTGATTGGCGCGGACGGCCAGCAGAAGGGCGTTATGAGCCCCCGCGATGCGCTGAAAATGGCGCAGGCGCTGGATCTGGACCTGGTCAAGGTGGCTCCCCAGGCCAAGCCCCCTGTCTGCAAAATTCTCGATTACGGCAAGTACCGTTTTGAGATGCAGAAAAAGGAAAAGGAAGCCAAGAAAAACCAGAAAGTGATCGAGCTGAAGGAGATCCGCCTTTCGCTCAACATTGATACCAACGACTTTAACACCAAGGTCAACCAGGCCGCAAAGTTCTTGCAGCAGGGCCACAAGGTAAAGGTTTCCATCCGGTTCCGCGGCCGCGAAATGGCGCACACCAGTCTGGGTATTGATGTGGAGCAGCGCTTTGCACAGGCGCTGGAAGGCAAGGCTGTGGTTGATAAGCAGCCTAAGCTGGAAGGTCGCAGCATGATGATGTTCCTGTCCCCCAGCCCGACCAAGTAAATACTCTATCTTACGGAGGAAAAGAAAATGGCTAAAATGAAACTTAAGACCTGCTCCGGTGCCAAAAAGCGCTTTAAGATGACTGCTTCCGGCAAGATCAAGCGCAACGCTTCCAAGCGCCGTCACATCCTGACCAAGAAGACCACCAAGCTCACCCGCGGCCTGCGTATGCCCAAGTACGTTGACAAGACCAACGAGGCTACTGTCCGCAAGATGATGCCCTACGGCGGCTGATTCGGCTGAATCATTTTCTGACTTGACTTAATGTGACTGTGTAAAAGGAGATATTACCATGGCTCGTATTAAAGGCGCAACCATGACGCATAAGCGTCGCACCAAAACTTTGAAGCTGGCGAAGGGCTACTACGGCTCCAAGAGCAAGCATTTCCGTATGGCCAAACAGGCTGTGATGAAGTCTGGCAACTATGCTTTCGTTGGTCGTAAGCAGAAGAAGCGCCAGTTCCGCAACCTGTGGATCACCCGCATCAACAACGCTGTTCGTGCCCAGGGCATGAACTACTCCACCTTCATGAACGGCCTGAAGAAGTCCGGCATCGAGCTGAACCGCAAGATGCTGAGCGAGATGGCCATCCACGATCCCGCCAGCTTCAACGCTCTGGTCGAGACCGCCAAGAAGGCGCTGTAAGAATCAGCTTTTTCAAAGACGCATGCGCCGCGCGCGCGTGCGTCATTTTGTTTATATGGAGATCATACGGGGGTGCCAGATGGAAACCATCACCAGCCGCGAAAACGCCAAAATCAAATATGCCTGCCGCCTGCGGGAAGAAGAAAAGCTCCGCACGGCGGATGGCCTGTTTTTTGCTGAGGGTCCCAAGCTCTGTCTGGAGCTGGCCCGCGGCTGTACCCTGCAAACCCTGTATGCCACCGAGAAGGCCCTGGCCCATACCCCAGAACTGGAAGCCTTTGCGGGCAAAACTGTGCTGGTAACAGAGTCGGTGGCACAAAAGCTTTCCGGAACCAAAACCAGCCAGGATGTGTTCGGCGTGTTTGAACACCCCGGCTGGCAGGCGGCAGATATTTTAGCAAAGGGACGCCGTATTCTGGCACTGGAAGCGGTGCAGGACCCCGGCAATGTGGGCACCCTGCTGCGCAGCGCGGCGGCCTTTGGCTTTGACGGTGTGCTGCTCTCCAAGGGGTGCGCGGCACCCTTTGCCCCCAAAACACTGCGGGCATCCATGGGGGCAGCCGGGCGGCTGCCGGTGGCCCCGGTGCAGGATCTGCCGCAGGCATTGCAGCAGCTGCGCGCACGCGGCGTGGTCTGCCTGGCTGCGGCGCTCTACCATTCCCGCCCGCTGGACGAAGCCCCGCAGAGCTACCCGGACGGCCTGTGCGCCGTGATCGGCAGTGAGGGACAGGGCTTGACGGACGCTGCCGTGCAGGCCTGCGATATGGCGGTGCGCATCCCGATGACGGACCTGGTGGAAAGCCTGAACGCCGGGGTTGCGGGCAGCGTCTTGCTTTGGCACTTCAGAGGTGTATAATAAGGTATGGACAGCACACTGTATTGGCTGTGGCTGGCCGAAGCGCTTGGGTCCGGCTGCCGCCTGGCGAGCAGACTTCTGGAAGAATACCCGGACCCGGCCGAACTGTATGGCCAGGTAAAAGCGGGCAGGAACCCGCCGGAATACCTGAGCGCAAAAGCCCGCGAATTTATGCAGGCGGTGGCCCCGGCCCAGATGGCGGGGCTGAAAAAGCGCTGCGATGATTTGAATATTTTTATCCTGACACTGGACAGCGCCGATTACCCCCAGCGGCTGCGGGACCTGCCCGACCTGCCGTTGGTGCTGTACGGCACCGGAAACCCTGCCTGCCTGAACGGGCGGCGGTATGTGGGCATGGTGGGCACCCGCCGCCCCACAAAGTATGGGATTTCCGCCTGCTGGGATCTTTCGCTGACAATGGCGGAGCGGGGTGTGGTGATCGTGAGCGGGCTGGCCGAAGGGCTGGACGGCGCAGGCCACCGCGCGGCGGTGGAAGCCGGGCAGCAGACCGTTGCTTTTTTGGGCACGGCCATCAACAAGACCTTCCCAGCGGTGAACGTGACCCTGCGCACAGAGCTGGAAGCTCTGGGAGGTGCCGTGCTGAGCGAATACCCGCCGGATTATACGGGCAAAATGACAGGGACCTTTTTGGCCCGCAACCGGCTGATTGCCGGTTTGAGCGAAGCCCTCTGCGTGGCGGAAGCCCGCACCCGCAGCGGAACGCTGAACACCGTGAGCCATGCCGAAGAGTACGGCAGGCCGGTGTTTGCGGTACCCGGCAGCATTTACAGCCCCACCAGCGAGGGCACCAATGAGCTGCTGCGCACCGGCCGCGCCCGCGCCCTGTGCACGGCGGATGATGTGCTGGATACCCTGCACATTGCACCCGGCGGCACCGAGCTGGTGCAGGAGGGGGTTATGCTGGATGAGCTGACCCCCAACGCCCGCACCGTGCTGGCAGAACTGGGCCCTAAAGCGCAGACGGCAGATGATTTAGCCGCCGCAACGGGGCTTGCCGTGCAGGCTGTTCTGGCGGCGCTCATGGAGCTGGAATTTGCCGGCGCCGCCGTGGATAACGGCGGGGGCCGGTATACCGCGGCATAAGGGCAAGCGGCCCCAGCCGCAGCGGGCGGATGTGGCCCGCATGTATGGTGACATTACGGAAAGTATCCGATTAAGATAGGGCAATACCGCATAATTCTAAGTGCCGATACGGCGAGCGAGGTGCGGCAGA
>OLWA01003985.1_pt1 | contig 10440 bp, 12 predicted proteins | sample 1673251 | NCBI WGS metagenome assembly OLWA01 (sample SAMEA3178937, study PRJEB25190) | human gut metagenome | biome: human gut; feature: human-associated habitat; material: faeces | place: Austria | collected 2013
TATCCACACAGAACGCCTCTATCATGAGCCGTTTTCTGAATATGCTGGAAAACGGGGATTACCGTCACAACCGCGAGGTGACATATTATGCCGATGCCCTGTGTGTTACCCCGAAATATCTGTCGGAGGTATCAAAAAAAGTAAGTGGTTATCCGGCAAACTATTGGATAAACCGCTATACGTCGCTTGAAATAGCCCGGCTTCTGCGCGACAAGAGTCTGACTTTCGTCCAGATTTCAGATATGTTCCGATTTTCATCACCGGCGTATTTTAGTCGTTATGTACAGCGAACGCTCGGTCTGAACCCTACCCAATACAGGGAATAGCGTTTTCAGTAAAAACGGTTGTTCCCTCCGAAAATATCATAACACCCCATTGTCATCGTGTCTGTAACTTTGCAAAAAATTACAGACACGATGAATCGTTTTATATTGACCATTACCACATTAGTATTAGGTGTAGTATCATTGACCGCACAAAACGCTCCTTGTTTTTCTGATGAAGAACAGGCGATAATAGATTTGTCAAATGACAAATGGCAATGGATGGCTGATAAAGATGTTGGTAGGCTAAAAGCCATTTTCCATGATTCAGCACAGTTTGTACACATGGGTGGATATTGGGGCAAGGATGCCGAGCTGAATACAATCAGGGATGGAGGCATCTGGTACAAGAAAGCTGAGATACATAAGCAGGAAGTTAGATTTGCCGGTCCGACAGCAACAGTTTACAGCACAATACATCTTAATTCTGTTGTAGGAGGGCGTGAAGTCCGATTTCCTTTTTACGTGACTGAAACGTATATTATGGATAACGGGCAATGGAAGCTCATATCTCTCGTATTTACCAAAACATTAGGCGAATAAACAAATCAATCAGGAATAATATGAAAAAACTGACATTTCTTGCAATAGCGATGATAGCATTAGCTATTGCCCCGCTCTCACTCGGAGCAGCCAACCCTAACAAAATCCTTATAGCTTATTTCAGCTGGGGAGGAAATACGGAAGCCGTTGCGAACTACATCGCCAATCAGACACAAGGCGAACTGTTCAGAATAGAGCCGGTGGTGCCTTATCCTTCGGAGTACACACCCTGCACCGAAGTGGCACTTGAAGAACGGGATACCAACGCCCGTCCTGCCATAAAGGACAAGGTGGCAAACTGGGATGACTATGATGTGATATTCATTGGCTGCCCGGTGTGGTGGCATGAAGCACCTATGATTATCCACACATTTGCTGAAAGTTACGACTTCGCCGGAAAGACTGTGGTGCCTTTCTGCACTTATGCAGCAACATATCGCGACGAGACGCTTGCCAAGATTGTGGAGATTACACCTGATGCGGAGCATCTTGAAGGCTTCGGTGCAAGAGGCAGCAGCACATCGGGCGTGACAGAGTGGCTGAACCGTATAGGAATGATTCCCGGCAACTCCGGCATTAATGATGTCGCCGTTGACGACAATGCCAATATAACGGTTTACAATACGACCGGCAATGTCGTATATGACGGCATTAAATCGGAGGTGTCCGTGCCGCAGAAAGGCATATATATTGTGCGCAGTGAGAATAAGACAGAAAAGGTTGTCCATAAGAGCCGGTTCGACAATAAATGTTAACGCCAGGGCGGTCAGTCTTTGAGTGATTTTTTTCGGACTCCGATGGAGCAGTACCTTTGCACTGTGACTGAGGAGTACGGAAAAAAGCGCCAAAGAATGGCCGAGGCGATGGTATTTATAACGGATGGCTCTGCATCAGGAAATAAAAGTATTAATCAAATTAAAAAATCAGTTCGACAAGAAATGCAAAGTCCTGAGAGAAAAGTTACCTTTTGATTGCATCTTTTTTGCATCTTGCACGCTTTGAATCAGTCGTGTACTTCAAGTACACTCCTGATTTGGCAGCGCACAATCTGCGAAAAAATATGCAACCCTGACGTTAACATTTATTGTCGAACCGGCTCTAAATCGCACATTATGATCAGAAGAACATTATTAACGCTCTGTGCATGCCTTGTCTCAATTGGCACATTTGCACAAAAGCATTCCGAGTTGCAGGACACAACCATAAACAACCAGCCTTATGTCATTCTGAACAACGGGCTCGCAATGCCCCGGTTTGGAATAGGCACGTTCAATGTCCCCGGTGACAGCATAATGGCTGACACCATCTGCTTTGCGCTGAAAAACGGATACCGGCATATCGACACGGCCCACGCCTACGGCATAGAGCGAGGTGTCGGAAAGGGCATTAAGGAAAGTGGTGTGCCTCGTGAAGACATCTGGATTACGAGTAAAGTCTGGCCGACTGAATACGGCGAAGGAAAGACACTCGAAGGCATTGACAAGATGCTTGACAGGCTTGGTGTGGATTATATAGACCTTCTCTACGTCCACCAGCCTGTCGGTGATTGGCGCGGCGCATGGCGCGATATGGAAAAAGCCGTGGAATCCGGTAAAGTCCGTTCACTCGGCATCAGTAATTTCGATGCTGCCGACACTCTTTTTACCGCTGTTAACGACTGGGCAAGAATAAAACCTGTGGCTTTGCAGATTGAACTTCACCCATACGCGCAGCGGGAAAAATGGCAGGAAAAAGCCGCTGAGAAAAATATTCAGGTTGAATGCTGGTTTCCGCTCGGAGGTGCTATGAGCAACGGAGCATTGTTCCGTGATCCGGTACTGATGAACATAGCTAAAACTCATGGCAAGACGCCGGCGCAGGTAATATTGCGTTGGCACATACAGAAAGGTTTTTCTGTAATACCGGGTGCGACAGACCACGGCTATATTTCAGAAAATATCAATATATTCGATTTTGAACTCACTCCGGAAGAAATGGAACAGATCCATGAGTTGAACAAAGAAAAAAGGTTCTTCAATATGTCGCTCGAAGACAAACAAAGGATTCTAACCCGTGCCGAACTTCCTGACTGATATGTAATTTGAATAAAATGGCAGAAGAAAAACAAAGCAGAATGGAAGCTGTCTTGGACAAAGACAAGACCAACAAGGCTAATTATACTTGCAGTAATTTTCATTTTCAGACCCCGGTCAATATATTCTTCGGTAAAGATGCGGTGTCGCATCTTCCTGAGCAGATACCTGCGGGAAGCGGTGTTCTGCTTGTATATGGCGGAGCCTCAGCAAAGTTCAACGGAGCTTACGAAGCGCTGACAGCAATAATGGACTCAAGCGGTATCAGATGGCATGAGTTGCCGGGTTGTATCGGACCATATTACAGATATGTGGAAGAGGGAATCTCATTATGTCATGAGCATAACATCGGTTGCGTTATCGGCGTTGGCGGATGTTCCTGTATGGACATAGCCAAAATGATAGCATTTGGTGCAAAGCATGATGACATCTGGGAATACCTTACATTCAACAAGCCGGTGACCGGACATGAGGAACGGCTTATCATAGGGTGTGTGCCGACCTATCCTTCGGGTGGATCGGAGGCAGACGCATCAGCGGAGATTGATGATACTGAAACAGGCAGACATGGCTCGTTGTACGGTTTTTTTGCAGATTTTTCGCTACTTAATCCCGAATTTACGTTTACCCTTGATAAAGTCCAGAGCGCATACGCCGGAATTGTTACGTTCATTCAGGCAAGTGTGCCGTTTTTGGGCGGCTCATTCCCGTTGACCGACAGTTTTGGATTGAGCATAATGAACTCGGTAAGAAACAGTATCGCTGCAGTCCAGAAAAATCCGCATGATTACGACGCCCGTGCCGCTCAGATGTGGGCATCTGCCATGACTACAAGCAAACTATTGTATTGCGGAAAGCAACTGTCATGGTGTTTCAGCCTTTACAACGATGTAGAGGTCATAAGATTGTGTATGCCTCTGCATTACCGTCAGGCGTTTACTGTCTTATTCCCTGAATGGTTGAGAGCAATAGCGAAATATCATCAGACTGATGTTGAGCGGTATCTGACGGCTGTTTTTCCTGAACTTGTCGATGAAAAGGACTTGATTCAGGTTGGATGTGACGGCCTTAGAACTTATTTCAAATCAATAGGCTTGCCGGTCTGCTATTCTGAATATGGCGATACACCCGATGAATCACAACTGCGTGAAGCTGCGGAGAAACTTGTGTCCGACAGTGCGTTTACTGTTGACGAGATTGTTGATATTTACAAGTCTTGTATGTCACAGGCATGAACGCTGCATTACGAATATACAAGGAGTGGACGTTACCAATCAGCATAGCTGCCGGAACGCTGATTTTTCTGGCATTTCATCTGATTGGATTCCTCTCGCCGCTTAAAGGAGTCACGGAGTCTTTTGTGTCTTATTTCATACCTGTGTTGGTTTTTGTAATGTTGTTTTTCACATTCTGCAAAATCAATCCCGCACACATGCAGGTGAGGAAATGGCACTTGATACTTGTGGCATTCCAGCTTATATCTTGCGGTCTTATAGGAGGTCTGCTTTTCGCGTTTCCTTCATTCCCTTACAGAATTGCGGCAGAGGGAGCTATGGTGTGTCTGATCGCACCGACAGCGACCGCCGCCGCTGTGATTACCGGGAAACTTGGAGGCAACGAGGCTTCACTGACCTCTTATACAATAACCAGCAACCTTGCCGCGGCAATAGCCATCCCTCTGGTATTTCCTTTGATTGAGGGTAAAGGAGACACATCATTCATCCATCAGCTCGTACTGATTAGCCGACAAGTGTTCCCCTTGCTTATCTTCCCGTTTTTTGTTGCATGGGGTGTAAGGGTATTTCTGCCAAAAGTACTGGATATTATCCTCAGATATTGCGGATCAGTGGCGTTTTATCTTTGGGGTATCGCATTGATGGTTGTCGTCGGTCAGACTCTGAGGTCAATAGTCAACAGTAATGCCGCCGTTCATCTTATTGTCACTTTGTCGGTTGTCGGACTTGTAGCCTGCTGTGTGCAATTTGCGGCCGGCAAGATAATAGGAGGATGGTACAACGACCGTATAAGCGGAGGTCAGGGACTCGGACAGAAAAATACGGTATTCGCCATCTGGGTTTCATACACCTACCTTATACCCATAACCTCGATAGCCCCCGGCAGTTATATTCTTTGGCAGAATATAATCAACAGCTGGCAGCTATGGCATTACAACAGAACACACAACAATAAACAACATTAAAATTTATCAGAATGAATAAATCAATCATAACACAGTCTGCCGTCGCTTTTCTTTGTCTATGCGCGGTTTCATGCGGAAAAACAGGTGAGGTTGCAGATGATAATTCAACCAATGGAGTTGAGCAGAATCTACCGGTATATAACATCGCGCAGTCGGATACTTCGACAATCAACAAGAGCCGTAAAAATGTGCTTGTGCTGTCGGCAAGCCCGCGTAAAGGCGGTAATACGGATTTACTTTGCGACGAATTTGTGCGCGGGGCACAGGAAGCCGGCGGCAATGTGGAGAAAGTCTTTCTGGATGATTACAAAATCGACTTCTTCCACGAGCAGCATGAACATTCAGCCGATTCGGTAGCCTCCGATGATCAGGCTCCACTTATTATCAACAAGATGGTAAACGCCGACATCATAGTGTTGTCAAGCCCTGTCTATTACATGAACATCGACGGACAGCTTAAAACTCTCATGGACCGTTGTTTCCGCAACAAGGGACTTGACGGTAAAGAATTCTACTATATTACGGCATGTGCCGATGCCGAGGATTCCACTGCGGAGACCGCGATATTCGCGTTCCGAGGCTTTGTCGTATGTCTGCCAAATCCTGTTGAAAGAGGAATGGTGAAAGCCATCGGTATGGGAAGAAAGGGAGCCGTAGAACAGTCCCAATATATGCAGGAAGCATACAATCTCGGCAAGACAATTTAAGAAACCACATACTAATTGAAACAAAGCGGCATGAAGGTGAAAATCCATCATGCCGCTTTATTCTCTTAGAAGAGTCAGATTAATCCCGTGCAAAGAAATTTGTAAAGACACCTCTTTCTTGTTCAGGCATCCCGATAGCTTCTTTGCCTGACTTTATGGCTTTTATAAGGAAAGCCATATTATGGCCGAGATTGCGCATAGTCTGGAGACCTTCTTTGTCCTTTTCAACATCTTCGGGGGTATAACCGTGGACCTCGTTCCAGTATGTACTGGATACAATCGGCATTGACGATATGGTGAAGTATTTGTTGATTTCATCGAAAGCGGAAGTCGAACCGGCACGCCGGGATGAAACAACCGCAGCCCCGACTTTCATTGTCTTGTCAAAAGCTCCCATTGTCGAATAAAACAGTCGGTCAAGGAAAGACAGCAACTGACCATTGGCTCCGGCAAAATAGGTAGGAGTGCCAATCAATAGACGAATCCTGCGACATCCTTTCGTGCCATTTAATTGCTATTTTATTTGTTATTTATTTTATTTTTTGTATATTTGCTAAAAACAGCTTTTATGGATTTATTAGGTACATTATTTCAATATGTTTTTGTTACAGGATTAATTATCTTTTCCTTATTGTTTCTCGCATTTTTATATAAAATGTACAAAGAATGTGACCCTAATAAGCCGGATATGATATTTGAGTTTAAATTTCACGACCCCGATGAAGATGAGGATGACAACTCTTGACTTTCACCCAACCGGCGCAGCGCGTCGTTAAATCTCTTCTCGCTCTCTTTTGCCGATAGCACCGGCTTCTTTTCCTTATTACCTATATGCAGGGTGTCCCATGGTAGCGGCACCAGCTTCTTTGGCGTTACCGTCTTCTTTGTATGGGGCGAGACAGTGATTGCTGCCAACAGCCTCATGCGCTCCCACGCCCCCCGGTCGGCGGTCTCGGTCATATCGTGCCACGCCTCGAATATGCTCTCAAACTCGTCATAATAAAGACTGCAGAAATCATCGAGGGAAAGCCCGATACAACCTACCGCTACGCCCATGAGCCTCAGGACTCCTGCGGGCTTTTTTTTTTCACCGTCAGGATCGCCGCCGGTGTCTTGGCTTGCGGATACAGCCTCTGACATCCTTGTTGCCTATATTCACACGATGAGTGTCTATCCCGCTATGGTTCAGGATACGCTCAACTTCCTGTAATGCCCTGTCTGTGCAACCGTGGATTTCAGGGCTTCCGTTTATTACAAGTACATTCATAATCAGTCAGCAAGATTATTTTGTTGCAGCCATTGGGCGACGTGTGCGGCAATAACATCGTTGTTAAGCTCCTGCATGAGAAAATGGGAATTACCCCGGATGCCGATTTTCGGAAGTTCGACAAGTGTGGCATTGCCGCCGTGACGATTGATTGCGTTTACAAACTCACGTGCCATTTTCAGGCGGACTTCCCAGTTGCTCCCGCCCAATGTCGTAGCATTGGATTCGGGAATATAATCGCCAAAATATATCACAATTGGCTTCTTTGTAAGTTCCATGAACCTTTCAGGGGCAACCGCCACTCCGGCAAGTCCACCCGTAAGACCCGGCAGTGGTTCAGGCACCTCACCTTCTGGAAAGACAAAGCCTCCAGGTTCAAGAGCCACCACTCCTTTTACCTGAGGATTGTTCATTGCCGCCATCCATCCGGGAAAACCTCCAGCCGAGTGGGTCACAAGAATATTGTCGCCGATTTTCTGCGACACGGCGTCAAGAGCGGCCACATCGAGCTGATGGTTGCTCAGGTCGGGCACCATCTGCCTGAAAAAGTTGGATACACTCAGTGAATCCTTAGGGAACTGGATTCCTTCGTTCCACTGAGGCCATAAGCCCATACGCCAGATGTCGAACCAGAACTCTTCGTCAGCCACGGGTTTCACCGTGACCTCGGCACTTGTGCGCGATGCATGGCCTCTGCCCGGAAGGTCAAGGACGTATGTCGGATATCCTTCGCGTAGCAAGAGAGTGGCAAAACCGTCACGCCCGTCAGGCGTGGTTTCCCAGCAGACTCCATCGCCACCAAAACCGTGAACGAATACAAGTGGCAGCTTTTTTGCATTCACAGGTATCTGATAGCGGGCGAAAGCATGGTCGCAACGATATGTCTGACCGTCCTGAACCGGATTGGTCCAGCCGGTAAATGTGTCGGGGTCAAATGTGCCGGGACGCTCAATGGTGGTGCCTCCGACCGGAAATTGCCCCTGTCGCTCAATCATAAGCGGCTTTGTAGCAAAACTTGTCATACTCATAGCCGAAAAGATTATTATCGGTAAAATTTTCATTTGTCAATCATGTATTTATTGAAGAAGTTACATATTACATCAATATTCTCAAGAACATACGGCTCTACATCGTACATTTCAAAATGTGAAGCACCCTTGACCATGTGGAATTCTTTTGGCCCCGGTGCATTCTCATACATTTCTTCCGCACCCGGACGCGTAAACGCATTCTCGGCTGTTATGACAAGATAGGGCTTGTGGAGTTTCTTGATTATTTCTGTCGGATGAAATTTATGCCATTCAAGCTGTGACCATGTCACGCATGGAACATAATTCGGTGCCGCACCTCTTTCCGGATTCATATAGTAGGCAGCACCCTCGCTTCCAGGTTCGATAAGATTCAGCCTTTTTGCATCTCCTCCGGATTCATATTCTGCTTTTTCTTTCAGAAGTTGCTCGTCTGTTGCGGTGTGAATCCGGTCCATTACCGTAAACGGCACGATGGATACTATTGCTTTCACAGTTGTGTCATTCACAAGTCCAGCCGGTATGTACGAACCTGAGCCACATATCCCGACTGCTCCTATTTCATTTTTATTTACGTATGGTAATGTCGTAAGGTATGTTATCGCACTCCTTGCGTCACTTCCTTTCAATGCAGGATCCTCAAATGCACGCGGATGACCCTCGCTCGAACCTATCGTGGAATTATCATAGACAAGTGTGACATAGCCATGTGTGGCAAGCATCTCCGCATATATACTCTGCGTAAGTTCTTTCGTGCTGTACATCGGCCCGGCGACAATTACCGCCGGATATTGCTTTGATTTGTCAAAATCACGCGGTGTAAACAAAATTCCCGCGAGTTTCAGACCGTTTTCACTATTCTCAAAAGCCACCGGATTAAAATTGACCTTTTCAATCGGGCGGCTGATGATTTTCGGTGAGTCACTGGCATTTACCTGTATCATATTCATCAACACTATCAGTAAACATAAAATCTTTTTCATCTGTAATTGAATTTTGTACCAAAATAACGAAAATGTGTTGTCGATGGCTTTATACTTTTTTCGGCTATAATATCCAAATTCGGAGAAAATAGAAACGTTTCAGTTAACACAAAACATTAGTATCCAGAATACTGATTCATATCTTACAGTTCTTATCGGAAATTTAGGTAAAAGTCTCCGTATTATTCAAAACTACGGATTGTTATTAGTTATGTAATTTTGCTCTATCTCGAATAACAGCAAAATTCACAGTTATGAAATTCAAAAAAATATTATTGGCGACTATGGCAATAATTTCATCATTCACGATGGTTGCTCAACAGTTTGAACAGCCATATCCAATCGGAAACACCATGACCGGCAATCCGAATTTTATAGGCACAGCATACTTGTATCCTCTGTCGGAGGTCAAGGAGCTGAATGTGCCGATGTTCAATGTGACCTTCGAGCCGGGCTGCCGCAACAACTGGCACCGCCACTCAGGAGGTCAGATCCTGATTGCGACCGCAGGCATCGGTTATTATCAGGAGAAAGGAAAACCGGCACGCCGCCTGTATCCGGGCGATATAGTGGAGATAGCTCCCGATGTCGAACACTGGCACGGTGCGGCTCCCGACAGTTGGTTCGCTCATATTGCGATTGAATGTAATCCGGGAAACAATGAAGTCACATGGCTTTCTCCGGTTTCTGACACGGAATATATGACCGCAACTACCGATGCGGCAAATAAATACGCCGAGGCAAACCGGGTGCTGTCTCCCCGCCAGCAGGCTATAGTGGCGATAGGCGCATATACAGGTCGTGGCGACCTTCAGCATCTTGAAACAGCACTTGTGCAAGGGCTTGAAGCCGGAATGACTGTCAATGAGATCAAGGAGATACTTGTTCAGGCATACGCCTATGCCGGATTCCCTCGCTCGTTGCGGGCAATCCAGACATTCATGTCGGTTCTTGACCGTCGCAAGGAAGCTGGAATAAACGACACCATCGGCAAAGAATCAACCCCTGTCCCCGGCATGACCGATGCCGAAAAATACGAACTTGGCAGAAAGAACCTCGCGGAACTGTCGGGTGTTCCAGCCGATGCTCCAAAAGCCGGCTATGCGGTGTTTGCCCCTGTAATCGAGAAATTCCTCAAGGAACATCTGTTTGCCGACATATTCGCACGTGACCTTCTTTCGTGGCAGGACAGGGAACTCGCCACGGTATCAATAATCGCCGGAGTTGGCGGAGTTGAGCCGATGGCAGCGGCACACATGGGTATCTGTCTCCATCAAGGGCTTACCCCCGACCAGCTTTCAGCTTTGCTAAATATCA
>OLWA01003986.1_pt1 | contig 10439 bp, 12 predicted proteins | sample 1673251 | NCBI WGS metagenome assembly OLWA01 (sample SAMEA3178937, study PRJEB25190) | human gut metagenome | biome: human gut; feature: human-associated habitat; material: faeces | place: Austria | collected 2013
ATAATATTATACTTTTTTATATATGCTTTTTTAGGATGGCTATTAGAAACAGCATTTTGTATTTTAACAACAGGAGTTTTTACAAAAAGAGGATTTTTATATGGACCAATATGCCCAATATACGGCTTTGGAGCGATTTTGTTAATAGAGAGTTTGAAAAATATAAAAACAAATACAGTAGGAAAATTCTTTGTTGGAATGATAGCATTTACAATATTTGAGTATGTTGTTTCTGTTGTTTTAGAAAGCCTTTTCGGACTTAGATGGTGGGATTATACAGGACAACCATTTAATTTCCAGGGAAGAGTAAGCTTATCTTTTTCTATAGTATGGGGAATATTGGGAGTTATTTTTGTTGAGAAAATACATCCGTTTATTACAAAAGTTATAGAAAAAAAGATTATGTTAATATCAAATAAGAAGAAAATTATAATTTTATATAGTTTTGTTTTTATTACTATTATAGATTTTATATGTTCTGTTGTTAAGTATGTTAATATATAGTTACAGAATATATAAACATTCGCCAATATAGCTCAGTTGGTAGAGCAACGGATTCGTAACCCGTAGGTCGGCAGTTCGATTCTGCCTATTGGCTCCATAAGGTAAAATCGTCGCACCAATGTGACGTTAATGATTAAATCAATCTGAAAAGATTGATTTTTTTGATTGGATTATGAAAACCCCGTGTTTTACGCGGGGTTCTAAAAGCTTCTAGCTATGGGTAGAAAAAATCCTCCTTTTTGATATAATAGATGTGGTCGCCAACCGCAAATAAAATTAAAAAGGAGGATTTTGTCATGAAAGACAATAATAGTTTAGCACACAGCACATGGAATTGCAAATATCATTTGGTATTTGCACCAAAGTACAGAATGTTGTAGAACCAATAATAACAAGAGCAATGTTTGAAGATGTTCAAATTTAAAAAGAGAAAAATCAAAGAGCATATTGTAGAGATAGAGTTTATATATTTATGCAAAAGATGATATGTCCTAAATGTGGCAAAATAATGCAGTGTAAATGTACAGGTGGTAAAAAGAAGAAATATATGTATTACCATTGCACAGATTGTAAAATTTATCTTCGTGAAGATTTAATTGAAGAACAGATAATGCCAATGATAATGGACTTAATTGAATATGATATGACAGTAAAGAAATACTTTTATCCTGTTTTAGCAGATAAGAAAGAACGAAATACAGCCAAACTAGATAAAGAAATATCATCATTACAGAGTCGAAAAAACAGAATAAAAGAAGCATATTTAAAAGAAATTGTTGATGTAGAGGTATTGAAAAAGATAAAAAAGGAAACTACAAATTAGTCAATATGAAATTAAGAAAGACATTTATAGAAGCAGCATATAAATTAATGCAAAACGGAATGTTTGATATTACTATTCCAGATGAAAAAGATAAAGATGTTAGAACAACAATTATGATGGACAAGCAAGAATTACAAGACTATATCAATAAATTAAATGATTATTATGAAGTATCTTATTACGAGATTGCAAGATTAGATGAACCAAAGAAAGGTTATCAGAAAAAATATCTTACAATAGATGAAATAAATGAAAATGGAGAAAAGCTTTTTAAATTAGTTGAACTAATTACAGGTGATAAAAAGTTCCCACAGAAAAAAGCAAATAGAATTGTTGGAGCGATTAGAGTGAAAGAACGAGAAAAAGTAAGTTAAAAATTTAGTAAATGGAGGAATTGAAAATGGAAAGTAAAGAATTAAAAGAAAACAATATTGACAATAAATATGGAATTGAATATACAAAGGTTGGCGACTACTATATTCCTAAATTAGTTTTAGAAAAAGAAGAAAAAATTACTTTAAATAAATACGGAAGATTAAGACTAAAATTTTTAAAAGAAAATAAGAAAGCAGAATATATAGTAATGTTTATGAACAAAACTCTCAATAAGCATTTAAAAGAAATACAAGAAACAGCACAAGCAAGAGTTGACCTTATAGTTGAACAATTAAAAAAGGAAAATAATTTAACAGAAGAAATGAAAAATACTAATCAATTATATTGGGTAGGAATGATGAACAATTTTAAAAATGAATCAGAAGAAATTGTATTAAAGGAATTAATTTATGTATAAGAAATTGTTAGTATAACTACAGAACTAAATGTATATACAAATTTAATGTCTATAAGTGTATAGGATTTGTATTGCCACAAATCCGACATCTTACGATGAAAGGGGACTTTGTCCCCTATAACCCCTATCTTAAAATTAGAAAAAATTAAAAGCAAAATGAAAAGAATTTTTATAAAAAATGAACTAAAATTTTTGAAAAAGGATGTGGAAAAATATGAGAAATAGAACAATAGGAATTAATGTTAGAGTAAGTGAAAATGAAAAGAAAAAATTACAGAAAAATGCCCAAAAGGCTAACTTGAAATTATCGTCTTATTTAAGAAAAGTTGGATTGCAACAAAAAATTTATGAAATACCAGATGAAGAACTTCGTAAAATTTATGCAGGAATTGTTGAATTAAAAAATGGGTTTGCTTATATGAGTAATGAAGAAATAAAAGAGAAAATAGCAAAAATGCAAAGTGATTTCTTAGACATTTACAATTACAAAAAAAGATGGTGATGACAATGGCAACAACGAAAATATGGGCAATTAAAGATAGTCTTTCTAGTGTAGTAAATTATGCAAAGAATCCAGAAAAAACAATATTCTCTGATTTGAAACAGGTACTAAAATATGCAGAAAATGATGAGAAAACTATTGATAAAAATGAAAAGACTATGTATGTAACTGGAGTAAATTGTAATAAAGAAACAGCCTATGAAGAAATGACATCAGTACAGAATAGATTTGATAAATGCACAGGAAATATTGCCTATCATGCATATCAAAGCTTCAAAACTGGAGAAGTTTCACCAGAATTGGCACATAAAATAGGAATAGAACTGGCAGAAAAAATGTGGAATGAGCATCAAGTAATAGTTGCAACACATTTTAATACTGGCACATATCATAATCACTTTGTAGTAAATTCAGTTAATATGTTTACAGGTAAAAAATTTAATTGTAATAAAGGAGCATATTATCATTTTAGAGAGTTATCTGATGAATTATGCAGAGAATATGGACTAACAGTTATTGAAAAGCCAAGAGGGAAAACACCAAGAAATATATATTTTGCAGAAAAGCGAGGTGAACCAACGAAATATAATCTAATGAGACAAGCTATGGATGAAGCAATGGAAATATGTGTAACTTATTCACAATTTAAAAAGCTAATGTATAAAAAAGGCTATATTTATAAGGGCTTGAAGCCGGTTTATTGGTGCCCGTCCGACGAAACGGCACTTGCCGAAGCGGAGATCGAATATCAGGACGACCCCTGCACGACCGGGTACGTCAAGTTCCCGATGCACGACGACCTCGGCAAGCTGAGCCATCTCGACAAGTCCAAGCTCAACTTCGTCATTTGGACGACCACGATCTGGACGCTGCCCGGTAACCTTGCCATCGCCCTGCACCCCGACGAGAGCTACGCCATCGTGAAGAATGAGGATAACGGCGAGATGTACATCGTCGCCGAGGCGCTCGTCGAAAAGGTCATGACCGTCGGCAATGTCGAGCACTACTCGATCCTTGAGACCCACCCCGGTAACTTCTATGAGAACATGCTCGCATCTCATCCCTTCCTGCCCAAGACCTCCCGTCTGGTTCTCGCCGACTATGTCACGATGGATTCCGGTACCGGCTGCGTCCACACCGCGCCCGGCTTCGGCGCGGACGACTATCAGACCTGCCGCCGCTACGGCATGGACATGGTCGTGCCCGTCAACGATCAGGGCCGCCACACCGACTATGCCGGAAAATATGAGGGTATGCTCGTTGAAGAGTCCAACCCCGTCATCCTGAACGACATGAAGGAGGCCGGTTCCCTCTTCGCCAGCGAGGAGATCGTGCATAGCTATCCGCACTGCTGGCGCTGCAAGAAGCCCATCATCTTCCGCGCCACCCCGCAGTGGTTCTGCTCTGTCGACTCTTTTAAGGATGAGGCCTGCGCCGCGTGCGACGACGTGCGCTGGGTTCCGGGCTGGGGCATCGACCGCATGAAGAGCATGATCCGTGAGCGCGCCGACTGGTGCATCTCCCGTCAGCGCCGCTGGGGCCTGCCCATCCCCGTGTTCTACTGCAAGGACTGCGGCAAGCCCATCTGCACCGACGAGACCATCAAGGCCGTCTCTGACCTCTTTGCCGAAAAAGGCTCCAACGCCTGGTTCGATATGGATGCCGCCGACATCCTGCCCAAGGGCTTCACCTGCCCGCACTGCGGCAAGAACTCGGGCTTTACCAAAGAGGAGGACACGCTTGACGGCTGGTTCGACTCCGGCTCCACGCACTTCGCGTCCATGAAGAAGGATCAGGGCTTCTGGCCCGCCACGATGTACCTCGAAGGTCTCGATCAGTACCGCGGCTGGTTCCAGTCTTCGCTGCTGACCGCTGTCGGCGCCTTCGGCCAGGGCGCGCCCTTTAAGGAGTGCGTCACCCACGGCTGGACGGTCGACGGCGAGGGTAAGGCCATGCACAAGAGCCTTGGCAACGGCGTCGATCCCGCGGACGTGTTCAACGAGAACGGCGCGGATATCCTGCGCCTGTGGGCCGCCAGCGCGGACTATCACGCGGACGTCCGCTGCTCGAAGGAGATCTTCAAGCAGCTCAGCCAGAACTACCTCAAGTTCCGCAACACCTGCAAGTTCATGCTCGACAACCTTGTCGACTTCGACCCCGAAAAGCTGACCAAGCCCGAGGATATGCCCGTGCTCGACCGCTGGCTCCTCACCAAGCTCAACGAGCTCATCGAGAAGGCCGAGCAGTCCTACTGTGACTATGAGTTCCACATCATCACCCACGCGGTGAACGATTTCTGCGTCACCACGCTCTCAAGCTTCTATCTCGATATCGTGAAGGATTGCCTCTACTGCGACGGTGCGGACAGCCTGTCCCGCCGCAGCGCGCAGACCGCCCTGTACCTCACGCTCCACACGCTCGCCAAGCTCTTCGCGCCGATCCTCGCTTTCACCTGCGACGAGATCTGGCTCGCCATGCCGCACACCGGCGATGACGACGCGCGCAACGTGGTCCTCAATGAGATGAACAAGCCCTTCACCGCCTACGCCCTCGACAGCGAGACCATGGCGCGCTGGGAGCACATCATCGCGGTGCGCACCGTCGTCAACGGCGCGCTCGAAGAGGCACGCGCGGCCAAGGTCATCGGCAAGAGCCTGGAGGCCGACGTGCACCTGACCGTGCCCGAGAGCGACCGCTTCTTCGCCGACGAGAGCCCTGAGGCGCTGGCCGACATCTTCATCGTTTCCAAGGTGGAGCTGGCCATCGGCGACGCGCTCGCCGTCAAGGTCGATAACGCCGCCGGCACAAAGTGCCCGCGCTGCTGGAAGCACTCGCTCGAGGCAAACGCCGAGGGTCTCTGCCCCCGCTGCGCCGAGGTCGTCAAGCACCTGCACCTGACCGAGCTTCTGTAAAAACCGCTGCGGGCGGCCAGATGGCCGCCCGCGCCATGTTTTTCATCCGTTTCCACCCCACCCGCATGATTTCAGAAAGGAACCCGACCCATGCACTTTGACACCAAAAAGCTCACCCGCTGCGCCCTCATCGCGGCTATCTACGTCGCGCTGACGATGCTCTCCAACGCCCTGAACCTTGCCTACGGTCCCATCCAGCTCCGCTTTTCCGAGGCGATGACGGTCCTGCCGTTTTTGATGCCCGAGGCGAGCTGGGGCCTCTTTATCGGCTGCGTGCTCTCCAACATTTTAAGCCCCTACGGCCCGCTCGACATGATCGTCGGCTCGGCGGCCACGCTGCTCGCAGCGCTCCTCACCGCCCGCTGCCGCAATAAGTGGACGGCGGCGCTACCGCCCGTGCTCTGCAACGCCATCCTCATCGGCGCGCTCATCGCTTGGGAGGAAGCAGGCGTCGGCAACGGCTTCCCGCCCGCGTTCTTCTACAACGCCCTCACCGTCGGCCTCGGCGAAGCTGTCGCCTGCTATGTCCTCGGCATCCCCCTCCTCGGCGTGATGCAGAAGCACCTCAAGCTCAACTGAGTCAAAAAAGAGGACTTCCGAACGGAAGTCCTCTTTTTTATTTAAGAAAGCACTGAAAAGCCTCGCAGACTTTCGAGCCCGCAGGCTCGAAATAAATTTTAATCGTAATTTGTCGCGACATGCGCGTGACAAATTACTCTTCTCGCTCCGCGCGTGTCGCAGCCGCCCTGCGGGCGGCAAGGCACGAAGCGGAGTGTAATTCCTCCCTCGAAAAAGTGGCTTTGCCACTTTTTCGACTTAATCGGCGTATGCGTGGTTGCTCTCAATATAGATCCCGCGGCTGTTCGACCAGCCGACGTTGAAGTTCAGCACCTTGCCGAGGTCGCGCAGCTTGTAGTACGTGTAGCCGCCGCCCTGATCGTCGGTCAGCAGGATCGCCGTGAACGGGATGCTCTCGCCGTAGATCACAGTCTTGGCATCGGCTTTCTGATAATGGCGGTTGCCGGAAAACGGTGCCTGCATCTCCGTTCCGTTTGGCTTATAGGCTTTATCCGGTACGATAATGACATTGCCGTCCCAGTCCACGCCGAACTGCGCGTTCGTACCGTTTAAGAGAGACGCAATATCGCGCAGGCGGACATAATTCGTCTCGCCGCCGTTGCTGCCGGGCAGCGCGTAGGTCTGGAGCGTGACGTCGCGGCCGTCGAACTCGATGGTCTGGCGGCGCATATAGGCCGTGCCGCTCGCGGGAATGCTCTCCTGTGTCACAGTGCCGAGCGGACGCTGGTGCAGGCTCTCGGTTTCAGAGGTCGTAAAGCGATACGTGCCCGCCTCCAGCGTGAGGTAGTCGACCGTGACGACGTTTTCCTTCACCGTGATGCCGGCAGCGGCGTTGTAGTCCACAAGCGCTGCGGGGAAAGCGAAGCGGTAGGTCATCACCATGTCCTCAAGCAGCGCATTGATCTGTGCGTCAGAGTAGTCGGGCAGCTGCTTGGCAAGCTCTGTCTTGATCGCGCTGCGGCGGTCGGTCTGGGTGTTCTGCACCGTCAGCGTAAGCCCGCCGTCAGATGCAACGGAAAGCGTGACCGTGCCGGGCGTGGCGGCCTTGCTCACCTCGGCGGTCTCCGCGGAGACCTCGGCAAAGATCGCATTGAACTCATCAGCGTTGGCAAACGACTCGCTCGCCTGGTCGCCGTAGTAGCCGTGGCCATCGTAGTGAAAGTAGGAAAAGCCGTTCTGGGTCATCTCGGTGCGCATATTCATCGCGTTGACCATTTCCTCGGAGAAGCCGAATTTGGCCTCGACCGTGCCGCTGCCGTCAAATTGAAACGTCGTATCGGCGACCTGGCACATGCAGCCGCTCAAAAGAACGGTCAGCATGCTCACTACCAGCGCCGCGGCGAAAAACTTTTTCATGGTGTATCGCTCCTTTGGTAAACTCTACCGACAATTTTACACGAATTTCCGCCCGATTGCAAGCAATGCGGCCGTCTTTACACTGGAAAAACATGGAAAATCTGATTTTTCCGCGCAAAGTGGGCGGTATTTTTGAAAAATTGCTTGACTTTACGGAAAAGTTTTATATAATAGTAGAGCTTGTAATATGCATTGCAGGCAAATCCTTGCTCACATGAATCCGTGTGGGCCATCAGTCCAAAAGGAGGTGCAACCAAGAATGGCTAAGATTTCCGCAAACTATGAGGTCGTTTTCATCATGGACGGCAGACTGCCCGAAGAGCAGGTCGCCGCTCTGACCGAAAAGTTCAAGACCCTCGTGGAGCAGAACAGCACGGCTATGGAGGTTGAGGAGTGGGGCAAGCGCAAGCTGGCCTACGCCATCAACTACATCACCGAAGGCTACTATGTTCTGATCTCCTTCACGAGCGCGCCCGATTTCCCCAAGGAATTGGACCGTATCCTCGGCATTACCGATGGTATCATCCGCTCCATGATCGTCTGCAAGGGCGAATAAGGAGGGCAGCGCTATGTTGAACCGTATCGTCATCATGGGTCGACTCACCCGTGATCCCGAGCTGCGCCGCACGCAGAACGGCACGGCGGTGACGTCCTTCTCCGTCGCGGTCGACCGCGACTTCAAGAGCCGCGAGAGCGGCGAGAAGGCCACCGATTTCATCGACGTAGTCGCTTGGCGCCAGACCGCTGAATTTGTCTGCCAGTATTTCACCAAGGGCCGCATGGCCGTGGTCGAGGGCAGATTACAGATCCGCGACTGGAAAGACAAGGATGGCAACAACCGCCGCAGCGCGGAAGTGGTTGCCGACAACATTTATTTCGGCGACAGCAAGCGCGACAGCCAGTCGGGCGGCGATTACGCGCCCCCCGCTTACGGCTCTCCCGCCGAGAGTTATACCGCTCCTGCGAGCGGCGGCTTTGCCGAAATTGAAGAGGACGGCGAGCTGCCGTTCTAATGTGGGTACGAAAGCCCCAATTCTGATAAGGAGGAATCATCCATGGCTATGGAACGCGAAAACAGAGCCCCTCGCGCCGGCGGCCCGAACCGCAAGCGCAAAAAGGTGTGCCAGTTCTGCGTTGACAAGTGCGAGTATATCGACTATAAGGACGCCGCCAAGCTGCGCCGCTTCATCTCCGAGCGTTCGAAGATCCTGCCCCGCAGAACCACCGGTACCTGCGCGATGCATCAGCGCGAGCTCACCGAGGCCATCAAGAGAGCGCGTCAGATCGCCCTCCTGCCGTACGTGACCGACTGAGTTTCTGTTCACAGACAGCAAACAGCCCTCATCGAATGATGGGGGCTGTTTTTTTGTATGCATTTGTGCCGCGTCAGTCCTCGAGATGCAGCGGTATTTTTTCCACCTGCGCAATGCAGGAGACCATGGCGCGGATCTGCGGCGTGAGCACCTTGTCGCGGTGATGCACCAGCTGGCTCCACTGCTCCATGTGGCAGTCCGCGACCGGCAGAATGGCGAGCCGGCCCTCTTCCGCGCGGCGGCGCGCCGTGTAGCGCGGCAGCACGGACAGATAGGGATTGTGCTCGAGCAGCTGCATGACCATGCTCGTACTCTCCAGCTCCAGAAACGGCCGGATCGACAGCTTCTGGTGCGCCAGCTCCATGTCGAACTGGTGGCGGTAGCTGTTGAACTGCGGCATGAGCACGAATGGCTCGTTGACGAGATCGGCCAGCTTGAGCTGCTTGGCGGCAGCAAACGGGTGCTTGGGGCTTGCGACGATGACGATCTCCTGCGGGCACTCGAAGAGCTTGACGCGCTGCGCGTCATAGCCCATGTCGTCGAGCGTGTAGATCAGGTCGACTTCATTGTGCATGAGCATATCTGAGAGCGTTTTGGTGTCGCCCTCGACCAGCTGTGTGTTCACATGCGGACAGTGCTCATGATACAGCGGCAGGATCTCACCGAAGCTGGCCGTCATGATCGATTCGATTGTGCCGATGCGCAGCGTGCCGGTCAGATCGCGTTCCTGCACCGTGAACGACACGGCGCGCGCCGCAGCCGATACGACATCGCGTGCGTAGGGAATGAATTCCTGCCCGTAGTGGGTGATGGATACGGTTTTGCCAATGCGATCAAACAGGCGCACGCCCAGCTCGTTTTCGAGCTGCTGGACCTGTACCGTAACGGCGGACTGGGAATAACCCAGGGATTCTGCGGCCTTGGAGAAGCTCTGCAGCTGCGCGACCTTTAAAAATGTGGTCAGCAAACGAAGTTCCATAGGCAATGCCTCCTTATCCCGATCTGGATCCGTTTATTTCTCGAATTTATAATACGTCGCAAATCCAGCCTGCGTCAAGCTTTTTTTCGGCTATCCAACAGATCGCAGGGACAGATCGACAGAAAATTATCATTTTCGCGAAAGAATATCATCAGATTTTTGAATTGAATCGAAAACGCAAAACGTTCCTTTCAAAATTGTGAATTTTACAACAGGCGAACGTTGTGCTATTATGCAACTGTAAACAGAGGGATCGGAAAACGCCCTCGGAACCCCAAAAACAGGAGGTAGCTGCTATGAAAAACATCTGGCTGAACATTCTGGCATTCGCTGCGTTTCTCGCGATCGAGATCACCGCTGTCTCCTTTATGAGCATGTACTCCGCCCGCTCTGCCGCGATGGCGCTGCTGGGTGTGCTTGCGCTCGTGATCGGCGGCATTTGCACGGTTCTGCTTGGCAGAGACATCGTGCGCATCCGGCGCTGATCCCGTTTTCCTTTGCTATTTTTCATCCATTTCTGTTTTTTCTCCATGGTTTCCGGGAGTAACCGCCTCCCGGTGACCGCCCCCCAATGTGCGGTTTCCCCGCACGAAAAAATCTCCTCCCGTAACCGCCGGGAGGAGATTTTTTTAATTTCTGCACATGTCGTGCCGGAGCATTTACAACCGCGCCGTGCTG
>OLWA01003987.1_pt1 | contig 10438 bp, 5 predicted proteins | sample 1673251 | NCBI WGS metagenome assembly OLWA01 (sample SAMEA3178937, study PRJEB25190) | human gut metagenome | biome: human gut; feature: human-associated habitat; material: faeces | place: Austria | collected 2013
ACTATTATCCCGGATATAATTACATCAGTACTTATCTGAAAGATATTGGTGAGAATGTACAAATGAATCGTGTGAAACAATATGTGGGTGCAAATCAGCCAAAGCCATGGCTGCCGGCTATTTACTGTAGATCTATGATGCTGTGGGTCGTTGACACTGATCAACCTGGTATTTTTAAATTCAAATGCTATCGATTAGTAGAAGACAAAGCTTCGACTACCGGTTATACTGCAGTGCCTTACAAAATACCTGCAGGGTCATATAATTTCTATATGGGATTTAATGGTTCTCGTTCGCAAGTGAATGCAACATTCTACTTGAATGGGAAGAAGATTCCCAAATGTGAAAGTGGTCCTATTCCATCTTCTACAATGAAAGGCTCTAATCATGACCGTGGCGGTGGTGGATATAGTGAGCTTTATAGAGATAGCAGGTATGACCGTGATGGTTCTACGGATCTTGGAGTTGTCATATTTGATAAAACCGAAGAACTTGAAGTTACGATTGAATTTACGAAAGGGGCAAGAGGTGAAATGGAGCCGACTACATGGTGTTTCCGCCCAACAGTAGATTTGTATTAACCTTGATAAACAGGATATGAAAAAGATAAAAAAAATACTTAATATTTCTGTGCTACTCGTATGTGGAGTGGCAAATACATGGGGACAAGGAGGCCAGAAATTGACTGGTAAGATTTTGTCAGCGACGAATCAACCGGTAGAAGGTGCCATTGTCACAGTGTTAGACACGATGAATGTTACTACAAACAAAGAAGGTACATTCCAGTTTGAAGTGAAAGATCTTTCAAAAGCCAAGGAAATTTCCGTATGGGCTCCGGGGTATTTCTCAGTGAAGCAGCTTGTAAAAGAAAGACCGAATATTGTAATTACATTGATTCCGGAAAATCAATATAAATATAATGAGACTATGATTCTCCCCTTCCGTCGGGAAGGGGAAATGCAGTTGGAAGACTATACGGCTGCTACTAATATCGCTAAGAAAGATTTTATGCCGGGAACTACGAAGATTGATCGCGCATTGACAGGACAAGTTGCCGGTTTACAAGTGAAACGCAGTAGTGGTATGCCGGGAGAAGGCAGTTATTATAACTTGCGAGGGATCCGCACATTGACTGGTGATAACGCTCCTTTGATTGTGATAAACGGTGTGCCCCACATGCCCGATAAAACACCTTCGGCACTGATTGATGGCTTTACACGCGATATCTTCCAGTTTTATCATTTGCAGGATATACAGAATATCACTATATTGAAAGGTGCTGAGGCGGCCATGTATGGTTCAATGGGCTCCAATGGTGTAATCTTGATCGAAACAGACGGTACGGCATCCAATGACTTGGAGACGCGAGTAAGCTATTATGGATCATACGGAATCAACTGGAATGATAAGCGGATGCCGGTGATGGGACTGGATGACTACAAACAGTATCTGGCAGATATGGGAATGACTATTTCTAAGGACCCGCAGAACTTCTATAACAATTTCCCTTTCATGCAGAATCCGAATGATCCACGTTACAACTATCTGTATAACAATAATACAGATTGGCAGGATTTGATTTACAAGAACACCGCTTCCACCGATCATCTTTTCAGAGTAGAAGGTGGTGATAATATTGCTAAGTACGACCTATCATTAGGGTATTACCGCGAGAATGGCCTGATGGATAACACAAGTATGGAACGTTTTCATACATTATTGAATGCTAATGTATTGGTCAATAAACAACTGAATATTTTTGCAACGGTAGGTTTGGCTTATATGAACGGACATTATCAGATGCAGGGCATGGATATTACGACGAATCCTATATTGGCAGCTTACGCAAGATCTCCTTTCCTGAGTCCATATGAAAAAGACCGCGAGGGAAATACGTTAAAGACTTACGCATCGCATTTCTATGGACGGAGCAAGAGCCGAGATTACAGTGTCAGCAATCCTTTAGCTATCGTTAACACGTTGGATTCTCGCAATCGCCAATATGATCTGAATATGAAAGCCGGTATCGCATACAACCCTTTCCGTGAACTGACACTGACCGGAACAGTAGGTCTGTATTATAATTACGATAACGAACATCTCTTTATCCCCGGAGCAAGCGAAGCCACTATAGTGCCGCTAAGCGATAAATATGGTTTGCGAAATAATGCGGTAAGCGACGGAGTAGCTGTAACAACAAACTTTTTCGCCAACTTGAATGCAAGTTATAAGAAAACATTCAATTATGTTCATCAGTTGAATGCAATAGCCGGATGGCAGTTGATGACTACTAAAAACGAATATGATGCAGGAGAAGGGCGCAACACTGGCAATGACTTTTACCAGACATTAGGCAGCACGATTGACGGAAGACGCTTCTTGGGTTATATCAATAGCTGGAACTGGACAAACTTTTACGGACACGCCGACTATACTTACAATAATATGGTACAGGCATCTGTGAATATAGCTGTTGATGCAGCTTCTTCTACCGGTACGGATGTAGCTCGTTTCTATACATATCCGTCAGTAGGAGTAACCTTGCTGGGAAAAGGATGGAAACCGCTTCTTGATGCTACATGGCTCAATAAGTTGAATGTACGTGCCGAATACGGACTGACAGGTAACTCACGCTTCTTTTCACAGATGGGTGGATACTATTATTCTACAGTGCCTTACATGCAGTTGTCAACCATCGTTCGTTCTAATATTCCGAACGTATCATTGAAACCGGAGAAGAATGCTTCTTTGAATCTCGGATTGGATTTGTCTGTATTAAACAATCGCCTGAACGTATCTTTTGATTATTACAACAATCAAATCAGCGATATGATCTCAGCCATGCCTCTTTCATCCGTTTATGGATCGGTTCCTTATTATGCGAATGTAGGTAAGTTGGAGAATACAGGTATAGAGTTGTCAGTGCAGGCTTCATTGGTGCGCACTCGTAATTTCGAGTGGATCGTAGGTGGAAACATCACTCGCTCCAGAGATAAGATCAAGTCATTGGGTGGTGAAGAACAAATTGTGTTGAGTTACGATAATGGTGTGCAGATGGTCAACCGTGTGGGAGAATCTTCTTACCAATTTTACGGTTATCAGGCAAATGGAGTATACTCCACACAAGCTGAAGCTGACGCTGCAAATCTCAGCAACCGTACCGGACGTCGTTACAATGCCGGAGATGTACGTTTTGTAGATCAGAATGGCGATAACCGTATTGACGATAAAGACCGTATTCTTCTTGGCAGTGCTGCTCCCTCGTACTTTGGAGGTTTCTATACACAATTGAAATATAAAGGATTTGCTCTTTCTGCAGAGTTCTCATATTCAAAAGACAACATCGCATACAATGCTGTCAGACAACAACTGGAGGCTATGTCTACCACTAACAATCAGAGTATTGCAGCCGTAAACCGTTGGACAGTAGAAGGACAGAAGACCGATATGCCGAAGGCAACATGGAAAGATCCTGTGGGCAACAGCTATTTCTCTTCTCGCTGGATGGAAGATGCATCTTACCTGAGAATGAAGAATGTGACATTAAGCTATACTTTCTCTAAAACACTTTGGAATTTCTTCCGTTCGGGAACAATATATGTGACAGGCGAGAACCTGTTGACCTTCACCGATTATTTGGGAATGGACCCTGAATTCTCTTATTCTTATGCTGAGAATATGCAAGGTTTTGATAATGCAAAGCTAATGCAACCCAAAACAGTGAAAATGGGCGTTAATTTAAAATTCTAATGAAAATGAAAAAGTTTAAGATAGAAATAATACTTATGGGGGTGTTGGCGATGATATTCGCTTCGTGTAGTGACTTCTTTGAGCCAAACAATGATACGACCTTGAATGGTGACAGATATATCAAGGAAGGCAGCGAGCTTTATTCCGGTTTTCTGGGTATCATCACAAAGATACAAGCTATCGGAGACAAAGCTATTTATCTGACCGATATGCGTGGAGAGCTGTTGGAACCTACCGAAAATACACCGGCAGACCTTTACAGCATCTATAATTATGATGATGATTTGAGCGGTAACACATACGCTGACCCTGCTAAGTATTATGATGTAATTATTGCTTGCAATGATTATTTGCAGAAAGCAAAAGAATACAGGGATACACATGTTACTACCGTAGATGACGATGATTATAGAGGTCTGATTAGTAGTACGGTGAGATTGAAAACATGGACTTATCTCATGTTGGCAAAGATATATGGACAAGCTATATGGTTCGACGATCCGATGCAAAGCATGAAAGATATCGTCAGCCGGACTCCTAAGAACTTGAGTGAGCTTGTCGATGAATGCGACAAACTGTTGAATACAGGCTTTGATGGAATAAACGGTACATACAATATGTCATGGAATGAGTGGCTTGATCCAGCTAACGGAGCTACTTCCACAAACGATGAATATAAAAGATGGAATATGATGGTTCCCGGATACTTCGTATTACAGGCAGAAATCGCACTTTGGAAAGGGGATTATCAGAAAGCGGCTACAACGATTCTTGGAGAAATGAGCAGAACTTTTGCGTTGGCTGAGTATCAAGGAAATGTTGCTAATATCAAGTATATGCGTTCGGGAAGTTACGGTAGCAATTACGGTCAGCAATATGATTCTGAGATGCCGGTGTTGACAGCAGCTGAATCTGTTATTATGTATGATTACAAATACAATCAGCAGAATTCGTTATTGAATCATTTCGACCGTAGCGGAAGCTATATGATGCGTGCTTCCGTGCCAGGATCAAAACGTTTTGAAGATACTACTTTCAATCCGTCTGCTGATGCAACGGCAATTAAAACATCTGATGCACGTTTCAGAGCTATTCAGGAAATCGAAAAGGATGTGGAATATGCGATACGCAAATACCGTGGCTTTAGAAAGAGCGGACATACTGTTGCTCATGACGATACATATATAATGATTTATCACACTTCTGATCTTTATTTTATGGCGATTGAAGCACTGAATAATATGGGACGTTTTGAGCCGGTATCCGTCTTGATGAATACTGGTGTGGATCCCTTCTACGGAGCCGGTGTAGTATTGGGCGAACAATGGCAAGGACTGAATTGCAACTGGGGATTGTGGACAACACTTTATGCGGGATTCCGCCGCACGTATGCCGATAACGGTGTTCGCGGTATTTTAGGACTTGGCAAGCGCGATATGTGGCAGACCCCGGAAGACATCAAAGAGGAGATTGTAGCAGAACAAAAATTAGACGGTTTGAGTGACGAGGACAAGATCAAAAAGCATAATGATATTGAATTGGTGAAAGAAGCCTTCTTGGAATTCCCTTGTGAAGGAAAAACTTATCCGCTTATGATTCGTGTGGCAAAACGTTGGAATGACTATTCATTCATAGCAGATTTTGTCGGGCAGAAATATGAATCCGATCAGGCTAAACAAGCAGAAGTAAAAGCCAAGATTATGAATGGTGCTTATTTCGTACCTTGGGACTTGCAAGGTAAGTCTTCTTCTCATTAAATAGCATGTTTTTCAATCAAAAAAAGATAATTATGAAAGATATAACAAAAATAACGTACTTACTTTTGGGACTGATGTTATCAGTCCCTCTAGCCGCACAAAAGACATATTATATGGATCCTGAGGGAAGTGATTCTAATCCGGGAACTTCAGATAAACCTTTTGCCACTTTAGTAAAAGTGCAGGAAGTGGTAGCTGCGGGAGATGTGGTTTATATCAATCCGGGAACCTATGTGGTTCCTGCCGACCAACTACCGATGACTACTACTAATAGCGGACTTTATCATTGTGTGTTCCACTTGAATAAAAATGGTGAGGCAGGCAAGCCTATTTCTTATCTGGCCAATCCGAATAGACAGGGGAGACCTGTCTTCGATCTTTCGCAAGTAAAACCGAAAGATCAGCGTATTACAGTGTTTTATGTAACCGGTTCTAATCTTTATCTTAAAGGATTCGATGTTATTGGTACACAAGTCACTATTACCGGCCATACGCAATCAGAATGTTTCCGTATTGTTAAAGGAGCCAATAATAACAAGTTTGAAGATTTGAGAACGCATGACGGTATGGCAATCGGTTTCTACTTGCTTGGCGGAAGCAATAATCACATCTTAAACTGTGATGCTTACAACAATTATGATTCGGTTTCAGAAGGTGGCAAAGGTGGTAATGTCGATGGTTTCGGCGGTCACATTAACTCATCTTCTGCCGGCGAAGGTAAAGGTACGGGAAATGTATTCGAAGGATGTCGTGCATGGTACAATAGCGATGATGGTTTCGACCTCATCAATTGTTTTGAGGCAGTGAAGATAATCAATTGCTGGTCGTTCTTAAACGGATACAAGCCCGGCACAAAAGAGGCGGCCGGTGACGGTACCGGTTTTAAAGCCGGTGGTTACGGAATGTCTGCCGATAAACTTCCAGCCACACCTGGCATAATACCTCAACATGAGGTACGCAATAGTTTGGCTTATTACAATAGATTGAGAGGATTTTATGCCAATCATCATTTAGGTGGAATTATATTTGAGAGCAATACGGCTGTCAATAGCGGAGAAAACTATAATATGACAAACCGTGAGTTGCCCTTGGCACTTCCTCCGACTGATGTGAGCGGATATGATCATATTATTAAGAACAACCTATCCTTTGTTTCAAGATCGGGAAGTAAGCATATCGTAACAGTGAACAGGGCGAAGAGTGAAGTATCCAACAACTCTTTTGATGGTAGTGAGGAAGTGGTGGAAGCTGACTTTATCAGTCTGGAAGAAGCGGAATTGATGAGAGACCGCAAGCCTAACGGAGATTTGCCTGATGTTAATTTCGGAAAGCTGACTACTGATGCGGAATTACGTTTTTGGGGAATGGGATGTTTTGCTACAGGTGAACCTACTGATCTTGATTTTGGTTGGTTGAAGAAGCCGACAATTGTTGTAGTTGGAAGTAAAGCCAGTGTAGTGGGACCCGAAGCTGCATCGTTCACGAAGATGTATGTGATTGTAGATGGCGAAGAAACGACGGAGTTTGATAAGAACTCAATAGACTTGTCTGATTTTAGCGGCGTGCTTGAAGTGAAGGCAGTCATTGAAGATGCAAACGGAAACATTACAAAATCTATTGCGCTTAAATTTAAAAGATAAAACGGATAAACTTAGAATAATATGAAACAGTTTATTAATATTTATATAATATCTTTTGTCTTGATATTATCTCAACTCAGCCTCTTTTCGTCTTGCAAAGACGAAGATACGGTTGCTGAACTGAAGCTTGATCGTACAGCTATTCAAATCAAAGAAGGAAGTGAAGGTATACTAAAGATTGAAAGCGGAAGCGGTGGATACCAGTTTTCTTTTTCTGAAGAAGGTTATGCTACCGCCAAGTATCGTGAAAATCTGATATACATTCAGGGAGTGAAATACGGCAAAGTCGTCTTGAATGTAACAGATTTGGAAGGACACAGCGTATCACTTGATGTAGTGGTTGTATCAAGTGTATTGAGCACCGATAATCAGCGTTTTGTATGGGGAAACATGATTGAATTAAATAAAGCCAATAATTGGAGTTTGTTCACCGACGTCAATAGTGTTGCTATTACCAACGTAATGGAAGGAAGACAATATGTGTTATCCTGCGACGGTGATTTGTCGGTTGGTGTGAAGTCGAATGCCACGTTAGAGATCTTGAGTAGTAAAACCGGAGCTGAACCGGAGATCGTTCAACTGGCTGGAATGGAAGTGTTGCAAATAAAAGATGGCCTTTGTTCCATAGTCTTTAGTACGGCAGACCGTATGGGTGAGCTTGTGTTTCAAAAATAGATATATACGCTGAAGATAAATGAATCGATCTGATATCAAGTTAGGCTTGGTTATCAGATCGTTTTTTTTGTATTTGTCACTTTTAATACAATCAATGATATCGCTGTTTGCTGGAAGAAGACCGTTTATTGAACAAATATCCATTTAAATGAATGATATTCTATTTATCATTCGGGTGGTATTTTCTAATTTTGTGATGTGAAACCATTGAGAATGTTCCTTATAATGGAACTCCTTATCCTAAATTAGCATATGAAAAGCATATCTATTTTTTTGTTCTTGCTTATTACTTTGGCATCGAACGCCCAAGATAATAAAACCTCCGGACTCAACGCCCGCCAGTTTCATAAATACTGGAAAGTAGAGTCCGAATCTCCGGATTATAAAGTAACCTTTCGTGGTGATACCGCTGAAATTCTTTCTCCCAAAGGCTTAACTCTTTGGCGAAAAGAAAAGATGAGTGGCAAGGTAACCATTGAGTACGATGCGTGTGTCGTTGTTGAGGCAGAAGGCGATCGCTTGAGTGACTTGAATTGTTTTTGGATGGCTTCGGACCCTCAATACCCCGATAATATCTGGAAACGTGAGAAATGGCGTAATGGCATCTTTCTGAACTGTTATTCCCTGCAACTTTACTATATGGGATACGGTGGGAATCATAATTCTACTACACGTTTTCGCCGTTATGACGGCAATGAGGCGGCTATTACAAATGCAAAAGCCCGTCCTGCAATCTTAAAAGAATATACGGATGCGGACCATTTGCTGGAAGCTAACAAGTGGTATCATATCAAGATAACGAATGAAAATAATAGGGTTAGTTATTATATAAATGGAGTGCGACTGGTGGATTTCCGCGATGCCGACCCCCTGACAGAGGGCTGGTTCGGTTTTCGCACCACCTTATCCCGGACTCGTATCGCTAATTTTCATTATGAATGTTCTCCACAGGAAATCTCAGAAATTCCATTGCACTGGATTGGTGATACTCCTCAGCAAGATAGAACGGTAAGTTTGGGTGTTCCTTTCAGTGAAGGGGAATTATATCCGGAAAATACTTTGCAGTTGATTACTGATAGAGGTGAGACTTTTCCGATAGATACTTGGGTATTGGCTTACTGGCCCGATGGCTCTGTGAAATGGAATGGGATAGCCGGAGTTATTCCGGGAAATACTGATAAACTATTACTCAAAAAGGTCGGGAAAAGATCAAAAGGAAGAGCTAATGCAAAGATTGGCGATGATGGTAGCGGTAAATCATCAATCGCGATTGTTGAAACGCCACAGAATATTCGTATTGAGACAGGTCTTATTTCCGCCTGCATCCCTCGTCAGGGAGAATTTCTGATAGATAGTATATTTCATAAAGGAGTGAAAGTAGGAGAAAATGCACGCCTTGTCTGTAATACTCAAAGTGAACCGATCTTGGAGAATACCTCACAAATAGCTTTTACCAACTATACCGGAAGATTAAAATCGGCTACAGTAGAACGTACCGGTAATGTACGGGCGCTTGTCAAACTGGAGGGTATTCACAGAAGTGATGCCGGACGGGAGTGGCTTCCGTTTGTAGTCCGTCTTTACTTTTATGCCGGAAGCGAGCAAATCAAGATAGTACATAGCTTTGTGTACGACGGAGATCAAAATAAGGATTTTATTCGTGCTTTGGGTATTCGTTTGGAAGCCCCTATGCGGGAAGAACTTTATAACCGGCATATTGCTTTCTCCTGTGCTGATGGAGGTGTTTGGAGTGAACCGGTGCAACCGCTGGTGGGACGGCGCAAACTGACACTTGACACGGATGATGAGCTTTCTCTTCAACAGCAACAGATGGAAGGCAGACGTATTCCACCGTATGAGACTTTTGACAAGAAGAATCGTGACTTAATAGATAACTGGGCTTCATGGAACGACTATCGTCTGTCTCAGCTCTCTGCAGATGCATTCTCTATCCGCAAACGTGCCAATGAGAATAATCCCTGGATAGGAACTTTTTCGGGAACCCGTAGTGAAGGATATGCTTTTGTCGGTGATATTACGGGTGGTTTAGGACTTTGCCTGCATGATTTTTGGCAGTCTTATCCTTCTTCTATAGAAATATCGGGTGCTAAAACTTCGTCTGCAACAATCACTGCATGGTTATGGAGCCCTGAAGGAGAACCGATGGACTTACGTCACTACGATAATGTAGCTCATGATTTAAATGCCAGTTACGAAGATGTTCAGGACGGAATGAGTACTCCCTATGGTATCGCCCGTACTACTACGCTGACACTTATTCCACAAGGAGGTTATGCTGGAAAAAAGGCTTTTGCCGATACTGCTAAATCGCTTTCTGAGCCCGGGATATTGTTGCCCACGCCGGATTATCTTCATGCGCAACAAGCTTTTGGTGTATGGAGTCTTCCAGATCGGAGTACTTCTTTCCGTTCCCGGGTAGAAGATCGTCTGGATGCATATATCAATTTTTATAGTACGGCCATAGAGCAGAACAAGTGGTATGGATTCTGGAATTATGGAGATGTAATGCATGCTTATGACCCCGTCCGTCATACGTGGCGTTATGACATCGGCGGATTTGCCTGGGATAATACGGAACTTGCTTCTAATATGTGG
>OLWA01003989.1_pt1 | contig 10432 bp, 8 predicted proteins | sample 1673251 | NCBI WGS metagenome assembly OLWA01 (sample SAMEA3178937, study PRJEB25190) | human gut metagenome | biome: human gut; feature: human-associated habitat; material: faeces | place: Austria | collected 2013
CTTATCAAAACGCTCCGCACGGAGTTGGCCGAGGCCCGATCACAACCGGCAGCAAGTATTGATACGGACGCGATTAAGCAACAGCTTCAAACAATCTCCGAGCGGCAGGAGCAGATTAGCGAAGACCTCGGCACGCAGATCTCAGAAATCGACGAGAAAGTGGCCGGGATGGAGATTCCCGAGGAGTTGCCGCCGCGGATGGTGCAGCACCGCTTCTCGTTCTCATTGGACGCAACGCGCAACTTCTGGCTCTTCATGTCGATGTTTATCGTGATCGTCGTGTTGTCTGTCGGACTCTATCTGAAGTGGCGGCCCGACCGAAGTCGGTATGACAACGATCTGAAGTATCGCTATGTGCTGATGAAGGGTGAGGCATCACCGAAAAGACTGTCGGAGTTGGAGGAGCTGTTCGAAGTCGAGCGGGACCAGCGGCGTATCGACTCGATGCGAAGGGATGTCGAGAAGTACGAGCGGCTGGTGCGCAGAAGGGCGGCTCTCGACGAGCAGGCACGGCTGAAAGCCCAAGAGGCCGAACAACTCAAACGCGATGCAGCGAAGTTAAAGAACAAGTAGCCCTTCCCTTTCTGCCGCAAAGATAAGCCGCCGGACGGACAACGCAAGGTCAGGACGAGTTGCCACCGGCAAACCTTGCGCAATGTCCCTCCGGCGGCTTTGACTTGTCGCTACCAAACGTGAAGAGCAAAAATATAAATCTAATAATATAATTCAAGCCTTATTTAGTTATTTTTGTTTTCAATTAAAACAACTTATATTAGCTATTATGACAGATCATGAATATGTTCCTATTGTTATTGGCAATTGTGCTCCTTTTAGATTGATATTACGAGATGAAGACAAGTGGGATGTAACACTGAAGGATATTAATACAATGACATATGACTATGTCAAATTAAATAGGAATTCGACAGAGATAGATGTTGATATAAGGCCGTTATCTTTAATAATAGGATTTGATGGTAGCCTAATTCTTCCAAATATACCGCCATTTAATAATAGAGAAGGTGCTGCATTTATTTACAATCGCTTTTTAGGTACTCTTTTGTTGGGAGGAATATATTCTGAAGCAGTACATCCTGACGATATTTCTTTTGGGCACATGATCTTTGAAGGATATAATTATATTGACGGCGGAGGGCACGGAGAAATTGCAAAATTTCATGAAACCATCCGATATAAAATGCTCTCCGAATTAGACATAATAGAATTATACCAACCTAGTACAATAACAGTCAAAGAGTTGCACGCCGCATACAAACAAGGCCGGAGTTTATATCAAAAATTATATTATTTATCCGCCAACCTTCTTTTAGAAGGAATTTCTGATTATGTCGCCTCTAACTGGACTCAAAGCGTCATTCTTTTATGGACTGCCATTGAACAACTTATTAATCAAATATGGGAAGACCAAATTATAAGTAAAGCTAACCATAAAAAGCGAAAAGAGTTCTTAAATGATTTTCGAACATGGACTGCTGCTGCTAAAATAGAGACTCTAAATCTTTTAAACATTCTACCGTCAGAAACATATCAAATTATTAATGATGTCAGAAAAGCTAGAAATGACTTTATGCATAGGATAGAGTTTATTGACAAACAATCTGGAGATATGGCGTTAGAAGCTTTATTTCATCTGATGTCATTAATCACCTCTAACTATACAAACACGAGTGATCACTTGGCTATACGTGACATGATTATGGAAAGACAACGTGGAGTCCTATATTCTTCCAAAAAAATAAATAAGGAGGATATTAAATGCTGGCATGAGCTTCCCCCTTTACCAGGAAGCAAACAATGGGGAGATAAACCATTTGAAATTATAGAAGAACTTAGGTTGCAAAAATTACCAGATAACCAACAACAGAAAATTCAAACGATTAAACTTCCTAAAAATCATGAATAAATAGTGTTATTGTACAAAATTTGGAATACGAGGAAAAAATGATTATATTTAATGGCTAAAATTCAATAAATATCATCTTGTTATTTAGAGTACACAATTACCCCCCCCCAATAACGCCGATCCTTTCACTATAAAAGCTACCAATAATGAAAACAAAAGTTTTAAACAAAAGGGTGACATTATTTACAGAAGTTCCAATGGTTTATAATGATCAAACTTTACCTACCTATATTCAAGCAACAGCAGATCTTAAATTAATTCCATCATTAAACAAAGGCCTTGGATTAAAAATCGGGCCTGATGGAAGTGTCTCTCCGGAACAGATGATATCATTAGATTTAAAAAATCTAGAAGATACAATCAAGATTACACTTGGAATTAATCGATTTGATATCATTAGCACCTTAGATAATAGTGATTGGGAATCATTTGTTCTTAAAGTACATGAAATATGTAACACCCTTACTAACATCTATAATAAAGGTTATAACCGTCTGGCCGTAGGAGCAAGTATTGTATTCTATGCCACACCAGAACAAATGAATAATTTATATCAAAAATTAGTTAAGGCTGAAGAGACCGAGCGACCAGTTGAGTGGTCAATTAGGAAAGTTATTCGCACTCAAATAGAAGATGATAAAAACAAACTAACTATCAATAATGTATACACAATTTCACGAAAAATAATTATTGATGATGGGAATAATAGTGATGCTATTGTTTTAGAATACGATATTAATACTCTTGTCGGTTCTAACATTTCTGCCATCAACTCACTTACACCCAACTTTATCAAAAATGCCGTGGCAACTATCTCAAAGAGTATGCAAATATATTCTGAACATATCAATTCATGAGAAGCAACATGTATTTGGACGATTCACTTTATCAAATATCCAATGAGATTGAATCTTTAAAAGATATTGATTATATAATAGCGTATAATAAAATCACCAGTGACACCCAAGAGAGATATCAAATAAAACCATCAAGATTTTCATTTTTCATATCTACATTACAGGCAAACTCAGAAAGTACAACAATTATAACCCAAGGTTTAGAAAGCTCGACAAAACCCATATTCAAGCCTATTAATAAATCTGAATTTATAAATAAGCATAAAGATATTTTCGCTAAAATTTTAAAGACAGATAATGTAGAGGAAGATGGTATTTCTGCTGCTGAACAATATTTCAATATTCTATTAGAAGAAGATAAAGACGGAGCTATTAAACTCATTCAAGATCTTTTTACTTCTACACTAACTTGTGCGCATTCAGAAGAGAATCTTCAAGTAGGTATCTTAAAGTTACTCTGTGCATACGATTTAAAAGACATAGGATCGTCGGCAATACTAATTGCAGCTAGCGCATATAGTATTAGATCTATTAAAGTCAAATCTGCCACTTTTGATTTATTGGGGCACTGGGCTAGTATAGATACTTACAATTTATTAAAGAAATATGATGAGCCTCAAGAACCTTGGCTCAAAATGAAATACAAAGCCCTTTTACATTCTCTGGAAATGAAATATTATGCTGTACATTAGAAAGATAAAGGAAGAATCATGGTTCTTTGAAAAAGAAGCATTAGATTCAGATTCTATTTCAGATCTGAGTACTACCAATCACGAGTTATCAGTATGGCAAATAGAAAACGACAGATCAAATCTCGATAATATTGTATTAGCTCTAGCTCTAACAAGGAATGAGACACGTGGAATATACGTTGCCATCATTAACAATGAAGATCTTAAGACTGAATACAATTGGGATATAACTATTATGGACGAAGAAAGCGATACCGCATATAATGAAATGAGAAATGAGCATAAAAACTTTATATTATCTTCCTTTTGGGATCTCGGCTTTCTTGCAGAACATATACATAATCTTATTCAGGATGAGGCGAAATATCTTTACTACGATGAGCCTAAACTAATTTCATTATTATCTAAAGCAATTACTGAAGGAAAAATATCGCTAGAAGATTTAAAGTCTCACAAAAAAACCAAATGGATTGCAGCCTACAACAAGCAATAAATTGGGTTCCTACAGTCAACATAAAACGCTAAGGGATAATTCGCAATAATCTAACTATTCAAACACCGTATATACTCCGCCGATGGAAGCACGGTGTCGAACAAACCGATCTCCTCGTCCGGGCGTTTGTTGATGCCGATATACTCGAGCGAAGCGTCCTCGTAACGCTTGAACTTATAGATGGCATCATTCATCAGCGCCGAGTTGAAGACGTCAAGCGACACAAGCAGTTCGAAATCAGAGACCGACAGTCCCGTTACCTTCTTGAACAATCCGGGTTCCAGTTGCGTGATAACATCATAGAGGCTTCGCTCACGGAAATCCGTCAGATACATGAATATCGGCACGCGCGTAGCGAATTTGATCAGTTTCTCCTGAATCTGCTTCCGCAGGCTCTTGTACTCCTTCTCCTCCTCGGTCAGTTCCCGTTTCTTCTGCGGGGTCATTGCCTCGTCCGGGGTCTCCTTTCGCGCCTTCTTGACCGCCTCCGATTTGTTGATGATTGTCTCGATGTCCTGATTCAGGTTGCGGAATCCCTCGATGCGCGTCAGCGCAGCCATTGCCTCGGCATTCCCCATCAACCTCCGCAACGTTGCATTGTCGACATTGACCAGCAGAGCGCTCTCCCAGCGACGGGCCAGCAGGGTCGCCGTCGTTCCGCTCATGGCGATATCGAGAATCCCGGCGGCATCGATCTGCTTCATCGAACTGCCGTCGTAGGCCAGCACCGGAAGAAACGAGATAAACTCCTCGACCTTGCGTTCGGGATTGTTCTCCTCGACATTCAGCCGGCAGCTGTAATCGGCAATTTGCCGCAATGCCCGGTTGGGAGCAAAGTCGAATACATAACACTCCTGCTTCAAAATATCGACCCGGTTGGGCGAAACGCCGTCGGCATTGCATACCGTCCAGGGTGTCTGCACGCGAAAGGCCGCCTGGAAATAGGTCTCCGGACTCGATGAGTTGCGCAGCATGAAGATGCCCGACCAGGGCTTCACCGACACACCCGTCGTCAGTTTGCCGCACGACAGCGTGATGGTCTTCGTCTCCAACGGATTGCCCATGGCCTTCAGCACGGGAGCCAGCGCATCGACTCCGATCCCGGCGCTGCTTCCTGCAGCGACTACCACCCGATAATCCTGATAGAAGCGGTTCTGACGCTCGGCAAGCAGATTCCGCATGGCATAACACGACGCCACCGACGGCAGGAACCAGAACGTGTGTGTCAACACCGAGAGCAGCGGGGCGTGAGAGAAGGGCATCGGAGGCCGTGAATGCCCCAGCTTCAAATCGGAAACAATATTTTCGACATAGGCGCCGCGGATCAGGTCCAGCCACTTCTGCACCTCGTCCTTGAAGACGAACCGGGCGTCGTCACCATTGCCTTCGGCCCGAAAGAAGAGATTGAGGTCGAATTCGTCGAACTCACCGTCGATGGCAACCTGCCGCAATTCGTCGGGCAGTTGATAGGTCATCATCACCATGCGCGGCAGGGCGGCGTAGGGGTTCGGCCCGTCGGCATCGTTCCACGACGCCTTGGCGCGTTGCTCGTCCGAGTAGGTCCAGTTGTAAACCTGCTCCTCGATGAACTCTCCCGAGCTGATGGCCCGAAACGGGGTTCCCGACAAATAGAGATAGGCTCCCGTGGTGATGGGCATCGCCTCCTCGTCAAACCAATCGCGGCCTTCCCCTTCGGCAAAGGCCTGCTCGCGGCGGTCTTCGTTCTCGAAGAGATCCTTGGCATGGTCGCGCCAGGCGCCGTAGTGATATTCGTCGAGAATCACACAATCCCAGTTGATGGCATGTACCCATTCGTTCTTTAGCTTGATGCCACCCGACTTGCTGCGTCCGAGAAAATCCTGAAATGACCCGAAGCAGACGATCGGTCGGTTGTGGTCGGCCGTCTCGTAGTTCAGTTCCGAATTGCGCGACAGGAACTGCCACCCTTCGAAATCGACATGCGTGCGCAGATCCTCTTCCCAGGCACTCTGCACGGCGGGTTTGAAGGTCAGAACCAGCAGCCGTTTCCACCCCATGCGGCGCGCCAGCTGGTAGGCCGCGAAGGTCTTGCCGAAGCGCATTTTGCAGTTCCAGAGGAAATGCGGCGTACGGTTGTTGTCGGCACGGCAGGCACGGAAATATTCGCAGGTCTTCTCCACGGCTGCCTCCTGCTCGGGGCGCATGGCAAAATGCTCCGTGCGTTGGAATTCGGCTTCGCGCCGCTCCCGCACGGAGCGTACCGCCGCCCGGACCTCGCGAACCGTACAACGGAACCACTCTCCCTCGGGATTCTCCACTCCCATTCGACGCAACACGCGGTGTACCTCGTGGTCGGTAAACGAGGTGCCGTCGCCACGCATGGCCGACTCCTCGAAGACAATGCGGTAGGGGCGCGCTCCGGGCCGCAGCGTCGGATATTGCTGCGCCACGCGATGCTGCACATCTACGGTGGTGTATCCGACCTTCAGCAGCCCACGGTATTGCGGGTGGGTATCTTCGTAGGCATAGATGGTCGGATGCGTCGCCGGACGGGATGGGAAAAAGGGAGTAGGCATAATTATATGATTCTAAAATCCTTCTTTGATTTTATAATGCGAATGTTCTTTGCTTTTTCTCCCACAGCCTGATTCAACATTGTCTGAATACCCAAAATTCCCATGTCGGGATTTCCCGTACACGGACCAATCGTAATGCTTTTCAAGGCATCAACGGGGATCGGAATATTAAGGTAAGGTCTTATATATTCATTCTTCGTAGCAAAGTCATATGTATTAGAATGTGCAATCAATCGACATTCCGCTTCATCTTGATAGTCCTTGTTTTTGGTATAGCTTAGTTGGTCAATAATGTTAGCCCATTGCGGATGAGGAACCAATCTCGAGGGCTTCTCCGGGATGCTCTTCAAATAACCTAATGCGATTTCCAAGTCGGAATCATTAAAATATTTTTCGTCGGTTGATACATAGTTGCAAGTAACAAGGGTGAGATCATCCAATGCATCAAGTTTCTTCCAGTCAAATTCCAGACAGACCCCTTTGTTGTGATCTCCGTATAAGTTCCACATGGTTAAGTCATCTCGCTTTTTGCAGAATGATATGACAGAAGGCTCTGTTACATAATCCGTCATGAATGCTAAATACCGGGTATTTCTCAAGATGATCTCTTTATTTTTACCGGCATAATGCTCTTCGTCGTATTGTAAAAGATCCATCTTCAGTTTGGTAATGAAAAACTGATATTCACTTTTATCATTCAGGAATCGAATATGCGTTGCTCGGAATATCATATGCGGCTCTTGGTTTTGGGCTTCCCTTTTTTGAGCCATAATACTTTTAAGAAGGCAATACAATACTTCGACAGATGTGTAGTGATATAACGAATCTTCACTTTCCACAGCTTTAGTTGAATTTAATTTTGTAATCATATTATTGATTTTTAATATATACTCCAAAAGTATGCGCATTCTATCGCCTTTCCAAGCAATTCAACCAAAATGTAGTTCACTAGTGAAATAGTTTTTTATTCCATCAGCCTCACCATCGACTCGATGAATTTTATCTCCTCGTCGGTGATTCCATATTTGGCATAGAGTTTTTCATCCGTCCATGACTGGGAAAAGTCTTGGATGGGCACCAGTCGGTAGGCCTCTTTGGTAATGTGGTGCGAGTACATGCACTGGGCAACCAGAAACCGAAAGAACAGCGTTTTCATATAGGCAACCAGATGCGTTGCCTCCTGCTCCGTGTCGAAGCTGCCCACGACCAGATAGGTCTCCGTGCAAATGGTCCCCGGCGGAAGAATGTCTATCTTGGAAAAGACCCGACGTTTCCCATCCTTGCCCGGATTGCCGGCATGGTCATAGCCGACATAGGAGGTGATTACCTTCCATTTGTCAATCAACTCCCGGCCGATGGTAATCTCATCACGGCGATAGGGCCCCTCTCCGTTTTGCCACCTCAGAAGAATGTCTCCGGATTCCTGAGGCCGAGCGACCGTAGGCAATCCAAACGGTTTACGGCTGGATACCATATTGGACATCATGGGCTCACCGAATGCGCAGACTTTTCTGACGATAGATGCAGCCTGGTCGTGACGGATGAAGGTGTCGAACTCGTTCAGCGCACGCACGGAGTGCATCGTTTCGTTATTTCGGATATTGACGACATCGCATAGTCCGGGATTATCCCGGTCCCACAAAAAATAACAGACACCGCCGGCTATATCGACACCGGGAAAACAGTCGGAGGCATTTTCATAGTCCACGAGAATCCGGATGTGGTTGTCGTTTAACATCTCCCTGCGGAAGTCGTCCAGCCCTTTTCCGCCTCCGAACCACCGGGAGGGGATAATCATGGTCAAATAACGGGGTTTGAGTTTCTGTGCCTGCCGAACGAACCTGTGATAAAGCGGGCTTGCGCTGGCGCCGTTTCCGCCATCGCTCAACTGATACGGCGGGTTGCCTATAATGACATCGAATTTCATATCGGGGAATATGGTTTCGGGATTCTCGGTGTGGATAAATTCGTAGGCATGGCTCTCCAGTGTGTCGTCGCGGTCGTATACCTCCCGGCTCGCCCCGCAATAGCGGCATCGGCCGTTCTGCCAGGTGTGTTCCGTAGACCGGAAGCGGATATTCCCATCCGCATCGTGAAAGGCCGAGCAAACCGAATAGGGCCCATTCGCCTGTTTGCTGCAATAGACCGAACGGCGCGACAGAAGGGCCGTCAGTTCGGTAATGGCTATGCCGAACAACTGCCGGGTGAAGATGTGGTCGGCCCGCTGTTGCCGATCGGGAATCCGCTCGCTCAACCCCTCCATCAACCGTTTGGCAATCTCGCGCAGGAAGACTCCCGTTTTGCTTACGGGGTCAAGGAACCGCGCATCGGGATTGCGCCACAACTCCGCAGGCAGCAGATCGAGCATGCGATTGACAACGACCGGAGGGGTGAACACTTCGTCGTTGCTTAAATTGGCCAGGCAGGTCAGCACATCGGGGTTATAGTTCTTCATCGGCTCCGAGTTTGAGGAAGTGAACAAGCGGATATTCGGCTACGGGGGTCGGAATAAAGGCGGCATCTCCGAGGTCGGAGAAGAGGTTGGGACCCTCCATCGGCTGGCTTTGCAGCAGGTTGGCCAGCGTGAAATCGCGGCGTTTGAACCGCCCGCCGCCAATGTCCGACCACTCGGCAAAGACAATCGGCCGCGCCGAATCGTCCGGGGTTTGGAGGGTCAGTGCGTCACCCCAAAGAATGTTGGTCGCAAGCAGATAGCGCACCGCACGGCAGCAGGCGGGCTTCATGCTCTTCGGGAAGAGAGCCCGGTATGCTGTCAGGAACGTATCGTAGAGATGATTGCGGCAGAGCGTTACGTTGTCTGCCAGAATGTCGATTCCGTAGAGACTCGATACGGCAATCGCGGCATGGCGTTCCCATTCGGATTGCGTCGCGGCATAACGGGACGACACGACGGCGAGTTTGCGACGCAGGATCTCGATCAGAAAAGCGCCCTGCCCGCATGCGGGTTCGAGGAACCGGGATTCGATGCGCTCGGTCTCGTTTTTCACAAGGTCGCACATCGCCTTGACCTCACGCTCGGAGGTGAAGACCTCGCCGTGGTCGGCCACGCGCTGACGCGAGATGATTTGCGGTGTATGGGATTTGGTGGAGGGCATAGGCTTCTTTCATGGAGAGCCTTTGCCGTATTCGGACAGGCAAAAAAGAAGAGCGTGATACCGTTCGTTATTGCCTATCCAAATCCAAGGTCACGGCCAAGCAACCCAATGCACAGATAAGCACGAACGGTTCACGCCCAGACGGACGCGAACCCTCGCCGCTCATTCCCGTGCATTCAAAAAATTGGCCGTATTTTGGATTTGGGAATAAGAGCTAAAAGCTCAATTAGTTATATGTTGATATAGTCTTTTTCTCTTGTCGTTATTCTGTTTCTTGGTTTTACGGATTCAAAGATAGGAATTTCTTTTGTGATATTCAGGCATCGACCTTCTCTCTACAATAAAATTTTACATATTTCTCCTATATGATATATCGGTAAAGTCCTGAAAAAATCCTGCTCTTCATTACTCATCCTCATAAAATTTCGTTTCGCGCCATAGCTATCTTCAAGTAGCAAAGCAGCAGCAGTCTTTATGTCATAATTAGACTGATCATTTTCGAAAATATCATATACCATCTCTTTCTCTTTGTCTGTAAGGTTTCGCTTCCTCTTATGTGCCTGCATAAGATTTAAATATCTGGACTCATACGAGAATTCAGGACAAGAATCATCATTAAGAATCCATTCCGCCAGATCCTCAATCGCATATAGTAATTTATCATTCTGATAATTATCATATGCCTTTAGCATAATTAACAAATCCCTATTAGCGACACTAATAATATCTGGATTTTTATCTCTTGAGTTCAACTTATAAATGCAACTTTTTGGGTGCGGATAATAAGCAATAAAA
>OLWA01003995.1_pt1 | contig 10421 bp, 18 predicted proteins | sample 1673251 | NCBI WGS metagenome assembly OLWA01 (sample SAMEA3178937, study PRJEB25190) | human gut metagenome | biome: human gut; feature: human-associated habitat; material: faeces | place: Austria | collected 2013
TGAAAGATAAAGAGCATCTGTTTTGGGAAGAATTGATGGGAAGCCTGCTTACGGCACATATTCTCGACCTTTATGATATTCATGCGCGCAGCCAGAAGAATGTGCAAGTATCGGAACATATAACCTCTTTACTTCGGAATTTCATGGAACTGCTGTACAACGGTGAATATATCCGCAACCGTAATCTTGATTTTTATGCCGCCCGGCTTTGCATTACTCCCCATTACCTGTCGGAAATATGCAAAAAAGTAAGTGGTAAACCTGCCACGTATTGGATCGATCGCTTTACCCTTCAGGAGATCACCCGCTTGCTACGACAAAAAGGGTTGTCTTTAACTACGATTGCCGAGCGGATGAATTTCTCCTCTGTTTCTTACTTCAGTCGATATGTACAGAAGAGGATGAAGATAACGCCGTCAGAGTATAGAAAGGATATATTTGTCTGCTAAACAACAAGATATTTGATATAGATACAAATAGGAACAGCCGTACAAAACGGCTGTTCTTTACTTAAATCTTCATTCCTTTATTCTGCATTTTGGATTCATCCGATATTCCCGGCCTCACTACAAGCACATGATCGCGGATAAAATCGCCGCTCGTTTCGGGTTTAACGGTTTGCGTTGGTTGTTCGCGTTTTTCATTCTCTTGCTGCACGCCGTCGGTCTGTTCCTGCCCGGCTTCGGGGTTAGGCGGAGCGAGTGTAAGTTGTATCTTTCTCTCCAACGCCGCGACGTCCGCTTTCAGCGCTTTCAGTTCATCCTCTTTTTTCCATACTCCGCCGACCGTTTCCTGCAAAATCGGAATATCCCGCTCATAGGTTACATTCTGCGCCTTGTATTGCTCCACGAGCTTGGGTATGCGCTCCAGCGCGTTCAGAAAGTTCATCGAATATTGTTATTTTGCTCTAATCGCCCGACTTCGGAGGAGCGATTGTTCCCCGTCAGGGCAAGGCTTTTGAGAGTAACTCAAAAGGTATCGAGTAACTCGATACACACCTTGCTATGTTCCGACGAACATAAAGCACTCCGTGCGGTATGAATCGGAATTTCTCGTTTCCGTATGTTGAAATTCTACGGATTGTAGCTAACACTTGAAAAGGGACCCAGAACAACATTTGAAAAGGGACCCACCCATGGGTATGTTTAACCGAACAAAATTGGTATATTCATAAAAACCAATGGCGTTCATAATATGTACCACATGGAAGAAAGAGATTCCATAATTCTCGCCTATAGGCGTGACGGATTGAGCATCCGTGAGATTGCCCGTCGTAACGGCATGAGCCGCAAGACTGTACGCAAGTATCTCCGGGCTTTCGAACAAGCGGTCGGTGACAACCCCGATGCGGAAGCAATGGACACGTACCTGCAGCAGCCGGTGCGCTATGACAGCAGCAAACGTGTCCGCAGAGTGATGAACCCGCAGGTGATGGAGGCGATAGACGGCTTCATGGCCCGCAACCGGTCTAATGCCGCGGCCGGATTGCGCAAGCAGCAGATGCGCAAGATTGACATGTGGCACCGGTTGCGCGATCAAGGTATAGAGATTGCCTATTCGACGGTATGCCAGTATGTCCGTGCATTGGAAGTGGCGGTGTCCGCTCCGGCCAAGTCCCCGGCGGCGTTCATCCGCCAGGAGTATGAACCGGGGTTTCGGTGCGAGTTTGACTGGGGCGTGCTGACACTTTGGATTGCCGGTGTCAAGACGAAGCTGCACATGGCCGTGTTCACGATGAACCATAGCAACCTGCGGCGGGCATACCTGTTCTCCCGCGAGGACACGTTGGCCCTGATGGAAGCACACCGCAACTGCTTCCGTGCTTTGGGGGGCACGCCGCAAGTAATGGCCTACGATAACATGCGGGTGGCCGTCAAGAAATTCCTGGGACAGGAGCGCGAACATACCGATGCCCTGCGCCGCATGGAACTCCACTATTGTTTCACCCCTCATTTCTGTAATCCGCGTTCGGGATGGGAGAAAGGCAAGGTGGAGCGTTCGGTGGAACATATCCGCCGGCGGGCTTTCGCCTATGATGTCCGTTTCGGTTCGCTGGAGCAGGCGCAGTGTCATCTTGACAAGGTCTGTGACAGGCTCAACGAGGAGGCTTCCAACATGTCCGCGCAGGAGAAGAAGGAGCGCGTACAGGCCGATATTGCGGCCTTGCGGCCGCTTGACCACGGTGACATGGGCTGCTTTGAGCAGCGGCATGCCCGTGCCGGGAAGTATTCCACCATTACCGTCGATGGTGTGCATTACTCTGTGCCTGACCGGCTTGTCGGTCGGGAGGTACCCATAAAGATGTATTCCGAGCGTATTGTCGTGCTTGACGGTCGCGACAAGATTGCCACGCATGTACGCTCCCGGCGTCCCGGTGACTGGCGTATCGACCTGATGCACTATCTGGGCACGTTCCTGCGCAAGCCTGCGGCGTTGGGACGATCCACGGCCATGCAACAGGTACACCCGGACGTGGCGGCACTGTTCCGCAAACATTTTGCGGATTCTCCCAGATCGTTTGTCGAACTGCTCGTGTTTACCCGTGACAACCGGCGCACTTATGCCGACATACTGGCTGCGGCAGACCGTCTGTCCTCCCGGGGACTCAAACGCCTGTCTTCCGAACAATTGAGCGCCGAGATGCTGGCCTGTGACGGCAATGAAGCCGCAAACGTCCATCAAGACGCGTCCACCCTGTCCCCGTCCGATCCACAACAGACCGCCATTGAAGAATCGGCCTCACAGACATTGGACACACTTTCGGCGATGATCGGATGTGGCGCCACACAACAATCCGTAAACAAAATTACCGTCTAACAACATAAAAATTGCATAGCAATGGAACAAAACGAAAATCAAGACTCCATACGCGAACGGATACGAACGTATGCATTCGACCTCAAACTCCCGCTGGTACGACGCGACATTGACCTGCTTATACAGCAAGGACTTGATGAACGATGGAACCTGTGGATGTTCACGGCCGAACTCCTGCGTCGGGAAAAAGAAAACCGCTCGGAGAACCAGCGCCGGCACCGCATCAAAAATGCCGCGTTCCCACAGTTGCGATACCTCAACGAAATAGACACGGACGCGCTTCCGACTGAAGCACGGAAGGCCTTGCCAAACCTTGAGACACTTGATTTCATCAAGGAAGGGCGCAACCTTATACTATACGGGAATCCCGGTACCGGGAAGACCCATCTGGCTACAGCCTTGGGGATTGCGGCCTGCAACGCGGGATACTCCGTACTGTTCACTTCCGTGCCAAGACTGCTTACGCAGATAAGGGAGTGCCGGAACGCTATGACACTAAGGGCACTCGAGAACAAGTTCGAACGATACGACATGGTCATCTGCGACGAGTTCGGATACGTCTCTTGTGACAAGGCGGGAGCGGAGATGTTGTTCAACCATCTGTCACTCCGAACTGACAAGAAAACAACCGTCATTACAACAAATCTCGCACTCAACAGATGGGACGAGATTATTGCAGACAAAGTACTCGTTACCGCAATGGTAGACAGGCTAACGCACAAGGCGATTCTACTGAACATGACGGGAAAATCGTACAGAATGAAAGAAACACAAGAGATGATAAATAAACAAATTTAATTAAATTTGCAAAACCTATCGGGTGGTACACGTTTCAAATGCTACCCGGGTCCCTTTTCAAGTGTTAGCTACAAGCGGTTTTGTAATAAATGATATTCCTTTGTTTATGGTAGGTTCGATGCAAAGTGTGACTATTGCTGATTATCAGTATTTTAGAATATAGTGGTACAAATATGGTCTAAGTGTGTGCTTTTTAACAATAAACAACCATAAATAAACCGCTAATAATGGCAAAGATAATCTTTTCCTTTGATATGCGTGTTTATTTCTCCTGTAAAGGCATCAAGGTTGTAGAAATGTTGGTGAACATCTATGAAATATATTGTTTCGTATCTCATTAGTTGTTATACTGTCAATGATTGCGCACTCTGTTGCGGGGTTGCGGTGTAATATAAAACATTCATTTAAAGCATTTTATGGCAAATATTGCTGCAACCTGTATTTTTATGGTACTGGTTGACAGGTTGACGGTTGACTATGATATAATACACTGTTTATCAATGCAATATAGCATTTTTTCTCGTCAACCTAATTCGTTATGGTATTGGACTTCTTAAAAATACTAAGAGGTTACGTGGTTACGGGTTACGTCCCATGTTAAACTCTGATAATGAGAGTAATAACAAGAAAACAGCCGTAACCACCTAATTTGTGATATTAAAAAAGGGAACCTCATTTCTGAAACTCCCTCTCTTTGCGTTTTCGCATTATAACCAATCAAGCGACTTTCTTATTTCCTGTATCTTTTCAATCGTAGCTTTGCCCACATTGCGATACCTCATAAGTTCACCATCCGGGATTGTACGCAACAGACTTATATCTATTATTTCGTGTCCGTCCTCGTAACGGATAATGTTCGCCAGCTTTAGTGTACTTTTCGCCATTGTCAAAACTCTATCTTTGTTCATACTGGTATATTAATTGCCCTCTTACAGCTTTGGGCATTGCTTTTTATAAGATTTTCTTACGGTCTTACATGCGTACGCAATACTCCAACATCATAGCCCGTAACAAATAGGTCTTCCTTGTTTCTGAATAATCCTGTATATCTTAGTTATATCTTCAATCTTGATAAGAATATCCGGGTATTGCCCGTTAAGATTTAAGGAATGGCATTTTATCACATTATCGGCATACTCTACAATCTGTCTTACTAAAATGCAGGTTCCGACCTGAATTACCCAAAAACTGCCTAAATCACTGCCTATGCTATCTTTGAAATCATTGATATTAAAAGGTTCAACAATTAATTTATCTCCGGGGGCAAAGCTACGGCGTGTACCGTCATTCATGCTATCACCCAAAATTTCAAAAGCCGATAAATTCGTTTCCATGTCTTTGTATTTATTTACGGTAGGAGCGAATGCCTTTTGATAATCGTGTGTCAATTTTTAAATATCAACTTATACAAGCCTGTGGTTGGGTCTCCAAATATTGGAGCGCTACCAGCTATCGCCATTCGTTTACGTTCTTCAGGAAATACAGCTTTTAACTTTTCTATCTTGTTCTTCAATCTGGCCTCTGTAAAAATATAACCGCTTGCTTCTTCAAGCATAAAGTCGTTAATCACTTTGATTAAGCCCTGTACATAAAGGTTGTTTGCATCAATTAATACCTTTCTTGTTTTCATATTCATTCATTTTATGTGTTAGTACTATAAGTTCTATTTTATTTGCCACACCCGCCAGCCGTATTACTGGCGGGGTATCATAACGTGAACGTTGGTCGAAACCTCAACGTGCATCTTACACTATCTGTTTACGCGGCAATTATTTCCTAATCTTTTTTTCATTTCAGCTATTGCCCTATCCAAAGAAGCAATCATCATTTCATAGTCCTTATGTGATGCGGCTACATTATTTGCTATCACATTGCCAAGTTCTTCAATAGAGGCGCAAATATCGCCTACAAGTTGTTTGTTTTCTTCCATGATATTAATAGTTAAGTTAGTCACCTACGTAATGAGAACCGAAACGCCCTTTGCTGTTATTGGTATAGTAAGCGGATGCCGGGATTGACAAATCATCATAAGCACTGCGCTTCGCAGGTTCGGCTAAAGAAGCTTCCATTGCTTCTTTTTCTGCGTTTTTCGCTTCTTCATCAGACACACGCTTCTTTTCGTTAGCCCAAGCAAGCTTAAGGCAGTCCGCCCAAGTCTTTATACCATGAGTGAGGGAATACAGCTTCATGTATTTCTTAATCTGATGGGCTTCTTTCATTATCTTGCTTAAGTTGTAGCGTTTCATATCTTATAGCTTTTTGTTTTACTTTGGTGATGCAAATATATTAGGTTTATCTAATATTACAATGCGATTTATTAGGTTTAACTAATAATTAACACAAGCCTAAAGATAAGTTAAAACTAATGTAATAAAACAATAAAGTAGATATATCTAATATTATTTGCTTAAATCGGAGAAATAAAATATCTTTGCACTATAATATAAAACTTATATACTATGAATATTAAAGAACAAATTCAAAAAAGAGGTTTCACAGTCAGCCAAGTAGCCGCATTAATGACTAACAAGAACGGAGAAAAAGGTATAACGCAATCATCTTTATCTCAAATAATAAACGGTAATCCATCACTTGACAAGTTAAAAGAAATTGCATCTATTATCGGGATTTCTGTTTCTGAATTGTTACAAGATACAGCCGATAATATAATAGTTTGCCCCAACTGTGGCGCCAAACTTGAATTAAAGAAAGTAGAATGAATATGAACGAGGAATTGACCTGTTTGCTACACGATTGCGACACGTTGAAAGAAAGGCTGTCCGGATTGCGCCCTTTGCCCTCTGATGTCCTGCAAAAGATTGAGGAAGCATACAATATTGAATACACCTACGAAAGCAACCGTATCGAGGGGAATACGCTCACACTCCAGGAAACAGAACTTGTAGTGAACGAAGGTGTCACCATTGCCGGAAAATCAATGCGTGAACACTTGGAAGCTATAAACCATGCGGAAGCAATAGACTATATCCGTGATTTTGCCAAAAGCGACATAGAGATAAGCGAACGTACCATTAAAGAAATACATGCCCTTGTACTTCATGGCATCAACCGGGAAAATGCCGGACGGTATCGTACCGTTCCCGTTATGATTTCCGGTAGTACCCATGTTCCACCCCAACCGTATTTGCTTGAAAAACTGATGGAGGATTTCATATTGAAATTTCGGGAACTTGAAACAAAGGGAACACACCCGGTTCTTATTGCCGCCTATCTTCACGATGAGTTAGTACGCATACATCCGTTCATAGACGGAAACGGGCGTACATCCCGGTTGCTTATGAATTTATATCTATTGCGCAAAGGTTATACACTGGTAAACCTCAAAGGCTCTGATGATGCAAAATTAGGCTATTACAAGGCTTTGGAAGCATCACACGTAGAGAAACACTCGGAAGCCTTTCAAATACTCGTAGCGGAGGCGGAAAAGGTGTCTTTACAGCGTTATTTGTCGATTCTTGGAGAAACAGTATAATGAATATCAATATTAAAATAGAAAATATGAAAAAGAAATATATTATAAAAGGAGTTTTAAATTCCTCTGTGTTATCTTTAAATTCTTATGGATCATATAGCCTAATACCTACTTCGGACATATACAGTGATGCAGATAAAATCAAATTCTTTGATTCAAAAGAGGAAGCAGAAAATTACATCTTACAAAATGAATTTCCCCCTGTTACAATAATGGAGATTTTCATATAGATAGAATCAGAATAATTTATTTCTCATAACTGCCAAACGCTCACATTCAGTTTATCTCCCAATGTGAGCGTTTTTGAGGTTTTCATCAGAATAGTAAGGTCGGAGAATTTCTTGTTTTCAACTTTTCCACTATATTTGCGTATTGCTAATACTAAATATAATACTTATGAACAACTTGGTTTCTATTATAATCCTTGTATTTGCATTCCTGCAAATCATTTTGTTTTTCAAATTATGGGGGATGGCTAATAATGTAAAGAAAATAAGTTCAAAACAACTTTCTTTTCTTGACAACAAACGAATAGAAGAAGCTCAAATATGCCTCTTAAAGAACGAATCGGGAAAGGCCTTAGATTTATACCGGCAAGCATTTTTTATGTCTGTTTCCGATTTATATAATAAGACTTTAACCGATGGTTCAGAAAGGAAAAAAGAATATTGGGCTGAACATTATGCTAAAATTGTGCGCTTTTTCACCAGACGTTTGCAAAATTTTGATAACCCTATAGATTTTAGTGTTTATGACACCTTTGATAAAGTGGAACGATTAATCATTAGAAAATGAGACCGAAGCTACAAGGGCGTGGTTGTAAGATTTTATAATCAACAAATATCGCAATTATCTAAATTTATAGTATTGGTTGACAGGTTGACGGTTGATAATCGTCAGAACTACTGATATACAAACAATTACATAGGAATATACGTCAACCTCTTAATTTATGGTAGCAAGGAAAAACCCCGAACCGAAATAACCGGAACGGGGCTTCATTGTCTTAATAAACGGTCTCGCCTCACGGCGGTACACTATCTTTAGAATGTGGCTGCGGAAAGCTCCTTTGAAATCCTTTCCACCGCTACCCTTATCTTATCGTATTGTTTTTGTCCGGCTGCTGTCACCCCGGAAGTGTATTGCCTCATCAATGAAGCGTTGATACCTGCCAGCTCCGCAACCTTAGTAACATTCAGAAAAGAGAAATAATTGAAAAAGGATTGCATATCGTATTTGTAAGTAAACTCCAGTTCCGGCACTTTCTTGCCTTCTTCTGCCTGCATCTCCTTTATTTCCTCATACGCTTTCATCATATCTTCTTTGGCCGCTTCTGCCGTATCTCCATATCCAGCTAAACCAAAGCCGGGCAAATCTTCCTCTACAAAGCATGAGTAATACCCATCGCTCGCCTTTTCCATGATTACAGTTACTTTCATACTTCCTCTTTTTAGTAAAAGGGGACGGCAATACGCCGACCCCATTGCCTCAACATTTACAGTCTTTTAGGCATGAAGCGCAAAGGCGGGGGATTACTCCCCCAAAAGAACCTTTCTTGCCTTACGTTCCATTCCGGTAGGTACTTCTTGTTTGCCGTGCCTTGACAAAGCAAATTTGTTTCCCGTTTTGGGGTTGTACCAAATATCGTGGTTTGCCCCATGCCTTAGAACGTAACAACCCGCTGCGGTAAGTTCCGCAAAAAACTGATTGTACTTCATAATGTAAAAGACCGTTTATTTATTAAGACAATGCAAAGATAGCGTTTTTGCTATAATCTACCAAACAAAAACATAACTATTTTGCTATATTTATAAAAAACATGCCTTTATTGATACTCAACGCAAACATGCGTTTAGCTTTTGTTTCAACGACTTACGACGATGCAAGCGGCAAAGTAATCAGCCCTCATCCTGTTTTAGGGCATGTAAATCAGCCTATAACCCTTTTTCTATCTCCTGCCAAAGTGCTATTATCCCTTCTGTCGGTTCGTCATCCTTACCGATAAACCGGAAATCGCTTCTTTTGTATGGTGTACCCTCAAAGTTCACAAGGTCGAGAAGATAGTTTTTAGCCCTTACAGGGTATAGGTAGCACAACCTGCGATATTCTTTATACTCCTCATACGAAATCGGCTGAAAAACGGTTGTTTTATAAGAGAAAATAATATCATACATCCCGCCACCTGCATAAATGACACGGAGCGAAAAAGGCTTGTTTGTTTCGATTGTGTTTCGCTGCTTTCTCCCCATTTCGCTACATCCTTTTACTCCTTCAACATGCTTTCAAGCTGTTTTCGGGAAAGCATACAGTACTCCAGCATGACATTAAAACGGTGTAGCTTGGAGTAGTACTTATTAACTCTCTTACCGTAAGGGGTCACTTTACCCTTGTACATTTCCTTGCCGTACTTGCGTTTTGGGCTATCGTTTTTATCAAATCTGGAAAGAAGCCGGTTTATCCTGCTCTCGTTCTGATAACTGTAAACATGACAGAAAGCATGTCTACCGGCTATAACCTTGCCATTGAAGAATAATGTCCGGCATTTACGTCCGGTATGAGGACAAAGGAAATACCAAACCCTCCCTTTCCCTAAATTGCTCGGTTCTGAACAGAGAGAAACAGTTACCTTTCTGTGTTCTCCTTCATAGTCCCAATAAAAACGCATTTCATTCTTATTCAAGAAAAAAACGGCGGTATATTGAATGCCTTTGAGGGTGAAACGTGCACACAATGTTGCATCCGTTTCTGATTGCCGTTTTATCAACTCCTTTAAGTTTGATAATGCAATTCTTGGAATGTAATCTATAAATGTTGCCATATCTCAAATTTTAGCCTAAATACTTAGCGAATATTCGTTTTTCTTCATGTACACATACATAAGCACCTTGACCAATGGCTCGGGTAGACTTTCCTATCATGGAAAACCCACCCGAAATAAAATAAATTATTGATAAGGATTTTGCCCTTTCATCGCTTAAGTGTTATTCCTTTAGTGTTTAATGTATCAATACCACTTTTCATTGCGTACATGTATTCTCTAATTTCTACAAGATTGGATGTATAGTTATCAATGTTAGCCAAATGGTTAAGAGCATCCCTGCTTTGGTTTTCAATTGCTTTAGCCGTCCTTTCTATATCCGTGGTTAATAAAAGTCCGGAAGAGGCATAATCCAAAAGGCTGTCAATACCATTAGCCGTACGGGTGACATTCTCATTGATGGAATAGGTATGTCCCATCATTGTTGTAACCATTCCGTCTATTTTGTCTACACTGTCTTGCGATGCTGTAATTCCCGTTTTCTGTGAAGCCTCA
>OLWA01003999.1_pt1 | contig 10414 bp, 9 predicted proteins | sample 1673251 | NCBI WGS metagenome assembly OLWA01 (sample SAMEA3178937, study PRJEB25190) | human gut metagenome | biome: human gut; feature: human-associated habitat; material: faeces | place: Austria | collected 2013
TCCGCGCTATTTTCAATGGAATGGCCAGCTGGTGTGGAAGCTTTATTATATTGGAATTCCGGCAGCGATTACCATGGCGTTGCCGTCTATTTTAGCAGGCGCTCTGAATAAAGTATTGTCAGCTTACGGTGATGTCTATGTGGCAGTCATGGGCATTTATTTTAAATTGCAAACCTTTCTCTATATGCCATCAAACGGCATTGTCCAAGGTCTGCGGCCCATTATCAGTTGTAATTTTGGCGCCAGACGCTACGACCGTATGTGGGAAGCGATCAAACGCAGCATCGCGGCGGTAGCAGGAATTATGGCTTTCGGAATGGTACTGTGTTGGTTATGGCCGGAGCAAATCATGGCACTTTTTGATGATGATGTGGTACTGCTGGCGGTAGGCGCACAGGCTTTGCCTATCATCAGTTTGGGCTTTTTGGTTTCGGCAGTCGGAGTGATTGGTTCCGGTGTGATGGAGGCTTTGGGCCGCGGCATGGCATCTTTGCTGATATCCTTATTGCGGCAATTTTTGTTGACCGTTCCCTTGGCGTGGATCTTAGCAGAATGGAGCGGGATTATCTCGGACAATATTACATCCAAGCCAACGGTGTCCGCATTGATGGTATCGGTGTTATGGGCCACTATACCCTTAATCAGGAAAATAACCGCTACATCGGTGACATCAAGATTCATAACGAAGAATTCAATGAAACCTATTATGGTTTTGAAAATCACCAAGGTCGCACCTTCCTTTCCGATGATCAAAAACCACTTGGTAAAGTGGTCTACGGTAATGGTAATAACAAGGAAGATGGTACTGAAGGTGTCCACTATAAAAACGTTTATGGTAGCTACTTCCATGGTCCGATTCTTTCTCGTAATGCTAACCTTGCTTACCGCTTAGTAACAACTGCCCTTCGTAACAAATATGGTCAGGATATTCAATTACCAAGTTATGATGACATACTCTCAAGCGAGATAGCTGAAGAGTATGCAGATACTAAATCAAAAGCTGAATTTGAGAAATAGTTCTTTTAAACAAAAAAGTGAACCCTGGAGGGTCACTTTTTTTGTCGTATTTACTTCCAAAGACGTCTTTTCTTCATTTTATCTTCAATTTTACGATTATCAATCCTGAAAATAGCAATCATATCAAACAAAAGCCAGGTTCTTTTTGGATAGACAATGTATTTTGGAGACCAAATTGGAGAGAATTTTTCTTTGTAACGTTGCAATCCACTAAAAGAGTAAAAACGCTGAGCAAAAACATAAACTAAATTGGCAACCTTTTCCTCTATGAAACTGTCTTCTTCAGTACCTACGTTAGCTAGGGGAGCCATCCCCATATCAAAGTATTGCTTGCCTTCTTCTTTGAAGTATTGGAAGAGTTTGACAAAAAGGTAGTCCATGACGCCTTCAGGAGCCTTTTTAAAGTCATAACGCATAAGATCAATGGTTGCCACCCGTTTATTTTGGGTTGGCATGATATTAGCGAAGGCCACAATTTCTCCTTCTTTACTCTCAACGATAGCAATCGGTGCTTGTTGTAAATAGGCTTCATCAAAGAAACCAAGAGAGAAACCTTTCTCCTTACGACCGTTAAGCCATATATCTGAGACTGCCTTCATTTCCTGCATCTGAGTCTCCGAAAATGGAGGATTAAGTAATTTAAACTGGAAGCCTGCTTTTTCCACACGATTGGTTGGTTTACGGAACTTCTTACCATGCTTACCATCAACAGAAAATGTCGTCAAATCAACCATGGCATTTTCTCCAAATTTCATGAAGTCAAAGCCATAATCATGAAGCATAAGGGTCACTCTCTCATCCGCCTCATAAAATAAAGCCTGTAAATTCCAATCAGATAAGTTTTTCAAGAAAGCTTCCCAAGCCGGACGATAATATTTTTCATTACCAATAGGATTGCCCATAATCACACACTTGTTACTGATTTGTGCAAATTGAAAAACTACCTGATCTTGTCCATCGACACGATACCAAAAGAGGCGTTTATCATGTAAATAAGCTAGAGCACTTTCTGATGCGCCCCCATATTTCTCAAGAAGTGCTGTAAAACGCTCATTATCCATGCTTTGACCAAAATGCTTACGAGGTGCCAAAACTCTCAGTACAAGCCAAACAATGGTTGCAATGATTACCGATGCCAGTAAAATATCAAACCAAATATGAACAAAATGTCCAAGAATATCTCGGTTCCTAGGTGGTAACAAATGAGACCAAAAACCACTACCACCCAGAACAAGGAGGACCAAAATGGTAAAGGCTAAAAAAAGGAAATCCTTGGTTTTGTCTTCCCAGCTATAAACAAAATAGTGACGATTCAATCTTTTCCTTATAAGTAACATAAGTATCATAGAAAGCACAATCATGAAAGACATGGTCCAGGAAGTACCATTGAGATTGACGTAAATCAAAGTCAAGACGAAGGTCAGCAAGGATACAATAAAAGCTCCCTTAACGCGTCGCCTGATGAGGCGAGACATGAAAACAAAGAGGGTTCCAAATAAAATACTTGGAAACTGCCAGATCAACTGTTCCTGAATAGGATCGAAACGGCTAATAAAGTAAACATTTGCCAAGCTTTCTGGGATTAGGGCAGATAAAATCAAGAAGATTCCTAAAAAACGTAACAAATAAACAAGGATAAGATGGAAACTTCCACCAAATACTCGTGAAGGAATATTGAAGTATTTATCATTGATGTGACCTCCCATGTGTTTGAAAAAGAAGACAACACCTAATAAAAATGGAATGATGTAGTAGGTTAGACGAAAGAGCAATAGTAGACTGACCGCAAGAGCATTGCTGACACCCATAGACGTCAGACCACTAATCACAATCAAATCAAAACTACCAATCCCACCTGGAATCATGGAAAAGATACCAATGATAACCGCTAGAAAATATAGGGGAATCAGATTATAAAGAGGAACATGTAGACCCATTAAATAGGCCACACTCAGAAAACTCACAAGAGCTGTGCCCCATTCAGCAGTCGATACTAAAATAAGGCTTAGTCTCGTTTTCAAAGGGACTTGCCCAAAATAAGGCAATTTTTCGCGACTTGAGACAAAGAAAATAAAAGGTAGGTATAAAAAGATTCCTAGTAAAAGTAACCAATATTTTCTCAAGTCAGGACTTAGAGGGAAAAACCAAAAGGTAGCAAACACCAAGCCACTTAGGAGCGACAAGCCCGACATGAAGTAAGGCAATAAACGTGATAGTGCCTTAACACCAGACTTTTCATGCCCATCTTCAGAATAAAAGGAATACCTCAATCCCACGTCAACTAAACCGGCAAAACCAGACAAGTTATTAATGGTATTGACAGCCCAACTCGTTTCTAGTATATAGGATTTGGAATAATCCGTCTCTAGCTCCTTATTCAAGATAAGGTCATAAAAGAGCATGGGTAACACAGCAACTAAGCCTATCACTACCATCAAAGCAAGATGCCAAATTGACAGACCTGATAAAGCTGACTCCAGCGATTCTAAAGTGATCGTTCGTTTTAAACGAATCAACTCTACAACAACAAGAACCGCAATAGAAATAAAGAAGACAGATTTAACGGCAGTTTTTAAAGGTTGAAGTCTCTCTATAAGTCGCTTCATGCCACCACCTCTTTTTGACTAATTCTAACTAACTCACGGATCATTTGATTAAAAACCTTGTATTTTTGTTGGGCTAAACGGTGTCCTTGTCGACGCTCGACATAGAGCTTATGAATTGGAAAGAGGTCCGAAATCTCCCTTGAATGACTAATACTAATGACATCTCTTTGTCCCATAACTACCCAAACAGGATAGGATGCCTGATGTAGTCGTTCCCTATCCAGCGGCAAATCATGTAGCATGAGCTCCGTTACCTGAGCCAAGATGTCCATTTTAGATGAAAATAGTGATAAGGCTTTTAGGCAATAATACTTTATATAAACCAGACATCTTGAACGTCTGGTCAATCCTTTAAAAGTCATATTCCCCGCATTAAGCAAGAGCCCTGCAATCCGGTCAGGAAAGCGACTGGCATAAACCATAGCTAGATTAGCCCCATCACTGTGACCAACAAACAGAGCCTTTTTGATATTTAAAAATTGCAAAATCTCCTCCAAATCGGCAGCCATCTGTTCAAAGGTCATCTTAGCACTCTGACGACTAGATCTGCCCTGATTACGACTATCAATGAAAATTAAACGATAGTCTCGATATAGAATTCCTTGCTTACCAAAGTAGTTTCCTGATGAATTATTGCCATGCAAGAAGACAATTGGAAATCCTTTACCGAGGTCACGATAATAGATGATTTGACCATCTTTCACTTTAAATTCCATAATATTACCTACCTTTTCACTAACGTATTCTTATACGATGATTAGTCTTATAAGGCATTAGGTCCGATACCATAAAACAAAGTGCTCAGACCCTCTCATTCCATTATAACACTTCTATTTAGCAAAACTCAGAATATTAGTACATTTTCTGCAAAAAAGAAAAAGCCTTTTCAGACTTCTCTTATTATTAATAAGTTTTTGGGGCAATGAGTTTGTTATAGTTTTCCCCATCTTTTGGTTATCACGGACAAGCTTAGATACCATAAATGAAGATAAAATCAAACCAACACATCCCATAAGATAGTACCCCTTAACCATCAACGGCTCTTTACTCTTTAATAGTATAGAGGCTTACCAACATCGAGATTACAAAGAGGGAAAATGATCCCCGTGTCATCATCTTGAAAGATCTCGTATTACGATACACTTTGTTCATAAATCTAGTCTCCTTTTATATACTAAGACTAGTATGACAACAATAAAATACTTGTACAAATTGAAATACGAAAAGGTTTCCATGTTTGTTTAACGTTCCAACTGTTCCGAAAGATCACTCCACTCTTCCATCAGAGCCTCTTGATTGACTGATAAGTCGTCTAGTTCTTTCTGCAAGTCAGACAATTCCACCACATCATTGGTTTCAAGCATGGCAATAGAGATTTTTCCCAAGCGTTCTTCGACGGTTTCTAATTCATTTTCGATTTGCTCAATACGTCGGCTCAGTTTACGGATCTCTTTTTGACTAGCTTTTTGAGCTTGATAATCACTAGCACCCGCTGAAGCTACTTGGGTCTCCTCTGGACCTTGATTTTCTTCCGCTTCAAGTCGTGCTAATTCTTCAAGCTCCGCCTTCTTTTCAAGATAGTAATCGTAATCTCCAAGATAAATAGTTGCTCCATCCTCAGAGATTTCCATCACTTTTGTTGCCACACGGTTGATAAAGTAACGATCGTGGCTGACAAAGAGAAGTGTTCCATCAAAGTCAATAAGAGCATTTTCCAATACTTCCTTACTATCAATATCCAAGTGGTTGGTTGGCTCATCCAGGATTAGAAAGTTATTATTTTCCATTGACAATTTGGCTAGGAGCAGACGAGCTTTCTCACCACCAGAAAGCATGGAAACTGACTTTTTGACATCATCACCTGAGAAGAGAAAAGCTCCCAGACGGTTACGAATCTTAACTTCAGGAGTTGTCGGAAAATCATTCCACAACTCATCAAGTACAGTGTTTGATGGTGTCAAGGCTGATTGTGTTTGGTCATAATAACCCACTTCAACATTCGCACCGTAGGTTGATGATCCCTTGATAAATGGCAATTTACCTACTACCGACTTAATAAAGGTCGTTTTCCCGACTCCATTTGGACCCACAATGGCGATAGCATCCATTTTTTTAACATCCAGAGAAATAGGCTCCGAGAGAATCTCATTATCGTAACCAATAGCAGCATTCCTAACTGTCAAGACCACATTCCCAGATACCTTGTCCACATGAAAAGTCATATTAGCAGACTTCTGGCCTTCTGTTGGCTTATCTAGACGTTCAATTTTCTCCAGCTGTTTGCGACGGGCCTGAGCACGTTTGGTTGTAGAGGCACGAACAATATTACGATTAACAAAGTCCTCCAGCTTAGCAATTTCCTTTTGTTGCTTTTCGAAATTCTTGGCTTCGGTGGCCAACTTCTCAGCTTTTAAGTCCATGAATTTTGAATAGTTCCCGACATAACGATCTAAACTATGTTTGGTCAAATCTAGGGTTACTGTCGCCACCTTATCCAAGAAATAACGGTCGTGACTGACAATGATTAGAGCTCCCTGATAATTGACTAAGTAATTCTCCAACCAAGTGATAGTCTCAATATCCAAGTGGTTGGTCGGTTCGTCCAGTACCAAAAGCTCAGGCTTCTCTAGAAGCATTTTAGCCAAGGCCAAACGGGTATTTTGGCCACCAGAGAGATCTGAAATAGGCATCCCCCACATGCTTTCATCAAACTTAAAACCATTGAGAATAGCTCTGATGTCAGATTCATAGGTAAAACCACCGCGCTGTCTGAAATCCTCGGAAAGTCTATCATAGTCTATCATTAGCTTATTCAAGTCTTCCCCAGTTAACTCAGCCATCTTCATTTCCATGTCACGCAGACGTTTTTCATCTGCACGTAGGTCTGAAAAGACATTCAACATTTCCTCATAGATGGTATTACTAGACTCAAAACGACTGTCCTGAGCTAAGTAAGAAAGTTTCAAATCACGTTTTGTGTTGATTTCACCACTTGTCGGTGCTTCCTCTCCAACCAAAATTTTCAACAAGGTTGATTTTCCAGCACCGTTGCGCCCAACCAAAGCAATACGATCACGTTCATCCACCTGAATATTAATATTATCAAAGAGCACATCTCCTGAGAAAGAGCGCTCAATTTTATTTCCTTGTAAAATAATCATAACGCTTTAATTATACCAAAAAAGCCAAGCTCCTGCTTAGGCTTTCTTACTTTCTTCTAAAATGCTAGCTACCTTAGTATTAATCAAATCTATAGCAACAGTATTTGAAACACCTTCAGGAATCACCACATCCGCATAGCGTTTGGTTGGCTCAATAAACTGATGATACATAGGTTTGACCACACTGTTATACTGATCGATAATACTATCTAAGCTACGACCACGTTCTTCCATATCACGCTTAATACGGCGGATAATACGGATGTCATCATCAGTATCTACAAAGAGCTTGATATCCATCAAATCACGCAAACGTTTATCTTCAAGTACCAAAATCCCTTCAACGATAAAAACATCCTGAGGTTCCTGACGATAGGTCTTGTTACTACGAGTGTGTTGCGTGTAATCATAAATCGGAATATCTACTGGACGCCCAGCAATCAGCTCATTGATATGCTCAATCATAAGATCTGTATCAAAGGCAAAAGGATGGTCATAGTTAGTTGATACACGCTCTTCGAAAGTCAAATGTGACTGATCCTTATAATAAGAATCATGCTCAATCATGGCAATTTTCTCATCTGGAAAATTGGATAGAATGGCACGAGAAACACTGGTCTTACCACCACCAGAGCCACCCGTAACCCCAATAATAATCGGTTTTTTAGGCATGGTAAATTCCTATCTAATTATAGTCTTTCGTATCTATTCTACACTAAATCATGATATAATAAAAGCAAATCCATATAGAAAATGAGACTTTTATATTTATGTTTAAAAACTTTCCTGAACAATGGCAAAACCTCCTTAAAGAAAAAGGAATCACGACAGAAACTGCCATTCAAAAAGAACTATTTACACCAATTACTGAAGGGGAGAATATCTTAGGTATCAGTCCAACTGGGACAGGTAAGACCCTAGCCTATCTTTTCCCACTTCTTCTCTCTCTTAAGCCCAAAAAAGCTCAGCAACTGCTTATCCTAGCACCTAACTCTGAACTTGCTGGACAAATTTTTGATGTAACCAAACAATGGGCTGAACCTCTAGGAATCACTGCCCAACTCTTCCTTTCTGGCTCTAGTCAAAAACGCCAAATTGAACGTCTGAAAAAAGGACCAGAGATTCTTATTGGAACTCCAGGTCGTGTCTTTGAGTTGATTAAACTCAAAAAAATCAAAATGATGAACGTCAATACCATTGTTCTCGATGAATTTGACGAGCTTCTCAGTGATAGCCAATATCACTTCGTAACAAAAATCAGCCACCATGTCCCTCGTAACCACCAAATGATTTACATTTCAGCAACCAACAAAATTGATAGTCGAGATCTTGTCGAAAATACTATCGTTTATGACCTATCTAATCAGGAACTAGACACCATCAAACATTATTACATCAGCGTTGATAAACGTAATCGTGTCGAACTTCTTCGTAAGTTCTCCAATATCCCTAATTTCCGTGGTCTTGTCTTTTTCAATAGCCTTTCTGATCTTGGTGCTACTGAAGAACGTCTCCAATTTAACGGAGCTTCAGCTGTATCCCTAGCTAGTGACATTAACGTCAAATTCCGTAAGGTTATTCTAGAAAAATTTAAAAATCACGAGATCTCACTCTTATTAGGGACTGATCTCTTAGCACGAGGTATTGATATTGAAAACCTTGAAGTAGTCATCAACTTTGATATTCCTCGAGACCGTGAAGCCTACACTCACCGTTCAGGACGTACTGGCCGTATGGGAAATGAAGGTAGGGTGATTAGCTTGGTATCACATCCAGAAGATCTCAAAAAGCTTAAAAAATTCGCTAAAGTTTCAGAAATAGTTCTTAAAAATCAAGAAATTCACGAAAAATAAAATATGACAAAAGCACTTCAGAATCAACTGAAGTGCTTTTAACATATACAAATTAAGCTTTTTACCAAAGTCCTCAATCATTTGTTCTATTTCCTCACGACTTGGTGTTGTCAACATATAGAGGAAGTCACCTTGCAACTCTGCAAAGGCAGCTGGCATGATTTTCTTATCTTTGAGTTGTTTACGATACTTGTCGAAAAGTTCTTCCTCTATACCAGATTCTTACAGAAAAAGAGCCTTATAACTAAGGCCCTCTTTACTTTTTATAATTATTGACTGGCTTAACACTTAGTAGTCTGAAATATCAAATACTGTTGATTTCACACGAGTCATAGCTTCGATAGAGTACTTCACACCCTGAGTTCCGGCACCAGATCCTTTAACACCAAGGAATGGGAAGTTATCTGTACCACGTTGTGTTTTGTTGTTGATGTGAACTGTACCAACTTCAAGTTGCTCAGCAATTGCAAATGCACGTGGGTAGTCTTGTGTGAAGACAGCACCTTGAAGTCCAAATTCAGATTCGTTAGAAATCTTGATTGCTTCTTCAACTGAAGATACACGGATGAATGGCAACACTGGACCAAATGGCTCTTCCCAAGCAAGACGCATGTCAGTAGTTACATGGTCAAAGACAGCTGGGTAGATAAGGTTTCCTTCACGTTTCAATTCAGTTTTAGCAGTAGCACCTTGCTCAACTGCGTCATCAATTAAACCTTGAACAAAATCAGCAGCTTTCGTATCGATAAGTGGTGTAACACTTGCACTTTCTTCAGGCATACCAACAGTGATATTACCGACCAAAGCTGTTACTTTTTCTACCAATTCATCTGCAACACTATCCATTACAAGAACACGTTTGATAGCCGTACAACGTTGTCCTGAATAGTCAAAGGCACCAGCCACAATGTTTTTAGCAGTCAAGTCAAGATCAGCATCTTCAAGAACGATAGCAGCATCTTTACCACCAAGTTCAAGCATTACTGGACGCATTGCTGCCAAACGACCGATATTTTCACCGACTGGAGTCGAACCTGTAAAGTTGATAAAGTCAACTGCTTTGTGTTCAACGATGTAGTCACCAATAACTGAACCACGTCCTGTGATAGAGTTCAAAACACCAGCAGGGATACCAGCTTCAACAAACGCTTCTACCAAAAGAAGCCCTGAGATAGAACCTTGTGTTGGTGGTTTGAAGGCAACAACGTCACCAGCGATCAAGGCAGGAGCAATTTTAGAACCAGCCAAGTTTACTGGGTAGTTGAATGGTGAGATAGCAAGGACAAGACCTACTGGTTCCCGACGAACAACAGCAATTTTTTTCTTGCTACCAGCATCAAAAGCACCACCTTCGAGTACTTCACCTTCCAAACGCAAACCTTCTTCAGCAGCATAGTGGATAATTTCAGCAGTACGAACAACTTCACCAATTGCAGATTTCAAACCTTTTGAAATTTCTTTAGAAAGAACTTGTCCAATTTTTTCTGCATCACGTTCCAAGATATCAGCTGCTTTATGAAGATAAGCTGCACGTTCAGCATATGAAAGTGCACGCCATGCTGGGAGTGCTGCTTTAGCTGCTGCGTAGACTTCATCTACTTCAGCTTGGCTCATAGCTGGAACTGACCCAAGTTCCTCACCATTTGCAGGTGCGTAAATAGTAATTGAATTTTCAGATGTTTTCCACTCACCATTGACATAGTTTTTATATTGTTTAGCCAAGATAGTAACTCCTTTTATCTATTATAAAATCTATTTTATCACTTTTTTAGTAATA
>OLWA01004001.1_pt1 | contig 10407 bp, 4 predicted proteins | sample 1673251 | NCBI WGS metagenome assembly OLWA01 (sample SAMEA3178937, study PRJEB25190) | human gut metagenome | biome: human gut; feature: human-associated habitat; material: faeces | place: Austria | collected 2013
AAATCCATAAAATTGGTGAAACTCATGATGGTGCTTCACAAATGGACTGGATGGAGCAAGAACAAGAACGTGGTATTACTATAACAAGTGCTGCTACAACTGCTTATTGGAAAGATCATAGATTTAATATCATTGATACTCCAGGTCACGTTGACTTTACTGTTGAAGTATCTCGTTCACTTCGTGTACTTGATGGTGCTGTTGCATTACTTGACTCACAAGCTGGTGTTGAACCACAAACTGAGACAGTATGGCGCCAAGCAACTGAGTTTAAAGTTCCTCGTATGATTTTCTGTAACAAAATGGACAAAATGGGTGCAAGCTTTGAATATAGTTTAAAGACTATTAGTGATCGCTTGGGTGTTAATGCCAAACCTATTGAATGGCCTATTGGTGCAGAAAGTGAGTTTAATGGAGTTATTGATTTAGTAACAATGAAGGCTTATCATTTTGATGGAAAACCTGAAGAAAATTATACTGAAATTGAAATTCCAGAAGATTTAAAAGATATCGCTTCAGAAAAACGTATTGATCTTATTGAAGCTGTTGCTGAATATGATGAAGAATTAATGAATAAATATCTTGAAGGAGAAGAAGTATCAGTTGACCTTATTAAACGTGCAATACGTAAAGGAACACTTGCTGTTGAATTCTTCCCTGTAATGTGTGGAACAGCACTTGGTAATAAGGGTGTTAAGTTCTTACTAGATGCAGTAATTGATTATTTACCTGCACCAACAGATATTCCTGCAATTAAGGGAGTAGATTTAAATGGAAATGAGATTGAAAGACATCCTTCTGATTCAGAACCATTTAGTGCTTTAGCATTTAAAGTTATGACAGATCCATTTGTTGGAAAATTAACATTCTTCAGAGTTTATTCAGGACATTTATCAAGTGGTTCTTATGTATTAAATGCTACTAAGGACACTAAAGAAAGAGTAGGACGTATTCTACAAATGCATGCTAATAATCGTACAGAAATATCTGAAGTATTTGCTGGTGATATAGCTGCTGCAGTAGGACTTAAAAATACTACTACTGGAGATACTTTATGTGATGAAAAACATGCTTGTATTTTGGAATCTATGGAATTCCCAGAACCAGTAATTGAACTTACTGTTGAACCAAAATCAAAAGCTGATCAAGATAAAATGGGTCTAGCTCTTCAAAAATTAGCTGAAGAAGATCCTACATTTAGAGCTTCAACAAATCATGAAACAGGTCAAACAATCATCGCTGGTATGGGTGAACTTCACCTAGATATCATCGTAGATAGATTAAAGAGAGAGTTCAAAGTTGAATGTACAGTTGGTAAGCCACAAGTTTCTTACAAGGAAACAATCAGAAATAAAGTTAAAGTTCAAGGTAAGTTTGTTCGTCAATCTGGTGGACACGGACAATATGGTGATGTATGGTTTGAAATGGAACCATTAGAGCCAGGTTCTGGAGTTCAATTCGAGAGCAAAATCGTTGGTGGAGCTGTTCCAAAGGAATACATCAAACCAATCGAAGATGGATTAAGAGAATCTGCTATGAGTGGCATATTAGCTGGATACCCAGTTATAGACTTCAAAGCAACATTAGTTGATGGTTCTTACCATGAAGTTGACTCATCTGAAATGGCATTCAAGATTGCTGCATCTATGGCTTTCAAAGAAGGATGTAAGCAAGCAAAATCTGTTATATTAGAGCCTATAATGAAGGTTGAAGTAACTGTTCCTGAAGAATACATGGGAGATGTTATTGGAGACATTAACTCTAGACGTGGTAGAATGGAAGGAATGGAAGCTAGAAACGGTAACCAAATAATAAGAGGATTTATTCCACTTTCAGAAATGTTTGGTTATGCAACAGACTTACGTTCTAAGACACAAGGTAGAGGAACATATTCAATGGAACCAAGCCATTACGAAGAAGTTCCAAAGTCTGTATTAGAGCAAATAGTTGCTTCTAGATCTAAGAAAGCAGAATAATATACAAATATGTATATATTGTGAAAACAAAAATAACACTTGCATTTTACTTGAAAATATAGTAAAATGCAGGTGTGAAATAAGATATTAATTTTAAATATAAATAGTCATGAGCAAGACTCAAGACTAACTAAAAAGGAGGAAAATTAAATGGCAAAGGAAAAATTTGTAAGAACAAAGCCACACGTAAACATTGGTACAATTGGTCACGTTGACCACGGTAAAACTACTACAACAGCAGCTATTACAAAATACTTAAGCTTATTAGGACAAGCTAAATACGAAGCATACGATCAAATCGATGGTGCTCCAGAAGAAAGAGCAAGAGGTATTACAATTAATACTGCTCACGTTGAATATGAAACAGCAAACAGACACTATGCTCACGTTGACTGCCCAGGACACGCAGACTACGTAAAGAACATGATCACTGGTGCTGCTCAAATGGATGGTGCTATATTAGTTGTTTCTGCAGCTGATGGACCAATGCCTCAAACAAGAGAGCATATATTACTAGCTAGACAAGTTGGTGTTAAATACATCGTTGTTTACCTAAACAAATGTGATATGGTTGATGATCCAGAATTATTAGAATTAGTTGAAATGGAAGTTAGAGACCTATTATCAGAATATGGTTTCCCAGGAGATGAAATTCCAGTTATAAAAGGATCTTCATTAAAAGTACTAGAAAGTACATCAACAGATCCAAATGCACCAGAATATCAATGCATTAAAGAATTAATGGACGCAGTTGATACTTATATCCCAACACCAGCAAGACCAGTAGATAAGCCATTCTTAATGCCTATCGAAGATGTTATGACAATAACAGGTCGTGGAACAGTTGTTACTGGTAGAGTTGAAAGAGGACAAGTTAAAGTTCAAGACGAAGTTGAAATCGTTGGAATTAAACCTTCTACAAAAACTATCGTTACAGGTGTTGAAATGTTCAAGAAAACACTTGACCAAGCTGAAGCTGGAGACAACATCGGAGCATTATTAAGAGGTGTTCAAAGAACAGATGTTGAAAGAGGACAAGTTCTTGCAAAACCAGGATCTATACATCCACATACAAAATTCAAAGCACAAGTATACGTTTTAACTAAAGACGAAGGTGGACGTCATACTGCATTCTTCAATGGATACAGACCACAATTCTACTTTAGAACAACAGACGTTACAGGTGTTATCGAACTAGAAGCTGGAACAGAAATGGTTATGCCAGGAGATCACGTAAACATGACAATCGAACTTATTACTCCAATCGCTATCGAAAACGGATTAAACTTCGCTATTCGTGAAGGTGGAAGAACAGTTGGATCAGGAGTTGTTTCTGATATAATTGAATAATTTATGAATATTTAGAGAATAAATAATCATAATATTAATAAGTAATTATTTAAGGATAGTAAGGCAGCTATCACGCCAGAGATGGTCTTAAAAGAGATGTGGGGAACGCCGTCCCACTAAATAATTACAAATGAAAATAGCAAGGGTTACAGAGATTTGTAATATCTTGCTATTTTTATTATTATCTTTTTTTAGATTTATTGTAAACAAAGAAAATTATATGATTTTAGTTTTGCCATATACCCAAATTTATTGATGCATATTATTGTTATTAATGCCAATATATGATAAAATAATTAAAGTCAAGAGAGGAAAGTAAAATGAATAAACAGATTGGTATGGTAAATTATAAAGTAATAGAATTATTGGATTTAAATTATAAAGAAGAATTACCTATATTCTTAGGTGATAGTAATATAGAGCATATGAAAAAACAACATTTTGAGGACTATGAAAAATATGGAGAAGATATAAAGAATATAATAAATAATCCAACATATGTTGCAAGAAATCCTAATCAGGATTCAATAGAGTATATAAAAGAATATAAAATAGACAATGCTTTTGTGTTGGTTGCAGTAAGGATAAGTAGTAAAGGCACTATGTTTGCTAAAACATTATTTACTATGACCGAAAGAAAGAAAAATATATACTTAAAAAATGGATATGCAAAAAAATATGAATAATTACTTGCAAATGAAAACAATGTATGTTAAAATAAATATAGCATATAATAATGTAAAGAAAGTTTCTGAGGGCGGAACAGGCAGCCGCCACCCGTAGTTAGGAGATGTAGGAAGGTCAACCTACCTAAACTTTCTTGACGGGGTAGGATTAATCCTACCTTTTTTTATATTTAAAATTCGCTATAGCGAAAAGTAATATAATGAATTTATTTTTTGATATTAAAAATTAATAAAAATGCAATTTTATAAGTGAATCTTTTTTTGAGAGAACAATAAAATGCCTGAAAAATTGCCAAATTAAATTGACTTTTGACCGATTTAAGTATATACTTTAAGCGTAAATACTAAAGAAACAGAGGATGAACTAATCAGATTTATAACTTACGAAAGGAAAGCTAATAAATATGAAAAAAACAACAATATCAAGCATAATAATAGCAATATCAATGATAGTATTCACGACTAAGGTACAGGCAGCTACAGGAAAAGTAACAACAGAAACTTTGAATTTAAGAAGCAAGGCTTCAACTGATTCGTCAGTGGTAAAGCTACTTAACATGGACGATGAATTAGAAATCATATCAGAAGAAGGAAATTGGTATAAAGTTAAGGTTGGAGAAAATGAAGGCTATGTTAGTAAAGACTATGTAAAAGTTGATAAAACATCAACAGAAGCAAACGATACGACACCAACCGATAATAACAAAAATAATTCTGGTGCAAATTCAACAGAAAATAAAAACAATGAAACGACTTCAAGTCAAACCACATCAAACACTGTAACACCAAATTCTACCTTAAAACTTGAAAAAGATGTTACAATAAAAATATTACCATTAATAAATGCGAATAATCTTGGAACGGCAAAAGCTGGTGATGAAGTTACTGTTATTACAACAGCAAATAACTGGATATTTATAGAAACAAGCGAAATTGCTGGCTGGATAGTAAAAGATTCAAGTGTGGGACAAGTTAAGAGTTCAGAAGATAAAAATACTGGCTCAAGTACAGATAATAACACCACAGATACTAGCAATAATGATGACAAGGGTGAAGAACCAACTGATACCAAAACTAATACGGATAATAATGAAGATACAACTTCATCAGATACAAATTATACTAAAACAACCAAATACATTAATGCTTCGTCAGTATATGTTAGAAAAGAAGCTTCAACAAGTGCCGAAATAGTAACGACTTTAATTAGAAACACTGATGTTACAGTTGTTGGAGAATCAGGAGATTGGTACAAAGTTACATATAAAGATTACAGTGGATATATTTATAAAGAACTATTGTCAGATAAAAAAACAGAAGAAACAAATAGAAGTAGCGCTAATAGAGAAAGCGCTACAACTGTTTCAAGTGTAACTACTGAAACTACAACAGAAGAAACTTCAAAGGGACAAGAGATTGTAGAATATGCAAAACAATATTTAGGATGTCCATATGTTTATGGAGGTTCGGGGGATAAATCTTTTGACTGTTCTGGATTTACAATGTATGTATACAAGAAATTTGGATATACATTAAGCCATTCTGCAATAGCGCAATCTAAAGTTGGAACATATGTTGCAAAAGAAGATTTACAAGCTGGGGACTTGGTATTTTTCTTAGATTATGAAACAATGGATGGCATAGGACATTGTGGAATATATATTGGAAATGGCGAATTTATACACGCTTCTTCTGGAAGTGGATATTGTGTAAAAATATCAAACTTATTAACAGGAAGCTATAACACGAGATATGCTACAGCTAGAAGGTTAATCTAATAAGAGCACGACGTAATAATATAGAGTTTTATAAATAATATAGGGCAATTTAAAAGGAGAATGTTAGTGAAAAGACCACTTTTAATTGTTACTATATCATACATATTAGGAATAATTATAGGGGTATACTTTCAGCAAAGTATACTCTTAATTTTGCTTGCAGGAATTATTGGGATTGTATTTTGGAAAATAATAAAAAAGAAAAAAATTGTAATTATTGCAATATGTATTGTACCATGTTTTTTGTCTTGCCAGCAGACCAATAATTTAAATAATAAATACAATAAAATGTATAAATTAGCTGATGAAAACATTGCCATAACGGGAATAGTGTGCAGTCAAATAAAGGAGACTGATTATAAGTATTCTGTTAATATTAAGCTGGAAAATAAATTAAAATTAACAATTTATATAGATAAAAAAGAAAATGTTTCAAAATTAGAATACGGCAATAAAATATCTGTTACAGGAACGTATAAGAAGCCAACAGAGAAAAGAAATTATAAAGGCTATGATTATATGAAATATTTAAAGACTAAAAAGATATGTGGCTCATTAATGGTAGATGGTGAAGTAAATCTGATTAAAACAAAAAACATCAATCCAATATTTGCAGTAATAAATAAGCTATCACTAACTTTTAAACAAAATTTAAAGAAGTTGTTACCAAAACAAGAAGCAGAACTTGAACAGGGAATTTTATTAGGAGACACGTCTGATATAGAAAGTGATATAAAAGATGATTTTAGAAAATGTAACTTATCGCACATGTTAGCAGTATCTGGAGCTCATTTGTCGTATTTGGTGTTAGGAATAAACACTGTTTTAAGCAAAAAGACATTTGGAATACGAAGAAGAAAAATTTTATCTATAATATTTATCTTAATTTTTATGGTTATTGTTAATATGAGCCCATCGGTTGTAAGAGCTGGAATATCAACTATTATAGCAATATTTGCAACTTTAATTTACAGAAAACAAGATACATATACAACAATTTCAATTGCTTTGTTATTAACATTATTAAATAATCCATTTGCAATTTTTGATTTTGGATTACAGCTGTCATATCTTGCAACTTTAAGCATAATAATTTTTTATTCTAAATTCACCCAAAAACAATTTAATAATAAAGTAAAAAAGTATTTGTATGAGAGTGCGATGCTCACTTTGAGTGCAAACATTTTAATTCTTCCAATTACAATCTATGAATTCAACACAATTCCAATAAACTCAATAATATCAAATTTGTTAGCTGGTCCATTGCTTGGAATATGCATAATATTAGGCATGTTCACAGTAATTATTTCAACAGTTTGTTTTCCTGTGTCAAAATTAATAGCATTTCCATTGCAAATTATTTTAAAAATTCTAATAAAGATAATAGAATTAATTTCTAAAATTCCATTTGGAAATTATACTGTAAAAACTCCGTGGTTCATAGTAGTGGTTTTAACTTATGCAATAATTGCCACATTAATATATAACAAAAAGAGAATTACTAAAATTTTAACTATGATTACATTAATAATATTTATTGTTATGCAGGTTTGCGCCTTTATAAATATTGATGGAAAACTAAAAATCTATTTTATAGACGTAGGACAAGGAGACAGCATGCTTGTGAAAACTGTAAGAGGAAAGAATATTTTAATCGATGGTGGTGGCAGCAAGGATCCAGATTATGATATAGGCGAAAAGATTTTAGTTCCATATTTATTAGACAGAAGAATAAAAACATTGGATTATGTAATTATATCACATTTCGATGAAGATCATGTTGGTGGAATATTGACTGTTATGCAAGAGCTGAAAGTAAAAAAAGCAATAATTGCAAGACAATTTGAAAACTCTAATAATTATAAAAAATTCATTAAAATAGCACAAGAAAAGAAGATTAAGACTATTGTGGTAGAAGCAGGAGATGTGATAAATATAGAAAAAGATATAAAGCTAAAAGTTTTATGGCCTGACTCAAAAAATAAAATTAATGAAAATGTTTTAAACAATAATTCGCTTGTTTGCAAACTAGAATACAAAAATTTTTCAATAATGCTGACTGGAGACATAGAAGAAATTGCAGAAAATGCAATATTAACCAAATATAAAAATAATGCAAAAATATTGAAAGCTAATATCTTGAAAGTAGCACATCATGGTTCTAAAAGTTCATCAACAGAAGATTTTATTAAAGCTGTAATGCCAGAGATTGCACTAATTGGAGTTGGAAAAGACAATAGCTTTGGGCATCCATCTGATGGAACAATAGAAAGACTTAACAAAATAAAATGTAAAATATTAAGAACAGATGAAAATGGAGAAATTGAATTGTTTGTGAACAAATTCCAATTTATTGACTATTTGACTATTTTATAGTATTATATATTTGTTGAATAGTAAATTGAAGATAGGAGTTTTAATATATGTTATGTTCAATGTGTAAGAAAAACACAGCAGTAATATTTATAAATAAACAAGGCGCGGATGGAAAAGCTGAAGTTGAAGGTTTATGTTATGAATGTGCTAAAAAGAAGGGAATAAATCCAATAGATACAATGGCAAAACAAGCTAATCTATCGGATAAAGATATACAAGATTTATCTAATAAATTAGATACGATGTTTAAGAATTTATCAGACAACATGGCTGATATAGATGAAGATGAACTTTCAGAAATGATTAATGGAGAAAGTGAAATAGAGGGTGCTCAAGGAGTTCCTCTTGGCTCGATTTTTTCTGGATTGTTTGGAATAAAACAAAATGGAGATGAGTTATCAAATTATTCGTCTGGTGGAACTCAAAAGGTTAAGGAGAAAACTAAGCCAAATAAAAAGAGAAAAGCATTAGACACTTATGGAACCAATCTAACAGTTAAGGCTAAGAATAATCAAATTGATAGAGTTATTGGAAGAGATAAAGAAATTGAAAGAATGATACAAATTTTAAATAGACGTTCTAAAAATAACCCATGTTTGATTGGTGAGCCGGGTGTTGGAAAAACAGCAATTGCTCAAGGCTTAGCTCTTAGAATTGCAAGCGGAAGTGTACCTGCTAAACTTTTAAACAAAGAAGTTTATCTATTAGACATGACAGCTGTAATTGCTGGAACACAGTTTAGAGGCCAATTTGAGGCTAGAATGAAGGCTATAATAGATGAATGTAGAAATGATGGAAATATTATTTTAGTAATTGATGAGATTCATAACATTATAGGAGCTGGAGATGCAGAACATTCGATGAATGCAGCAAATATTTTGAAACCATCACTTGCAAATGGCGAGATACAAATGATTGGAACAACCACCTTAAAAGAGTATAGAAAATATATTGAAAAAGATACTGCTTTGGAGAGAAGATTCCAACCAATAATCGTAGAAGAGCCATCTGTTGAAGATGCAATTTCAATATTGCAAGGAATTAAACAATATTATGAAGATTATCATCACGTAAAAATTTCGAATGATATAATTAGACAGATTGTAAATATGTCTGAAAAATATATTCATGATAGATTTTTACCAGACAAGGCAATCGATATATTAGATGAAGCGTGCTCAAAGATAAATTTAAATGATAAAGATTTATATGACTTAGAAGTGTTGAATAATCAATTAAAAGAGGTTCAAGCTAAAAAGGAAGAAGCTGCACAAGCTGATTCTACAGAAGATTATCAAAAGGCAGCAGAGCTTAAAACACAAGAGTGCTCATTACTAGAGCAAATTGATAATTTGAAAAAGAGAATGCAACCTAAAGATTTAACAACACAAGACATTGCAAATGTAATAGAAAGCTGGACGAAGATTCCAGTAAACAAAATTACAGAAGAAGAAATAAAGAAATTGTTGAATCTAGAAGATAATCTGCATAAGAGAATAATAGGACAAAACGAGGCTGTTGAAGCAGTTTCAAGAGCAATAAGAAGAAATAGAGTAGGCTTAAAGAGCACAAAAAGACCACCATCATTCATATTTGTTGGACCAACTGGTGTTGGAAAAACTGAACTTGCAAAAGCATTAGCATATGAGATGTTTGGAAGTGAAAAATCTATAATTCGTTTCGATATGTCTGAATACATGGAAAGCAACTCAACAGCGAAATTGATTGGTGCACCTCCAGGATATGTGGGATATGATGACGCAGGACAATTAACTGAAAGAGTAAAAAGAAATCCTTATTCAATAATATTGTTAGACGAAATTGAAAAGGCGCATAATGATGTATTTAATATATTATTGCAAGTGCTAGATGATGGCAGATTGACTGACGCACAAGGAAACACAGTAAGTTTTGAAAATACAATAATAATAATGACATCAAATGCAGGTTCAAACTTAAATACAAATTCAATTGGATTTGGTGGAACCTCAGAAGCTTCAAAAAACAGAATGCTTGGTGCATTAAAAGACTTATTCAGACCAGAATTTTTGAATAGAGTAGATGAAATTGTAGCCTTCGATTCATTAACAAACGAGCAACTTTTACAAATAGTAGATTTGATGGTATCTGATACTCAAAAAGTGTTAAATGACAGAAACATAGGATTAATACTTACAGATGAGGCTAAAAAATATGTATTAACAAAAGGAACAGATTTAAAATATGGTGCAAGACCTTTAA
>OLWA01004002.1_pt1 | contig 10407 bp, 9 predicted proteins | sample 1673251 | NCBI WGS metagenome assembly OLWA01 (sample SAMEA3178937, study PRJEB25190) | human gut metagenome | biome: human gut; feature: human-associated habitat; material: faeces | place: Austria | collected 2013
TTTTTATTGCTTATTATCCGCACCCAAAAAGTTGCATTTATAAGTTGAACTCAAGAAGTAGTTGCAAACTGAATTATTGATATTCCTTGTGCTACGCTTAAAATGATATTTTTATTGTAAAACCTGAAAATCCTTTTGAAATCCGTCTGCTCTTCTCCATCACCTCCCGATACTGCTCCTGCATATCGAGTACCTTTATGAAGTCGGAGATGGAAACCTTCTCGGGTAGTTGCTTGCAATGCTTGTTGAGTTGGTAGGTCAGACTTATTGGTTCCGTACACGGAACGCCAACGCATTGTCCTTGGTAAGCAGAACCGATAATGCCACCTTGTTTCGTCTGGGTGTTGCCACCCTCTTTGGCCTTACAGAAATCGCACAGCTCCTTATCGTTATATTCATTCGGAAAAATTATTGCCATAACCAGTAAAAACACACTCTCTCGAAATCCGTTTTACAGTCCGAATAGGGAGAGAGGTGTTTTACAAGGTTTAGGAGCGTACGGAATATATTGCGTTTTAATGAGTATCTTTGCATTGGTATAGATAGCTTTCATTTTATGGATTGTGCAAGCATTATTGATATAATCATAGGTTTTGTTTGTGTATTACTTACTTTGTGGACAATCAGAATGCAATTTTTCTCAAAGCCCAAAGAAGAGTTGGAACATTTAATCATTCAGTTTAAGGCTACTCAAAGACTATCTTTACAAATTCAAGATGATTTAGAAAGGCTGATTGTGCAATATAGTGCAGGCAAGTGTAAAATGGTTTCTGGATTTACCTATGAGACTTGTCTTGAAGAAATGAAATCAACCTTCAAGACAAATCTAACAGATGAGGTCTTGGAAAAACTGGTTTCACAAAATCCGTCCAAGCCCACAATACTTTCAGTTATTAAGAGTTTGGAAGTTCAGCATGAAAACCTCATGCAACTTCAGGTAAATCTTAATTTGATTCGTAGGCAGATGGATAACCCTTGATCATATTATTTTGTAACCATTCTATCTCTTACGATAACTATACATGCCGTTGTTTTGCCATTGATTTTCGGTGATGTCGTTTTCACCTCGTATCATTTGGCAAGATCGGTCGCTTTTGCAGTTTGTTGAATACCCAAACTGTCGTATATCTTTTGCAGTTCAGTTTTGACCTTGCTCTTTGCGATGGATGCCTGCTTGGCAAATGTCTCATTTATCATCTTGACAATCTTGCGTTCGACAGGAACAGAACACTGTTTCGTTAACTCCCTGCGGATGTTGCCTACATGATATTTCAACGCCTGTATTTTGGCTGTTCCCAACACCTCATAAGCCTGCTTTACCAAAGGATATTTGACAGCAATCTGGGCACACAGTTCTTCATGGCTTACCAATGAGAAAAAAGGCTGGGACGTTTTCAGTCGATGGTATTCTTCAAACAACTCCTTGAATGTAACCCGCGCATTGTTTTTATCCTCCAGCTTCTCGATAATCTCGCTGAATGAGTGCTGTGTAATGAAGTATCCGTTTCGTTTCAGTTCGCTGGAAAGGTTTACATAGGTTCTGTAAATATGGCGGCATATCTTGAAGTTTACGATGTCCATATTGGCCAGATTCTTATCCACGACCAGCTTGTTGTCCTCAATCCTTACATATTGCTCGTTGATATATTTGATCTTAGACAAGGTCTTTACCCGAGTTTTGTCGCTCAACGCATTGATCTCTTGGGCATACTGTACGGCTTCCTTCAATGTCTTTTGAGTGGCGGCCACATATTCATTCAATGTTACCTCTCGGCTGTATTTGGTCGTTGAGAAGACATGGATAATCTCCCTTTTGTATTTGGAATCGCGTACCCGCCCGCAAATTTGAGTAAACAGGGTTGAGATGTCCAATAAGGTATGAGCCTTGTTGCCATCGCTGACGATGAAAGTAACCCCGTTTTCATCATACAGATCACATCCTTCAAAACAGGTCGAGGTGTAAAAGTTTATCTTCTTCACGGGGTCTGACGGCTGATCAATGGGATAGTCCTTGCCTAACTTGCGCTGGTTGTTCTCGCTATTATCCCCGCTTGTGGAGCAAACCACTTTCACTTGGTCGGGGGTGAGTTTAGCCATATCTATCACCCTTGCGATGAACTCTACGCTGTTTACAAAGATGTGTAGATTGTAAGGCAAGCCACCATCCAATACCTTGCGGCACTCTTTAACGATATATTGTGCAGGCTTGGATGTTTGACGGGAACGCACATGGATCTCTGTCAGATGAGGTCAGCTAATTTCGCATATGGGCAGATGCTTCAGCTCTTCCAAAACATACTCCCGTTCAATCGGAGTAGCGGTCATGTAAGTGACACTGGCGAATTTTCCAGACTCCGCCAATAGATTCTTGATGGCTGTATGACGGAACGAGTAGGAGTTGAATAAGACATGTCATTCATCAACCAGCAGGAAAAGGTCGTTATAAGGATCGAGACCTGCAGCCTGTAATGCCCTGATGGTTCGTGGTAGCGAATCGTATGTAACGGCGATCTTTAAGGGAGAGTGGCTTTGCGCGTATTCCATAACATCCTGTTCCTCGATCCCTTCGTAAACGCCTAGCACGGAAACGTTGTCTTGTCGGTAGATGGTTTTGTTCTTGACCAGTGCCACGTAAGGCATGGCTATAATTGTAGGAATCGGATTACGGATGGCCAGTTCAGTAGCACCGCACCCTGTTTGTCTCTTGTTGAAGAGACAGTTATTAGGAATCTCTGTCAGAAAGTCCGACAGATAAGTTGCTCCTTCGGGAGCTTCAATCGTTCAGTTTTGATTTGTGTTCATATGCTTATATATTTAATAATTAGAAATATCTGTATATTCTTCCATCTTTTTTAATCTTGAATCTATATTTATAAAGGAGACTTTTATTTCACACTCAAAAAATGTGGAAAGACAGCGCAAAGAAAAGGCTGACGAATCTGCCTTATCAAAAATTATCCCTATTTGAATGGTGGTTGTCTTTCGTAGAAAAGTTGTACGAATATATAAAATATTTTACAATGAATCAAATTATTTGATAATATTTTCGGCTGTTTTCCCGATTAGTTGTATGATTGATATTTTGGTAGACTTTCGCTATTTTTGAGTAACTGAAACCCCGAACTGACTATGAACTGTACGATCCCTCAAAACTGGAATGATGAAGTCATGGAGTATGCCAACCGACTGGCCGACCGAATCAATGTAGGCTGGGACGGAGAGGGCCCTTGTCCGAGTGACTGGAGCCTCCGATTCCTTTCCCGTCTGAACAAAGGCTTGGTGAAAGCTCCCTTCACCTATGAAGCCTTCAGGGATAACGACGACATCATGGCTACACTGGAGGGGTACGGACTGGATGCCGAAAAGTTCTGGTATGCACTGCTCTTCATCTACGACATTACGACCTCGTTCTGCCTGAATGCCGCTGATGTCCGCAAGACGGATTATGAGGTTCTGACGGAACTCAACGATTTCCTGCAACAGCATCCGAAAACGGTTCTCTACCTTTCGGAGGATCGGGAGTTGCGCAAAAGTGAGCGCTACGAAACCAACAGTCCGTTGATTCTGGACTGCCTGCGTCGTTTCGTCCAGCAGGAGCTGGCGCAATATCCAGAACCGCCCCGACAAAAAATCCTGACGATTGATCCTCGATACAGGAACTATACGGAATCGCTCTCCACGGCTCAACAGCAGGTGTTGATGTATCGGTTGTTCAAGGAGCTGTTCGATCTGCTCCAATTACCCGAGTTGCGTGCCAAACGGGGAGAGGTCGTATCGTACAGTAAGCTGCTCCTTGTCTCCCGCATCATCTATTTCTGCCGATTGACCGTTAATGAATCCTTCACGGTCGACAGCTCCTCGCTGAAAGGCGTCCTGAAACAGTACGGAAAGACAGACTTCAACCAACTGGAGCCTCGGGTTTATACGGGCGGACTGATCCTGTCCCAGGAAGAGGGAGAGTAAGTCGGGTTGTATTTTACTCCCTAAAGAGAGGTGGAATTTTGCCGAGCTTTGTATCCGTCGGAAGGATGGTCCAGACGACCTGCAAACCCTCGGGCAAGGCAAGCAGCATAACCAACGCCTCTCCGTAAAGGACGGAGTAATTTATAGCCATGAAAAAGCTGATTATCACCTCGGACAACCAGAATCGTCAGTTCGCATTTGTAAAGGGTAACCGCCCGACCAATGCCAAGACCGTGAAGGCCAAGGAGAAATCGATGCAGGAGCATGGGCAGCTGTCGCCCATCACCGTCGTGAAGGGTGAGGATGTCTACCTGATGAGCGGCCATCTGGTCGACCTGCAGGGAAACGACATCCCCGACAAGCAGACAGAACAGTATTATGCCGTGGTGGATGGACAACACCGAGTGGTCGCATGGATGAACTTGGGCAAGAACTTGGATGACCTCGTGATTTGTGAGGCGCTGAATGCCGAGATGGAGATTGCGGCTCTGATTGCCGAGATGAACATCTGTACGACCTCGTGGAAGGGAACTGATTATATGGCGGCTCCAGCAATGGCTCTCGGAGAAAAGAATGAGGTCTTTGACTTTGCCGTGGAGTTGCAGACGAAGGGCTTCCCGCTGGCGACCATCTCTCTCTGGTGCACGGGTGCCAACTCACTCAAGCCAAAAGACCTTGTAGCCAGTGTCAAGAGCAAGGCACTGCCGCGGGCCTTTGGAGATGCAGGGTGGTTCCACCGAAGCATCAAGTGGTACAAGGCAGCTTCGGAACGGATTCCGAATGCGTTCCTGGCGAAAAAATATCTGATCACCTTCCTGATTAAGAAGTTCAACCATGCGGCGGATCCCATGCTGTTCAGCAGCCAGATGGAAGAGAAGTTGAGAAGCCTGACGGAGGAGCAGGTGAAAGAGATCATGACCCCCAAGACGGGAGAGGATGTTTCGCGGGAACAGGCCACCTATGACGCACTGGAAAAATACCTTGGGTAATGGGAACGCCACTTGTCCTCGGAAGAAAGGAGGTCGGTTACCAATGTGGCCGCCGACCTCCCGATTCTTACAGCAGATGCCGCATGGCCTCGTCGATTTGCGAGTTCTCGAATGAATCGAGGTAGATTTGCGTGGTCTTTTCCGAACTGTGTCCGAGCGATTCGCTGATGATGGAGGTTGAAACTCCCGATCTTTTCAACACGGTGGCAAAGCTGTGGCGGGCTACGTAGGTTGTCAGCGGGATGGGCAGGTGCAGGTGTTCACCGATGAGCTTCAGGTAACGGTTGACCCGTTTGTTCGTCCGTTGCACCCGTCCGTATTGTTGCTGGGCCGTGACGTGGACGGTTCGTTTCAGCACGGGAAAGATGTAATCCTGCGGATGAGCGTTTGGCTGACGGTACTTGTCAAGAATGGCAAGAGCCTCGGGCTGTAGATGGAACGAGAGGAGTTTGCCCGTTTTCTGGCGGTTGAAGACCAAGCGTCCGTCCACGATGTCGGCATAGCGGATATGCAGGATGTCGGTCAGATTGATGCCGCACGACAGATAGCTGAACAGGAACAGGTCTTTGGCCAGTTGCAGGAACGGTTTGGGGTACTTGGTTAGCGTCCGCACCTCGCAATCCATGATCCGCCGAATCTCCTCCTTGGTGAGCGACCGTTTGGCTGTGGCCTCCTTGAATTGGCTTACCTTGAACGTATCGAAAGGGTAGTCCGTCTTCATGATGAGCCCGTCGGTAACGGCACTGTTGTAGAGTGCGCGCAACGATCGGAAGCGGATGCCGATGGAGTTGTCCGAATAGTGACGCTCTACCCGTAACCATTGTTCGTAGCGTTTCAGCCATTCGGTGTCGATGTCGAGAAAGTAGAAGTCCAGCGAATGACAGAATCGGGTCAGAGAGGTGCGGAGTTCCTGAAAGGTCTTGGCGTTTCCGACACGGTTCACGGCCAGCAGACGGTCGATGTAACCGTTCAGGTAGTCACCGACGGTTTGGCGTACGACCTTGCGGGATGCCTTTTCGACCAGCGTATTCAACGTGTACTCCTTGTCGCTCGTCTTGAAGTCCATGACCTGATGCTGGAGCTCCTGCATTTTTTGCTGGATGAGGGCCTCGATCCGCTCTCGGTCGGGGCAGTTGCGGCGTGGTTTACACTTTTCGGCATCCCATTGCTCCTGCGGGAGGGAGATATGGAGGCTGATGTACTTCCGTTTCCGATTCTTGGTCAGACGTAACAGAATGGGATGCTGGCCGTTGGATAAAGTTTTGGAGGTGTAGAGAACCGCTTCGATGGTGGTGTTCATCGGTTTTTTCGGTTTACACACTGGTTTACACAACTGGGTAAAAAGCCCGTGAAAACCGCCCGAAACAGCACACAAAAAACCACTTACATCGCTGTAAGTGGTTGATTTTGAGAGTGACGCCGACAGGACTCAAACCTGTAACCTTCTGATCCGTAGTCAGATGCTCTATTCAATTAAGCTACGGCGCCTTTCCTTGATTGCGAGTGCAAATGTAGGGCAAATTTCCGAACCGTGCAAATATTTTGCTGAAAAAATTTTACAAATTCAATCTTTTTTATCCGTTGATATTCTTATTTGCAGATTGTCAAACGATTGTGTAAAGCGCTTTTTCCGGTACCCGTTGCGGCTCTTTTTCTTCGGGGAAGGGAGCGGGGTGTCATTTGATCTCTCGGTCGGGGTGTTTTTTCAGAAATTGTTCCCAACTTTGCGATCCACCCTTCGAGGCCGCCTTTTTGCCGCCTCCAAGCCCCTTGACACGTTCGTCGCCCAGCACCTCGTTCAGCGGGCTTGCACTGGCGAAATAGTGGCACAGGGCGACCGCCATGCCGTCCGTGGCATCGAGCCGACGCGGAGGCTGGTCGATGGTCAGCAGCCGGCAGACGATGGCCGCCACCTGCTCCTTGGTGGCCGAACCCCGACCCGTGATGGCCTGCTTGATCCGCATCGGGGCGTATTCGTAGACCTGCAGTTCGCGGCTCAATGCAGCGGCCATGGCGACGCCCTGCGCCCGTCCCAGTTTGAGCATCGACTGCACGTTCTCGCCGAAAAACGGTGATTCGAGCGCCACCTCCCGCGGTGCATATTCGTCGATCAGCTTCCCGACCCGTTCGAAGATGTAGCGCAGCTTGGCGTAGGGATCCGTGAGGCGGTGCAGATCGATTGCCCCCAACACGACCGATCGGACCGTGCGTCCCTCGACCTCCAGCACGCCGTAACCCATGTAGTTCGTGCCGGGGTCGATGCCCATGATGCGGAATCTCTCCTGCGGTTTCATTGTCTTGTCGATTTCGGTATCTGCGGCCTGCGCCATGCGAGCGGACCGGTGTGGAACGAAAACGCCCCCGCGGCCGGCGATCCGGATCCGCAGGGGCGCCGATGTGACGATGCGATCACTTGAGCAGTTCGGCGATCTTGTTGTAGAGATCCTCGCCGCGCAGATTCTTGGCGACGATCTTGCCCTCGCTGTCGATCAGGAAGTTCGACGGGATGCCCTGGATGGCGTAATCCTTGGCCGACTGGTTGTCGAATCCGTTCAGCGAGCTGACCTGGATCCAGTTCATCTGATTGTTGTCGATGGCGCGGAGCCAGCTGTCGCGGTCGCTGTCGTACGAGTAGCCGAAGATCTCGAAACCCTTCTTGTGGAATTCGTCGTAGGTCTGCTTCAGGTGGGGAACCTCACCCATGCAGGGGCCGCACCACGAAGCCCAGAAGTCGAGCAGCACGTATTTGTTGGCGGGGTTCTCGACCACCGATTTGAGCGTGATCTCCTTGCCGTCGGCATCCGCAGCCACGACGTCGATGAACGGCTGACCCACATCGGTCTTGAGTTTGGTCTCCGCGTGGGCCTTGAGGTCGGTGAGGATCTTCGTCTTCTGCATCTCGGGCGAGAACTGGGCGATCTGGTCGAGGAGCTCCTGTCCCGAGAGTTCGTAGCTCATCTGGTCGGCCAGCAGCATGGCGCCGAAGATGTTGTTGCGGTTCTGCTCCACGGCCACGTGAGCCAGATCGGCATACTCCTTTTCGATGGCGGCACGGCGCTCCTCGGTGGTCGAACTGTCGCGGAACTCCGTGATGAGCTGGTAGGCCGTATCGTTGTAGAGCGTGCTGGCGTCGTTGGCCGGGGTTCCGGTCACGCGTTTGCGCATCGGGTTCTCGGGATCATCGTTGACCTGGATCGTACCGGGCTCGAGCAGCAGCAGGGCTACGAACGTGGCGCTCTCGTCACGGGCGTCGCGCAGAAGAGCCATCTGCGGCTCTTCGGCCGTTCCCTTGAAGCGGAAGGCACCCTCCTTGACGGCGGCCGAGTCGAGGATGTTGTCCTGCTGGTCGAAGAGGTAAACCATGGCATTCGAGCCTTCGACCTTACCCTCGATCACATATTGGTTCTTGCTGCCGCAGCTTGCCAGCAGGGCCGTGCAGGCTGCGAAAATGAGGATTTTTTTCATTGTTGACTGTTTTTGAGTTCGTTGAGTTCCTTGAGTTGTTTTTCGAGTTCGTTGACGCGCCGTGCGAGTTCCGGCAGGTTCTTGAAGACGGCCGACGAACGATGATACTGCATGCCGGGCAGAGCCGGGTATCCGAGGCGGATTTCGCCGTCGGGGACATGCTTGTCGATGCCGCTCTTCGAGCCGACCTTCACGAAGTTGCCGACGGTGACATGGTCGGCGATCCCGACCTGGCCGGCCAGGAAGCAGTTGTGGCCGACCTTCGACGTGCCGGCGATGCCGGTCTGGGCCGACGATACGGTATTTTCGCCGATCTCGACGTTGTGGCCGATCTGGATCAGGTTGTCGAGCTTCACGCCGCGGCGGATGATCGTCGAATCGGTTTTGGCGCGGTCGATGCAGGTATTGGCGCCGATCTCGACGTTGTCTTCGATGATGACGTTGCCCAGCTGGGGGATCTTGTCGAAACCTCCCTCGGCATTGGGCATGAATCCGAAGCCGTCGGCGCCGATGACGGCACCGGCGTGGAGGATGCAGTCGGCACCCACCGAGCATCCCTCGTAGATCTTCACGCCGGGGTAGAGCGTCGTGCGGTCGCCGATCGTGACGCCGGGTCCGATGTAGACCTGGGGGTAGATCTGACATTCGCGGCCGATGCGGGCGCCCTCCTCGATGACGGCGAAGTCGCCGACGTAGGACTCCTCGCCGACCGAGGCCTTTTCGGCGATCGAGGCGCGGGGGCTGATGCCCTTGCGGCGGGGTTTGGCGGCGTTGTACATGGCGAGCAGCTTCACGACGCAGGCCGCGGCATTATCCACCTTGACCAGGGTCGTGGCGACGGGCTGCGAGGGCTCGAACGTACGGTCGACCAGGACGATCGAGGCCTGGGTGGTGTAGAGCCAGGGTTCGTATTTGGGATTGGTCAGATAGGCCAGCGAGCCGGCTTTTCCCGCCTCGATCGAGGAGACGGTATGTACTGCGGCGTTTTTGTCGCCGACGACCTCGCCGCCCAAAAAGCCGGCGATCATTTCGGCCGTAAATTCCATCATAGTTGTCAGAGATATTGGTTGATATCGATTCCGTGGGGGAGGAACTCCTCGACGTTGCGACCGAACGAGAGGACTTCGCGGACCGTCGACGAGGAGATGTCGGCGACGGGGGCCGGCGTGAAGAGCATCACGGTGGTCAGTGCCGGGTAGATGCGGTGGTTGGTGGCCTCCATCGTGCGTTCGTACTCGAAGTCGGTGGTGTTGCGTACGCCGCGGATGATGGCGCAGGCGCCGGTCTCTTCGGCGAATTCGCCGGTCAGACCGGTGTAGATCCGGGCCTCGACGCGGGGTTCGCCGCGGTAGACGTCGTCGATCAGGCGTTTGCGGTTCTCGACGCTCAGCAGACCGCATTTCGAGGTGTTGTTGCCGATGCCGATCACCACGCGGTCGAAGAGATTGAGGGCCTCGTCGACCAGAGCGGCATGGCCGCGGGTGAAGGGGTCGAACGACCCCGGAAAGATAGCGATGCGTTCCATATTCGGCAAAGGTAGAAAAAAAACGCAAACCCCGAACGTTTTCGGGGTTTTATTCGCGGATTCCGCCGCGGAACGGCGTTTCGTCTGTGTGGAATGGTTGATTCGGGGGCGGGTTCGGGTCAGCGTTCCAGGCGGATGTATTCGGCGTAGACGATCCGCGTATGGGGGTTCGAGCTGACGATCTCCTGCCGCAGGGCCTTGGTGCCCCAGCGGATGAAGAGGAAGCGGCGGGGAATGCGGTGGACGATCTGTCGCAGGGTGTCGACGCTGCGGATGCGGCATGTGACGGAGTCGTTGCGGAGCCTTCCCTCGACCACGGTCCAGGGATCCTCCCAGCGGAAACTGCGCAGCGTGTCGATCTGTACTCCGGCTGCGGAGCCGGGCCGTTTCGTCACACTGTGTCGTGTCGCGAGAGGTTCCTTGGCTGAGACACCGCGTGGTTGCGTCGTGTCGGGCTGTGATTCG
>OLWA01004004.1_pt1 | contig 10406 bp, 9 predicted proteins | sample 1673251 | NCBI WGS metagenome assembly OLWA01 (sample SAMEA3178937, study PRJEB25190) | human gut metagenome | biome: human gut; feature: human-associated habitat; material: faeces | place: Austria | collected 2013
TTTTCTCGTCGATCAGGAAATAATTGATGTGCGTGGTCTTGCCGGGAGCCTCGCCCACGCGGGCGAAGTTTTTCCGCAGCAAAAGCTTGTTGATGACCGAGGACTTGCCGACGTTCGACTTTCCCGCAAACACGATCTGCGGGATGCCATCGTGCGGGCAGTCCGCCACGGACGTCACGGAGCGCACAAACTGTGCGTTGTGCAGATTCATGGTTCCCTCCTCACTGACGGATGCCGGGCTTGCGCCGGGCCTTTGGCGTTACGGGCGGCATTGCGGGCATGGCGTCCAGCACAACCGGCGTCTCCGCCGGAACCTCGCCGGAAACAAGCGCGGCAGCGATCACGCTGTCCACATGGCTGACCGTGATGAAATTCAGGCTCTGCCGGACGGTCTGGTCGATCTCCTCGAGGTCCTTTTCGTTCTCCGCCGGAATGATGACGGTCTTGATCCCGTGGCGCAGCGCAGCCATGGTCTTCTCCTTCAGCCCGCCGATCGGCAGGACGCGGCCCCGGATCGAAATTTCGCCGGTCATGGCGAGATCACGCCGGACGGCGCGGCCCGTCAGGGCCGAGACGAGCGCCGTGCAGATCGTGATACCGGCAGACGGACCGTCCTTCGGCACGGCCCCCTCCGGGAAGTGGATGTGGATGTCGCGCGTTTTATAAAAATCAGACGGCAGCCCAAGCTCCTTCGCGCGGGAGCGCACATAGCTCATCGCCGCAAAGGCCGATTCCTTCATCACGTCGCCGAGATTGCCGGTCAGCTCCAGCTTGCCTGTGCCGTCGACCACGTTGACCTCGACCTCCAGCGTCTCGCCGCCGACGCTCGTCCACGCAAGTCCGGTCACAAGGCCGACCTGATCAGTCGCGGGCAGCGGATCGGGCAGGAAGCGGCGCACGCCGAGATACTGTTCCAGATTCGCACCGGTCACGGAAATGCGCTTCGGCGCGTCCTCCGCCACGAAGCGCATCGCGCACTTGCGGCAGAGCGCGGCAAGCTGCCGCTCGAGGTTCCGGACGCCGGACTCACGCGTGTAGCACGCGATGATCTCGCGCAGCGCATCGTCCGACACGCGGACCTTCACCTTTGCGATCCCGTGCTTTTCGAGCTGCTTGGGCAGCAGATGGCGCTTTGCGATCTGCAATTTCTCCTCATCCGTATACGAGCCAAGCTCGATGACCTCCATGCGGTCGAGCAGGGCACGCGGGATGGTATCGGTCGTGTTGGCCGTCGTGATGAACATGCAGCGGTGCAGATCGAACGGAACCTCCAAATAGTGGTCGCGGAACTCCGAATTCTGCTCCGGATCGAGCACTTCGAGCAGCGCGGACGATGGGTCGCCCTTGTAGTCACTGCCGAGCTTGTCCACCTCGTCGAGCAGCAGCAGCGGATTGCGGCTCCTGGCCTGTGCGATGGCCGTCATGATTCGGCCCGGCATCGCGCCGATGTAGGTCTTGCGGTGGCCGCGGATATCCGCCTCGTCGCGCACGCCGCCGAGCGACAGTCGCGCGACCTTGCGGTTCATCGCCTTGGCGACCGACAGCGCGATCGACGTCTTGCCGACGCCCGGAGGGCCGACGAGACATAAAATCTGCCCCTTCGCCTCGGGGTTGAGCTGGCGCACGGCGATGAACTCTAAAATGCGCTCCTTGACCTTCTGCAAGCCGTAGTGGTCGCGGTCAAGAACCTTGCGCGCGGCGTCTACGCTGGCGCGCTCCTTCGTCTCCTCGCCCCAGGGCATTTCCATGCAGGTGTCGAGATAGTTGCGCAGCACACTCGCCTCGGCGCTGCCGAACGGCTGCTTGGCGAGCTTGTCCACATCTTTCAGCAGCTTGCGCTCCACTTCTTCGCTCAGGTGCGCCTTGCTGATCTTCTCGCGGTACTCGTCGAGTTCTTCGTCCTCCCCGCCCTCACCGATCTCGTTCTGTAAGACCTTGATCTGCTCGCGCAGGACAAAATCCTTCTGAATTTTTCCGACGCGGGAGCGGACCTTGCTTTCAATGTCCTGCTCCATGGCGGTAACTTCGATCTCGCGGCGCAGAATCTCGTTCATGCGCTGCAATCTCGGCAGCGGGCGCAGCTCGTCGAGGATATCCTGTTTGTCCTGATAGCGCAGGTTGAGCTGCTGGGCGATAAAGTCAGCGAGATAGCCGGGATCGTTCGTCGATAAAATGGCGGCGTAGACATCGTCCGGCAATTTCTGCGCGAGCTCGGCATATTCCGTCACGCTGGCGTAGGTCTGGCGCAGCATCGCTTCCGTCCGCTTGCTATGGCGCGAGGTGGCCGGCTCATCGATGAGCTCGACCTGCGCCTGCAAAAACGGCTCGCGCTGCCACAGCCGCTTGAGGCGGGCGCGGCACGCGCCCTCCATCATCACGCGCAGCACGCGGTCGGACACGCGCAAGATCTGCGTCACGCGCGCGACCGTGCCGATCTCGTACAGGTCTTTTTCCTCCGGCTGCTCCACGCCGATCTCACGCTGGGTGACGAGAAAAATCTCCTCCCCGTTTTCCATGGCGCGCTCAAGCGCGTGCACGGAGATCGGACGCTCGAGGTCAAAGCTCGTGTTCATGCGAGGGAACACATTGAGCCCGCGCATGGCGATGACCGGAAGATTTTTTGTTACAGGTTCCATGGGGTTTCTCCTTATGAAGCGGAGTCTGCCGGCAGCGACGGCTGCGGCGCCTCCCCTTCTTTCTCTGTGCGGTGGGAAATTTTCGGCTGTTCCGTCCCCTCCACGCAGCCCGGCGTGATGGTCACGCGGTCGATCGTGCGGTCGGACGGGATGTCGTACATCACGTTCATCAGCAGACCCTCCATTACCGCGCGCAGGCCGCGCGCGCCGATCTTACGCTCGATGGCCTTGTCGGCAATCGCTTCGAGCGCCTTGGGCTCGAACGTGAGCTCAGCGTCGTCGTAAGAAAACAGCTTTTGATACTGCTTGACGAGCGCGTTTTTCGGCTGGGTCAGGATCTTGACAAGGTCGTCGCGCGTCAGCGCGTCGAGCGCCGTGATGACCGGCAGTCTGCCGACCAGCTCGGGGATGATGCCGAACTTCAAGATATCGTGCGGCTGCACCTCGCGTAAAATCTTGCTTTCATCCACGTCGTTTTTGCTCTTGAGCTCCGCGCCGAAGCCCATCGACTTGCGGTCGAGACGGCTCTCGATGATCTTCTCGATGCCCTCGAACGCACCGCCGCAGATGAAGAGGATGTTGTGCGTGTCGATCTGGATGAACTCCTGATGCGGGTGCTTGCGGCCGCCCTGCGGCGGGACGTTGGCGACCGTGCCCTCGACGATCTTTAAGAGCGCCTGCTGCACGCCCTCGCCGGAGACGTCACGCGTGATGGAGGTGTTCTCGCTCTTGCGGGCGATCTTGTCGATCTCGTCGACATAGATGATGCCGCGCTCGGCGAGCTCCACGTCGTAATCCGCCGCCTGAAGCAAGCGGAGCAGAATGTTTTCCACATCGTCGCCGACGTAGCCCGCCTCGGTGAGGGTCGTCGCGTCCGCGATAGCGAACGGCACCTTCAGAATGCGGGCGAGCGTCTGGGCAAAGAGCGTCTTGCCGCTGCCAGTGGGGCCGAGGAGCAGGATGTTGCTCTTTTGCAGCTCCACCTCGTCGTCGCCGCCGAAGAAGATGCGTTTATAGTGGTTGTAAACGGACACGGACAGCGCGACCTTGGCCGCCTCCTGCCCGATGATATACTGGTCGAGCACCTCGCGAATTTCGCGCGGCGTGGGGATGGAGTCGGGCGCTTCCAGCTCGTCGTGCGGCTCATAGCCGTCCTCCAGCACGTCCATGCACAGGCGGACGCACTCATCGCAGATGCGCACGCCCGGCCCCTGGATCATGCGGTGCACTTCGTGCTCGCTCTTGCCGCAGAACGAGCAGCGAAGCTCTTTTTTCCTATCTTCACTCATAAGTCAAACTGTCCTTATCTCTTGTAAATGACCTTGTCCACAAGGCCGTAGGCCTGCGCCTCATCCGCCGTCATCCAGTGGTCGCGCTCGGAGTCGAGCTTGACCTGCTCGGGCGTCTTGCCGGTGTTCTCGGCCAGGATCTTATTCAAGCGCTGCTTGATGCGCAGGAAATGCTCCACGTCGCTCTCCATATCCGTGACCTTGCCCTGCGTACCGGCAGAGGGCTGGTGGATCATAATATCTGCGTTCGGCAGCGCAATGCGCTTGCCCTTGGCGCCGGACGAGAGCAGGAACGCGCCCATGCTGGCGGCGAGGCCGACGCAGATGGTGGACACGTCGCACTTGATATACTGCATCGTGTCGTAGATCGCCATGCCGGCCGTCACACTGCCGCCGGGGGAGTTGATATAGAGCTGGATGTCCTTGTCGGGGTCCTTGGCCTCGAGGAATAAAAGCTGCGAAACGATCAGGCTCGCAGTCGCGTCGTTGACCTCTTCGCCGAGGAAGATGATACGGTCTTCCAGCAGGCGGGAGAAAATGTCGTAGGAACGCTCGCCGCGGTTGGTCTGTTCAATGACGTAAGGGACTAAACTCATCTTGGTAACCTCCTTGTTCATACCCTGTTCAAAAAATTGGTATGTACACAATCAACCACAAATGGCAGGCATTTGTGGTTGATCGTCGTTTCTATCTATTATGGCCGCTTTGCCGATTATTCAGCCTTTTCTTCTTCCTTCTTGGCGGACTTTTTGGCAGCGGTCTTCTTGGCAGGCTTTTCCTCGCCTTCAGCGGCTTCGCCCTCGGCTTCCTTCTTGGGAGCCTTCTTCTTTTCGATCTTCGCACTGTCCACGACGACGCTGATGGCCTTGTCGCGGATGATCTGCGTGCGGACGGACATGGCGTCAAGATACTTCTTGAGCTCGCCCACGTCCATGCTGTACTTCTCAGCAAGGTCGTTGTACTGCTTTTCGACCTCCTCGTCGGTGGCCTCGAGCTTCTCTTCCTTGATAATGGCGTTCACGGCGAGGTCCATGCGCACCTGACGGGTCGCGGGCTCCTTGCCCTCCTCCAGGAACTTGGCTTCATCCATGTTGGTCATCTTGCAGTACTGGTCATAGGGGATGCCCTGAGACTGTAAGCGCTGCTTGAACTCCTCGAGGAAGCGGGCGCACTGCTCATCGATGAGCGCATCGGGGATGTCGCACTCGATGTTCGCGGCGACCTTCTCCATCAGCTCGTTCTCGACGGCATACTTGGCGGACTGCTCGCGCTGCTCGGTGATCTCGCGCTTGATGCTGTCCTTGAGCTCCTTGAGCGTGTCGTACTCGGACACGTCCTTGGCGAAGTCGTCATCAAGCTTGGGAAGCTCCTTGCACTTGATCTCCTTGGCCTTGACGTGGAAGACGACCTTCTTGCCGGCGAGGTCCTTGTGATAATCCTCGGGGAAGGTGATGTCGAGATCCTTCTCTTCGCCGGCCTTCATGCCGATGACCTGATCCTCAAAGCCGGGGACGAAGCTGCCGGAACCGAGCTCGAGCTCGTAATTCTCGCCCTTACCGCCCTCGAACGCTTCGCCGTTGTCGAAGCCCTCGAAGTCGATGACGGCGATGTCGCCCTTCTTGGCCTTGCGGTCGACGGAGACGAGGCGGGCGTTGCGCTCGGCCATCTCATTGAGGCGCTCCTTGACATCGTCGGCGCTGACCTTGATCTCTTCCTTCTCAGCCGTCAGGCCCTTGTACTCGCCGAGCTTGACCTCGGGATACACGGCAACGGTCGCCTTGAAGGTGAAGCCGTTCTCGTCGATCTTGTCGTCCACGATCTCGATCTCGGGATAGCCGACAACATCGAGGCCGCTCTGGCCGATGGCCTGCGTATATGCCTCGGGCAGGGCGATGTCAACGGCATCGCTGTAGAAAACGCCCGCGCCGTAGAGCTTTTCGATCATCTTGCGGGGGGCCTTGCCGGGGCGGAAGCCGGGAATGCTGAGCTTGCCGCGGGCCTTGGCGTAGGCCTTGGCAACGGCGGCTTCAAATTCCTCCGCGCCGACCTCGACGGTCACCGCGACTCTGCTCTTTTCCAGCTTTTCAACATTTTTGACAGTCATGATTTCTTTTTCCTCCGTTTAACATCAGATAATGATGCTTTTGCAAAGTGGAATTATACCATAGCTTCCTCAAAATTTCCACCCTTTTTTGCATCAATTTATGTCTTAATTGCAAATTTTTACAGGCTGAAAGGCGACATAATCCGCCGCGATCAGCGCATATTCGGTTTTTTCGCGCATCCCCTCGAACGCGCGGCGGTGCGTGTAGCCGTGCAGATGCCCGTAATAGCAGCGCTCGACCTCGTATTTGTCGAGAAGCTCGAGCATCTCGGGACACTTGTAGCCCTGATAGATGGGCGGATAGTGCAGAAAGCAGAGCTTCTCCCGCTTGCCCGCCGCCTTCAGCGACGTCTCCAGCCGTCCCAGCTCCCGCCGGAAGACCTTTTCGTCGTGCGTGCCGCCTTTGTCCTCCTCGTAGAACCAGCCGCGCGTCCCGCAGAGCGCCACGTCTCCATAAAAGCGGCAGTTGTTGTGCAGGATCTCCATGTCGGAAAATCCCTGCTCCGCGCAGAACTTATAAAACTTCGCCGCCGTCGTCCACCAGTAGTCGTGGTTTCCCTTCAGCAGGATCTTCCGGCCCGGAATGGCGCTGATGAACGCGAAGTCCTCCTTCGCCTGCTCGATGCCGAGCGCCCAGCTCAGATCGCCCGGCAGGACGGTCGTGTCCTCCGGCCCGATGACGGCCAGCCCCGCGCGCAGCTTGTCCATATACCCTTCCCAGCGTCCGCCGAACACATCCATCGGCTTGTCCGCGCCGAGGCTGAGGTGCAGATCCGCGATCACATAAAGCGCCATTTACTGCAAAAACTCCGTCACGACGGCGCGCATCGCGCCCTTGTCCACAACCTCGCCGAAGCGCACCTGCTTCCCAGCCAAACCGGCCAGCGGCGCGGGCGCGGGCCGCCCGGACGCCTCGGCGAGCTGGCCGATAATAGCCGTCCCGTTCCGGTGCTCCCTGCACCCCAGCGCATCCAGCACGCTCGCGCAGAACTTGAACGGGCTGGCTGTCGACGCGACGATCATCGGCGTGCCGCTGCCATCCGCCCTGCGGAACTGCTCCGCCACGCGGTAGGCCACAGCCGTATGCGTGTCGAGCAGATAGCCGCTGCGCTTGTATTCTTCGCCGATCATCGCCTCGGTTCCCGCGTCGTCGCAGAAGCCGCAGGCGAACACAGACTGAATGGCATTTTTGATCTCTTCGGACACGGTGTAGCGTCCCGTCTCGGCAAGCTGCGCCATGTAGCCGCGCTCCGCCTCGTCCGAGCCGGACAGCAGGTACAAAAGCCGCTCGAGGTTTGACGAGATCAGGATGTCCATCGACGGCGAAGCTGTCTGATAGAACGGGCGGTTGCGGTCATAGGTGCCGGTCCGGATGAAGTCGGTCAGGACGTTATTCTCGTTCGACGCGCAGATGAGCCTGCCGATGGGCACGCCCATCTTCTTCGCGTAGAAGCCGGAGAGGATGTTGCCGAAGTTGCCCGTCGGCACGCAGACGTTGACGGTCTGTCCTTCCTTGATGGCGCCGGAGGCGAGCAGGTCGCAGTACGACGAGACGTAATACACGATCTGCGGCAGGACCCGGCCCCAGTTGATGGAGTTGGCCGAGGAGAGGAAATAGCCGCGGGAGGCGAGCGTCTCGCGCAGCTGCGCATCGGAGAAGATGCGCTTGACGCCGGTCTGCGCGTCGTCAAAGTTGCCGCGCACGGCGCACACGCCGACGTTCCGGCCCTCCTGCGTGACCATCTGGAGCTTCTGGATCTCCGACACGCCGCCGTCGGGGTAGAAGACGAGGATCTTCGTGCGGTCCACGTCCCGGAAGCCCTCGAGCGCGGCCTTGCCGGTGTCGCCGGAGGTGGCGACGAGGATGCAGACGGTCTTCTCCTCGCCGGTCTTTTTGAGCGAGGCCGTCAGCAGATATGGCAGCATCTGCAGGGCCATGTCCTTGAACGCGCACGTCGGCCCGTGCCAGAGCTCCTGAATATACGTGTTTTCCGTCAGCTTCACGACGGGCGCGGCGGCAGGCGTGTCGAATTTCGCGGGGCCGTAGGCATTTTTCGCAAAGCCCAGCAGTTCTTCCTCGGTAAATTCATCGAGATACCGCTTCATGATCTTTGCGGCCCGTTCGGGATAGGAAAGCGCGGCGAGCGCTTTGATTTCCTCCGTGGTGATCTGCGGGATCTGTTCCGGCAGATAAAGTCCGCCATCGCGGCTGAGGCCATCGACAATGGCCTGACTGGCAGTTAAGCGGCGGCTTACGTCCCGCGTACTTACATAATACATGTTTTCACGACCTTCATGAGAGAATTGCAGAACAGGTTCTGTATGGTTTCATCGGGATATCCGGCGTCGGCCAGGTAGCGCCCGAGGGTCTCATAATCATTCAGCGCGGCAAAGCCCTCCGGCAGCACGCTGCAGCCGTCAAGATCCGCGCCCAGCGCAAGATGCCCCTCGCCGCCAAGATCCAGGAAATGATCGAGATGGCGGCGCAGATCGTCAAACGTCATGGGCTTGCCTGTACCGGGGTTCAGCAGCGGCGCGGGCTTGTTTTTCATGTCGGCACGGAGATTGTACCATGCCGTGGGCATCTCATTTTCGGAGAGATAGATTTTGTACGGAATTTGTTCAGACATGTTTGCGTCCACCTTTCTTTGGATTTGCAATGGATGAGCCAAATCTGCGGGACAAAACGAAAACCCTCCTGTCCCTACAGTACGAACTGCTGGGACAGGAGGGGAAAACTCCTGCGGTGCCACCCGGCTTGACGCGCTAGCGCCCACTTTGCGTATGCCAATACATACCGGCTCTTGATAACGGAGCGCCCGCTCCGGCTTGCCTACTGGAAACAGCGTTCGGCTTGCCCTCAGAAGCCCATTCGGCAACCGCCCTGCGCCGCGCTTCCACCGCCCGCGGCTCTCTTTGGCAAGGGGTGTGATTGCTTACTCACACTTCTTCACTGGTTTGAATGGCTAAACTCTACCACTTGAGTAGGCGTTTGTCAAGTGAAATTTTTGTGCGCGGTTTTTGCCGGAACTTGCGGAGAAAACCGGTCAAAGCATGCGCCGAAACGACCGCATTTTCCCGGAACACATGTCACAATGGGCTATCAGACGCGGAAAAATTCCGCAGCAAAAGAGGGAAGGACATGAAATTTTTTCGGAAACTTGCGCTGGCGGCGCTGCTGACGGCGCTTCTGACAGGGACGTGCCTTGCGCGCGAGACGTTTCACGGGGCGTATCTGCAGGGCTTTCCAGACGGAAGCATCCGACCGGACGCGGCGGTTACGCGCGCGGAGCTGGCAGAAATTCTGTACCGGATGATGGACTTGGATCAAAGACGGGAACTGTCTGAAACCGAGAGCGTGTTCGCGGATGTTCCCACGCGGCACTGGGCGTATGACGCCATCACGGAAGCCGTTGCCGCCGGTTACTTCAAGGGCGTGAGCGACACGGCGTTTGATCCCGAGGGCACGCTGACCCGTGCCATGCTTGTGACCGTTCTGGCGCGCGCCGCCGGTGCGGAAACGGACGACAATGCCTCTACCGGCTTCTCCGATGTGGCAGTGGGCACCTGGTACACGGGCGCTGTCGCATGGGCCGCCGAGAACGGCGTTGTGACCGGCGACGGCGACGGCACGTTTGCCCCGGACCGCGCGGCCACCCGGCAGGAGACTGCCACCATCTTCCTGCGGCTGCTGAAGCTGCTGAACAAGACCCTCCCCGAGATCGAGGAGGTTAAGACCTTCACCGATGCAGCCGACATCGCCGCCTGGGCGGAAGAGGCTGTGGAGACCATGCAGACGGCAGGTGTCCTGACCGGCTATCCGGACGGCAGCTTTAAGCCTGAGAAGGGCGTCACCCGGGCGGAGGCCGCGGCCATCCTTGCCCGGCTTAAGGCGCAGCTGGCGCTGCGGGAAAAGGGCTGTGAATACGTCTGCACGGTCGGCGATTATTGGCTGATGCAGTACCCGGCCTCCGGCTCTGTCGGCCTTGCGCTGTATGAGCCGCTTACCGGCAAGCTGGTTCAGACGGTCGGCCTTTGGAAAGCAGCGCAGGGAGTCAACGGCTATGTCGCGTTCGACCGTCTGCTGAGCGGCTCCGACGGTATATATGGGGACGCGCGGGTCTCTATAAGCGCAGCGGCAATACGCTCGAGCAGATCGTGGCCGAGCCTGTGCTGGATTTCTGCTGGTACGGAGACAATACGCTCTATTATCTGAGCTGGGACGATACCAAGCAGATACCGGCATATTCTTACGCGGCCGCATATTTCCCCTGCGCCTCGAGAGTGATGAAGCTGGAAAACCCGGGACAGAATGCCGTGCGCACCATCCTTGCCGAGCGCGACGAGAGCAGTCCAATGCAGAATCTGACCGATATC
>OLWA01004011.1_pt1 | contig 10387 bp, 5 predicted proteins | sample 1673251 | NCBI WGS metagenome assembly OLWA01 (sample SAMEA3178937, study PRJEB25190) | human gut metagenome | biome: human gut; feature: human-associated habitat; material: faeces | place: Austria | collected 2013
GCCATGCCGCGGATGATGGTGGAGGTGCTCTGGCTGCCCGCGTTGCCGCCTGCGTCGGTCAGCATGGGGATGTAGGCGGTCAGCACGGTCACAGCGGCCAGTGCATCTTCATAGCCCCGGATGACCAGGCTGGAGAAGGTGGCGCTGATCATCAGAAACAGCAACCACGGTGCGCGGCTCTTGTACAGGTCCCACATGCTCTGCTTGAAGTAGGGCTTATCGGACGGGCCGATGGCGTTCATCTTGGCGATATCCTCGCTGGCCTCGTCCTGCAGGATGCTGATGGCGTCGTCAATGGTCACGATGCCCACCAGCCGGTTCTCGGCATCCACCACCGGGATGGCCAGGAAGCCGTACTTCTCGAACAGGTTGGAAACATCCTCCTGGTCGGTGGTGGTGCCCACGCTGACCACATTGGTGTCCATCAGGCTGCGGATGGGCTCTGCGGTGTCCTTGGCCAGCACCAGCGCCCGCAGCGACACCACGCCGATCAGCTTGCGGCTGCCGTCGGTGACGTAGCAGTTGTTGATGGTCTCCTTGTCAAAGCCGTTCTTGCGGATAGCATCCATGGCCTGCGCCACAGTCATGTCCGGCCGCAGCTCCATGAACTCGGTGGTCATCACGCCGCCGGCGGAGTCCTCGGGGTACTTGAGCAGTTCGTTGATCATGCGGCGGGTGGCCGGGTCTGCCTGGCCCAGGATGCGCTTGACCACGTTGGCCGGCATTTCCTCCACAAGGTCGGTCGCATCGTCCACGAACAGCTCGTCCACCACGGCCTTCAGCTCGGTGTCCGTCAGCCCGTCGATGAGCTTTTGCTGGGTCTCGGGCGTCAGTTCGGTGAACACGTCTGCCGCCAGGTCCTTCGGGCACAGGCGGAACAGCACCGGGAGCTTCTCGGCGGGCAGGTCTTCAAACACGGCGGCCAGGTCCGGCGCGGGCAGGGTCTCCATCACGTCCCGCAGGCTCTGGTACTTTTTGGCGTCATCCAGGTTCGCCAGCATGGTCTTCAGGGTGTTGATCGAAATTTCAGACATAAAAAGCTGCCTCCTTTTTTCCAGGCGGCAGCTTGAATCATCTACGCAGGGGAACACGAACACACGCCGTGCGCGTTCACGCACAGCAGGGCCATTTCCCGGCATTTCCAAAGGCTGCCGTCTGGTTCACTGATCGGGGATATAACGTGCTGCTACTACCGGCAGGTTCCATGACGACCACCTCGTTTCTGTGTTGTGAAAAGCATTTCAGTGTTTTCCGCCCATTACTTTACCACGGCTTTTGCACCGCGTCAACCCCGTGCCGAAAATTTTTCCGGTTCTTTACAAAAAGCAAAAGCGCCCGACGATATTTTTCGTATCATCAGGCACTTTTGTGGTTTTTCAGGGATTATTCGGCGGCCGTGTCAAACAGGCCCTTCTGCTTTGCCTTTTCCCAGGTCAGGCAGACGCGCAGTTTGCTCACGGGGAAAGCCGGGTGGAACTTCTGCTCATCTTCGTTGGTGTCATCCTTCAGCAGTTCCTGCTCCACGGCCCAGCGGGCAGCCTTCTGGGCGTCGGTGTCCTCAGCGCTGATATCGCTGTAAAGGGCGGTGCTTTCCGGCTCTGGCTTACCCGCGCGCTCCCACAGCAGCTTTGCCAGAGCAAGGCGGTTCGTGGGCATGGCCACGTCGTCCATCTGGGTGATGCGGTACAGGCCGGTGCCCACTTCGTAAGCACCCACAGCCGCGATGCCGCCAATGACCACACCGGCTACGATATCGCCGCCGTAGTCGGTATCGCTGGGTCCAATCGGGTCAATGGGGTCCTCCTTAAAGTTTGCCTTCACTTCCACATCCTTATTCGGCATGGTGAAGCTCACCTTGGCGGGGTCGTTTGCGTCCGGAGTCAGGAAGGTGCTCGGGTCTTTCTCAACACCATCCACCGTCACCGTCCAGCCGGTGAAGTGCTCGTTGGCTTCCGGCTCCCTGCGCGTTGCTGTTACAGTATCGCCCATAGCAGCTTCGGGCTTATCCACAGTGCAGTCTACAGGCGTGATATTATACGGAATATTGCTATAATACGGTTCCACCTTAACATTATAGGCGGGCATGGTCAGGGTCGCGGTGGTTTCAGTGCCATTCTTCAGCAGCTTTGCAAGCTCTGTCGAGCTGGTAATTTCCGTCTCGGTGCCGTTTTCCACTTTATACAGTTTCCAACCGGCGAATGCCTTACCTTCGGGGTCGTTTCCAGCGATCAAAGCCACTTCAGTGCCTGCGGCTACAGGTGCATTCAGCACTTCGTCCTCAAGTTCTGCGGTAACATTCTCACCGGTGGTCACAGTGTACATCGGGCGCACATAGCCGCAGGTGTTGCAGTCAATGTCTTTTGCGTTGGTGTAGATATGGGGGCCCTCAGCCCTCTGTTCGTCCGTCATGCCCGGGCAGTTTGCGGTGGTGCACACCTTCCAGTGTTCGGTGCCGTCATGTTTCCACTGGTAGTTGTGCCAATGCACATCCAGCGTAACAGGAAAATTAAACCCATCATCTTCGACTTCGTAATTATAAGTAACTGTAGTGCTGTTCGCTTTCAAAATCCATGTTGCCGGGTCAACCGTACCGCCTTTCCAGCTGCCGGTGGTAACGCCATCTAACTCAAATTTCCCCGGCAGCTGATGCAGATCATATGTCCGATCGTCGTTCGCCAGAATTTGGTAGCGTTGGGAACCAACCTGCAAATCCCCGATTTGGGGGTTGTTTCTCAAATCCAGCGATGTCAGGCAATTATTCTTGCACCGCAACCACGACAAGCTTTTATTTTCCCTTAAATCCAGAACTGTCAACTTGTTGTTGTTGCAATTCAAGCTTCTAAGTTTTGTGTTTTTGTTCAAATTTAATGACGTCAAACTGTTGTTATAGCATATCAACCGCCCCAGTTCCGGGTTTTCACTCACGTCCAGTTCCGTTAAATTATTGTCACTGCAGAATAGGTCGGTCAACTTCGAAAAGTATTTGAGTCCCTGCAGGCTTGTGCATCCGCTATTGCTTATCTCAATTTCCTTAACGGCATTTCTTTCCGTTTGGTTCAGCGCACCATCTTTATCTTTGTCAAAATTATCTGCTACATATTGTCTAAATGCTCCATCCGGGAAGTTTGTCGCATCAATAGCAACAGCGTCTTCCTCCGCCTGCGTGCTCACTGCGCTTTCTGTGCTGGCCGCAGCCGGTGCCGCTGCAAATGCGCCCACCGGCAGGGCGGACACCATCATGCACGCCGCAAGCGCCGCACTGAGAAACCGCGTACTCTTTTTTCTCATTGTTTATCCCTCGCTCTCTTTGTTGTCCGGGTACCTCCCCCGAAGGTGTGGCACCTCATCTTTATTATACCCCCCCCCCCTATGACCGTTACAAGAGCCATTTGTGCAGAGAATAAGCCCCACTTTTTGTCGCTTTTTCACAAAAAGCAGTTACCCCCTGCTCTTGTTTCAGAATGATGCAAAAAGCACCGGGAAAGTGTGCATTTTCCCGGTGCTTTTCAAGCCTTATTTGTTTTTATTTTTGAGGGGGCATTACAGCGTTTCCACGGTGTCAAACAGGTCCTTCGCGGCTTCCACAGCGTCCTTGCTGCCAAAGGTCACCCGCACGCCGGTGGCCATGGCGGCACCCAGCTCGGCGGCCTGCGCCTTCAGCAGTTCAGCGTCCACAGCGCACAGGGCCTTGCGGTCGGCCGTCATCATCTCGTCGGTGATGCCGCAGAAGAACCGGCGGTCTGTCTCCCGGGCTTCGGCGCGGGGCTTGCGGGGTGTATCCAGCTTTGCCACCGTGCCCACGATGAAGTCGTTCAGGTCCTTCTCGGTGTAGTCCCGTGCGGCCAGCTCGGCCGGGCCCTTGGCAAAGGTGTCGTAGCTCTCCTTCACATGGGGGTCGCGGTAGGTGTAAAGGTACTCCACCCCGTCGGAGGAAAGCATCCCGGTGCCGTAAGCACCGCCCACCTCGCGGATGTTGTGCCACAGGTATTCGTAGCTCATCACCCGGGCCAGCACCTTGCGGTCGCTGCGGCGCTCCATGGGCCACACCAGCACATCGTAGCTCACGCCGCCGTCAATGATGAACGCTTCGTTCACCGGCGGGGTCAGCGGTTCGGTGTAGGGCACAGCTTCGCGGCGACCCTCGGCGGCGAAGCGGCTGCCCGGCAGCAGGCTGCGCAGCTTTGCAAGGGCATCCTCGCTGCCGTACAGGCTCACGGTGAGCTGTGCGTTCTGCAGCACTTCGGTGCGCAGGGCATCCAGCCTTGCGCCCAGCGCGGCCCAGTCGGCCTTGGCCAGCAGGTCACACAGAAATTTGTAGTAGCTCACGCCGCTGCAGCGCTCGCTCACCGCGCCGTCCACCGAATAGTGGGCGCTGGCGCGGGTGGCCGCGTAGGCGTTGCCCTGTTGGATGAACTGCTGTTCCATGTTCAGCTTCTGCTGGCTCAGCACCCGGGCAAAGGCTGCTTCGGCCGCCGGGCCGGTGAGCCTGGTGTCATACAGCCACTCGCCGCCCAGCTCCACGGCCTTTTCCAGACTGCGTTCCAGCAGGCTCAGGCACAGGCTCAGCTTTGCGTGGCAGGGTGCACCCTCCTGCCGGCCGGTCCAGATATCCAGCTGCACGCGGCTGTCGCCCAGCCAGGTGCTGCGCAGGGTGTTCAGCTGCTGGGCGGTATGTGCGCTGCTGTCCAGCTCGTCCAGCACATCGGTCAGCAGGTCAAGGTACTGCATGTTCTCGGGCTTCACATGGCCGAGGTCGTAGTAGAAGTTCAGGTACAGGCTGCCCGCCGAGGGGTGATGCAGCAGCTGCGCACCGGCCAGCAGTTCCCGCTCTCCGGCGGCAGTCTTTGCACCGTTGCCGAGGTCGACGGCCGTCAGCGGGTGTTCCAGCACCAGCTTGCCGTCGGTGCGGATGGGCTCGCCCGCCTCGTCCTTTTGGGGCAGGGTGGGCACCTGCACCACCTGCACCGGGGCCGGGGCGAACAGCTGCCGCAGCAGCTCGTCGAACCAGCCGCCTGCCATCTTCTCCCGCAGGGACGCAAACAGTTTGTCCGTGTGCAGCAGCAGGGCCGGGTCGCCGGTGTGCAGCCAGCCGGTGGAAGCGTTGATGGCATCCAGCACGCCGTCCGGCAGGCTGCCCGGGCGCTCGAGGGATGCAAACTCCGCGCTGTTCAGCGAGGCCAGCAGCAGCTCCTGCGGGATGCCCTCGGCCAGAATGCCGTCCACGGCCTTGCGCACGGCGGCGGCAAACTTGCGGGCGCTCTCCTCGGTGGCACCGCGCAGAACCAGTTCCAGCGTGGGCTGCAGGGTGCTGTCGTCAAAGCCAATGTCGATGTCTGCGCCCAGATTTTCGGCCAGCAGGGCGGCTTTCAGCGGGGAGTTGTTGGTGCCAAGCAGGGCATCCAGCAGAATCTCCACGCCCAGCTGACGCTCCCGGTCGGCAAACGCGCCGGTGTACCACGCCAGGGCGCACTGCACCTCGTCCGGCTCCGGGTTCTCGGTGTAATAGGGCAGCTCCACGCAGGTGCCCGGCTGCTCGTTTTGCAGCGTCAGGCGCGGGCGGGTGCCGGTCTTCGGCATTTTGGAAAGGTAGTCTTTGTCCAGCAGCGCCAGTTTTTCGGCCATGTCCATCTTGCCGTACAGGGTGATGCAGCAGTTGTCGGCGCTGTAGTGGCGACGGTACACCCGCTTGTACTTCTCATAGGTCAGTGCCGGGATGCTCTCCGGGTCACCGCCGGAAACAAAGCCGTAGGCCGTATCCGGGAACATGGCCCGTTCCAGCGCGTCCTGCAGCTGCGCGTCCGGGGCAGCCAGCGCGCCCTGCATCTCGTTGTACACCACGCCGCTCACGGTGCCGTCGGCGTCCCGGTGCCAGCCTTCCTGCTCGAACACGCTCTTGTCCACCATGGCCAGCGGGCAGAACACCGCGTTCAGGTACACGTCCATCAGGTTCTTGAAGTCGGTCTCGTTGGGGGTGGCGAAGGGGTACACGGTCTTATCCGGGAAGGTCATCGCGTTCAGGAAGGACGCCATGCTGCTTTTCAGCAGCTGCAGGAACGGCGAAGTGACCGGGTATTTTTCGCTGCCCGCCAGCACCGAGTGTTCCAGAATGTGGAACACGCCGGTGTCGTCGGACGGAAAGGTGCCGAAGCCGATGCCGAACGCCTTGTTGACATCTTCATTTTCCACCAGCAGCACGGTGGCACCGCTCACATCGTGGGTGAGCACCGTCAGGGTGCCGTGCTGTTCGGGGCAGTCCTCGGTGCGGAGGACAGTATAACCGGGGAATCGTTCCATTTCGTTTTCTCCTTTGCGGTTTTGAAATCGTTTGACACTATTGTATCATTCAAGGGCGAAAAACACAATTACAGGTTTGTTAATTATAACCGGCAGAACGCTTTTCAACCATTTGCTTCCCGTGCAGGGCGTTTTCGCGTGGGGCAGGTTCTATGGCTTTTGCAAAAGGCATTGCCGCCGGGTACGTTCTCTTTTGCATGCCAAAAGAGAACCAGAAAAGCACCCGCTACTTTCGAGGCGCGGGAGGCACGAATTAAGGGCTGCTCGCCCTTAATAATCCCAAAGCAGTTAGGCTCCATACAAAAAATCCAAGTCGCTTCGCTAAAGGATTTTTTGTGTTCCACCGATTTATAGGCCCTTCAGCCGCTGCGGCGGCAGCTCCCCGCAGGGGAGCGGGTTTGAGTTTCGTACTGCTTTATCTGCTGCGCGACAGCCGCAGGCTGACAGCAGCAATATGTTGTTTGCCATTGCGGTCCCTCCCGTGAAAAAGCAAAGGAGAAAAGCCCGCAGGCTTTTCTCCTTTGCAAATCAAAAATAATTTTTCCGCTGTCATTGTCAGAGCGAAGCGGAGACAATTCAAATCGTCCTTTTACACCTGTTTTGCCCCTTCGGTCCTGCAGGACACCCGGAACAGCACAAAGCCCACCGCGAACAGCACCGCCAGCATGCCAATGCCCACATTGGCGCTGCCGGTCAGCTGGCTGCCCACGCTGACGATCATGGTGCCCAGGAAGGAAGCACCCTTGCCGCAGATGTCGAACAGGCCAAAGTATTCGCCGGATTTTTCCGCCGGGATGATCTTGGCAAAATGGCTGCGGCTCAGCGCCTGCACGCCGCCCTGGAACATGCCCACCACCACGGCCAGCACCCAGAACTGCCACTGTTTGGTCAGGAAGAAGGCAAACACCGCAATGCCGGTGTAGGCCGCGATGCATACCGGAATCAGCTGGCTGGACGGGTATTTTGCACTCAGCCGACCAAAGATCAGCGCCGAAGGGAAGGCCACGATCTGGGTCACCAGCAGTGCCAGCAGCAGGCCCGTGGTGTCCAGCCCCAGCGCGGTGCCATAGGCCGTGGCCATATCAATGATGGTGTACACTCCGTCGATGTAGCAGAAGAAGGCCAGCAGGAACCAGAACACCTGTTTATCCTCGTGCAGGTGCTTGAGGGTGTGGCCGATGCGCACAAAGCTCTGCCGGATGGCGTGCTGCTCCACCTCCACATAGTTGATCTGCTTGTAGCGGCGCAGCAGCGGCAGGGTGGTGCCCAGCCACCAGGCAGCCGTGATGAGCAGCGCGATGGAAAGGGCCGTCATCTGGCTCAGACCGATGGCACCGCTGCCCAGCACCAGCGCCAGACACACCACAAAGGGCACGCAGCTGCCAATGTAGCCCCACGCATAGCCCTGCGAGGACACAACATCCATGCGTTCCGGGGTGGTCACATCGCCCAGCATGGAGTCGTAGAACACCAGACTGCCCGAAAAGCCGATTTTCGCAATAATGAAGATGACGAGGAACGGCAGCCAGATTGTGGCCACGCCCATGGCGCAGCAGCCGATGACGCCCACAAACAGACAGAGCATGAAGATGGGCTTTTTGAAGCCCTTGGTATCCGCCAGCGTGCCGAGGATGGGCCCCAGCACCGCAGTGATCACCGTGACCACCGAGCTTGCGTAGCCCCAGTAGGCCAGATAGTCCACCGAGCTCAGGCCGCCGGCCTCAGCCAGCGCGTTGAAGAAGATGGGCACCAGCGTTGCGATCATCAGCACAAAGGCCGAGTTGCCCACATCGTACAGGATCCACGCGCGCTCCAGCGGTGTCACCTTGAATTTTTCGTTTTGCATTTTGTTTCCTCTCACACCGCCGGGCGGTGCCCCCTCTTTTTAGATTTCACCATTTAAAATGGCCGCCGCTCACGCTCTGGCCATCTTCAGCGGAAAGTTTGTTTTTATTTTCGTGTTTGTCGCGCTCTGCGGAACTTGTCGGGGCAAAGCCCCTCCATCTGCTAACGCAGACCGCTCGCCGCTTAAAAGCCCCACTGGGGCTTTCATTGCTGTGCAAACGCGGAGCGCTCCAAACACATTCTCACCAAAAGGGTCGTAGCGGGAAACAGCATCTTTCCCTGCTGGCCTGCATCGACCTGCTCAGAACTCTCCAAATGTATGGTCGTAGGCTTTATCCAGCGGTTCGTCCGTGTCCAGCTTTTCCACAAATTCCAGAATGAGCCGTTCTGCCAGAGGTAGAGCCTTGGCGTACAGCGCTTCCAGCTGTTTGCCGCTCTCTACACACTTCGGGTTCGGCCGCGGGTTCGCCACAAGGCCGTGCAGCATGTCGTACTTGCCCACCACCTTCATGCCGGTCAGCACCACCCAGCGCTTGACCGGATTCGACGCCTGCAGAAGCCTGTGCACCGAGATCATGCCTTTGAGCGCATCCAGCGTCACCTGCTCTGAGATGCCCTCGTAGAACGGCGCGATCACCTTTGCATTTTTCTCCGACGGATGAATGTGGCTGGCCGTGAAGAACTTGAGCGGGTCGCAGCCATCCCGGCGCATCAGCATGTTGTCGAACTCGGTCTCGATTTCGCAATGGGTCACGCCGCTGGAACGGGTGAACTGCTCCACATAGGGGTGGCAGGTGCTGTCCAGTGCAAAGTGGCATACAAAGCCGATGGCATAGGCCAGCGCCGCGTCGCGGTCGCCTGCCGCCTTCACCACGCCCCGGGCGCGGTCGAAGAACACCCGGCCGGGCTTGTCGTGCATGGCATTGCCCAGCGCACTCACGGGGTTCGAGCTGGCCGCATGGTAATAAAACAGCAGGTCCGGCCCGTGCAGGCCGATATCGTAAAGTTCACGGTTCATTTCCAGCTGCACCCGCACTTCGTCCGGCAGATGTTCCAGAACATTGGCACCAAAGCGGCGGTGCGCGTAGGTTGACGGCATGGCAGATTCCTTCCTTTCCCTCCGGCAGGGTGCACAAAACGCCCGCCGGTTTCGCGTTCTGTTTTAGTATAGCAGAAAGTTTCCCCACCTTCTACCCCTTTGTGTCTGGTTTTGGTAAAAAGTTTGAATGATTATTGCACTTTTCGGCCAGCGGACCGGTAGTTTCTCCAGCCGCGTCCTCCGCTTTCGGCCCCACTTGTGAAAAAGAGCTCCAGAAAATCCGCAGATTTTCTGGAGCTCCAATCGAAAAAAATCGACTTTCCTCTGTTCATGGCCAGAGCGCACGCGTCGGCCATTTTAAATCGTCATGCCTTAAACTTTTTCGTAGCCCTGCGGCATCTCGTTCTTGCGGTTGCGGTCCATCAGTGTGCGCAGAGCGTCGCTGGCACTCATGCCCTCCTTCACGATGGCGTTCACCGTCTGCACGATGGGCATTTCCACATTGTACCGTGCGGCCAGCTCCATGGCAGCGGGCAGAGCGTTGATACCCTCCACCACCATGCCCACTTCCTTCACGGCCTGTTCCGGGCTCTCGCCCTTGCCGATCAGGATGCCCGCGCGGTTGTTGCGGCTGTGCATACTGGTCGCCGTGACGATCAGGTCACCGATACCGGCCAGACCCGCAAAGGTGTGGATGTTGCAGCCCATGGCCACGCCCAGCCGGGCGATCTCGGCGATGCCGCGGGTGATAAGGGCCGCGCGGGCGTTGTCGCCGTAGCCAAGGCCGGTGGAGATGCCCACACCCAGCGCGATGACATTCTTCAGTGCACCGCTCAGCTCCACGCCCTTGATGTCGGCGTTGGTGTACACGCGCATGCAGGTGTTGCTGAACACATCCTGCACGAACTCTGCCGCCTGCTCATCCGGGCAGGCCGAGACGATAGTGGTGGGCAGGTCCAGCGCCACTTCCTCAGCGTGGGTGGGGCCGGAGAGGGCCACCAGCTTCACGTTCTTCGGGCCATCTTCTTTGCCCAGCTCGTCCGCGATGACTTCCGTCATGGTGTAGAGGGTCTCCGGCTCCATGCCCTTTGCCACGTCCACGATGATCTGCCCGTCCGGGATGTAAGGCCGTGCCTTCGCCGTGGTGGAGCGCACGAACACCGACGGCACTGCAAACAGCAGCACATCCTTGCCGGTGCACACTTCCTC
>OLWA01004013.1_pt1 | contig 10382 bp, 8 predicted proteins | sample 1673251 | NCBI WGS metagenome assembly OLWA01 (sample SAMEA3178937, study PRJEB25190) | human gut metagenome | biome: human gut; feature: human-associated habitat; material: faeces | place: Austria | collected 2013
TCGGCGGCGCAGGTTCTGCCCTTGGCATGGCAAGCCTGATGCGCCCCGCCTTTGCCCAACTGGAAAAGGCCGGGCGCAAAGAAGAGGAACCGGAAGAAGAAACCGACACGGAGGACAGTACCCAATGATCGTCTGCACCGAAAACGTCTTTACCCTGCATACCACCCACACCAGCTACCAGCTGGCAGTTGCCCCTAATGGCATGGTGCTGCACACTTATTACGGCACCCGTCTGCCGGAGGATGTGCCCAGCCTTGCGGATGCCCGGATGCCCCACAGCGACCCCGGCTGCTGGCCGGATCTTTTGCCGCAGGAGCTTTCCGGCTGCGGCACCGCTGATAACCGCACTCCCGCCGTCATCCCGGAATACGCCGACGGCACGGAAGCGGCGGCGTTCGTGTTCGACCGTGCTGAAGTGCATATCGGCAAACCCCAATTGCCCGACCTGCCGATGTTCCGGGATGGAAAGGGTGTGGAGACGCTTTCCGTTTTCCTGAAAGATGCGTGCGGTCTGGCCGTGGAACTGCGGTACAGCGTCTACGAAGCCGAGGACTTCATCACCCGCACGGCAGTTTATACCAACACCTCGTCCGAGGAGCTGACCCTGAACAAGGCGGCTTCTCTGACTCTCGACTTTGCGCCGGATGCTCTCGAACTGATCACCTTGAACGGTACATGGGCAGCGGAGCGCACCCCGGAACGTGCGGCGCTGCGCTGCGGCATCCAGAGCATTGGCAGTATGCGGGGCATCCCCGGCCACGCCCACAACCCGGCAGTCGCCCTCTGCCATGCCGATACCACCGAAACGACCGGCGACGCATGGGGATTTGCCTTTGTGTACAGCGGCAACTACCTCATCGAAGCCGAGCGTGCCGACGCAGGGGAACGGCTGGTGATGGGCATCCATCCCTACCACTTCCACTGGACGCTGGCTCCCGGCGAGAGCTTTACCGCACCGGAAGCCGCGATGGTCTATTCGGATAAGGGGCTAGGCGAGATGAGCCGCCGTTTCCATGGCGCCATCCGCACCCGGCTGCTGCCGCCCCGCTGGCAGGATATGACCGCGCCCCGCCCGGTGCTCATCAATAGCTGGGAAGCCTGCTACTTTGACTTCGACGAGAAAAAGCTGCTGGAACTGGCTGCTGCCTCCAAAAAGGCGGACATCGACCTGTTCGTGCTGGACGATGGCTGGTTCAAAGGACGCAACGATACCTCGTCCAGCTTGGGCGACTGGGCAGCGGACAAAGCCAAGCTGCCGGACGATCTGCCCGGCCTGTGCAAGAAAATCAATCTACTGGGACTGGAGATGGGACTGTGGGTCGAGCCAGAAGCCATCAGTCCGGACTCAGACCTCTATCGCACACACCCCGACTGGGCATTTACCATCCCCGGACGCGAGCCGCTGGAGATCCGCCAGCAGTATACGCTGGATTTCAGCCGCCCCGAAGTGGTGGACGGTATCTGGCAGCAACTGGATGAAATTTTAAGGAGCTGCCCGCTGAAATACCTCAAGTGGGATATGAACCGCTCGCTGGCACACGTCTACAACGCCAAACTGCCTGCAAAACAGCAGGGTGAAGTGTACCACCGCTATGTGATGGGTGTGTACGAATTGCAGCGCCGCCTGACCGAAAAGTACCCCGGCCTGCTGCTGGAAAACTGTGCAGGCGGCGGTGCCCGCTTCGACTGCGGAATGCTCTATTACAGCCCGCAGATCTGGTGCAGCGACAACACCGATGCCCGTTCCCGTCTGGTCGTCCAGTACGGCACCAGCCTGTTCTACCCCGGCTGCGTGATGGGGGCGCACTTTTCCACCGTGCCCAACCACTGCACCGGCCACATCTCCACGGTGGAAGCACGGATGGCGGCAGCACTTACTGGCACCTTCGGCTTTGAGCTGGATCTGACGAAATACAGCGAGGAAGAACTGGCCGAGCTCCGCCCCTATGTGGCGTGGTATCGCCAGCACGGTGCATTGCTGCGCGGCGGCGACCTGCACCGTCTGGTGGACCCGGAACCCAACGGCCTGGGTGCTGCGTGGATGATAACCGCAAAGGACGGCAGCGAAGCCGCCGTCTTCGCCGTGGGCGATGCCCTGACCGGCAGCCACGGCGTGGCAAGCGCCAACAGCCGCCCCCGCCTTATGCTGGAAGGGCTGGACCCGGCAGCACAGTACACCGACGAAGACGCAAACACCTACAGCGGCGTCCAGCTGCTGACCACCGGTCTGGAACTGCCCGGCGGCTGGGGCCAGACGCCCGCAAAAATCTGGTATCTGAAGAAAGTTTAACTGCTTCGCCCTCTCTGGCATAGCAGGGAGCAGGAGATGGGCGAGGATGCTGACGAGAGGAGAAAACCTTCATGACAGAAGAAATTAAATCGGCTTATGAAAAATGGCTGGCACAGCCGGAAATGCCCGCCGACCTTGCCGAAGAGCTGAAAGCAATCACAGGCGACGAGGATGCCATCACCGACCGGTTCTACCGGGAGCTGGAATTCGGCACCGGCGGTCTGCGGGGCGTCATCGGTGCTGGCACCAACCGGATGAATGTCTACAACATCCGCAAAGCTACGCAAGGCCTTGCCAACTACCTGAATGCCTCCGACTTGCCGAAGAAAGTTGCCATCGGCTACGACAGCCGTATCAAGAGCGATGTGTTTGCCCGCGAAACCGCAGCTGTCCTTGCGGCAAACGGCATCAAGGCCTATATTTATCCCCGTCTGGAACCTACTCCGGCGCTGAGCTGGGCGGTGCGGTACTACGGCTGCGGCGCGGGCGTCTGCGTCACCGCCAGCCACAACCCTGCCAAGTACAACGGCTACAAGGTCTACGGTGCAGACGGCTGCCAGATCACCCTTGAGGTGGCAGCAAAAATTCTTGCCGCCATTGAAGCGGTGGACTGCTTTGCCGTACAGCCTGCGGACTTTGATGTCGCCCTTGCCGAGGGCAAGATCGAGTACAGCAGCGAGAAATGTCTGGACGACTTTGTGGATGCCGTCTATGCCCAGCGTGTGGGCGATGGGGCAGGCACCGCCGACCTGAAGCTGGTGTACACTCCGCTGAACGGCTCCGGTCTGGAATGCGTGAAAAAGCTGCTGGCAAAGCTGGGCGTCACCCATGTGACGGTGGTGCCGGAGCAGGAAAAGCCGGACGGCAACTTCCCCACCTGCCCCTACCCGAACCCGGAAATTCGGGAGGCCATGCAGAAGGGTCTGGAGCTGTGCGATCAAGTCCACCCGGACCTTTTGCTGGGCACCGACCCGGACTGCGACCGCTGCGGCACGGCAGTGCCGGACGGAAAGGGCGGCTACCGGCTCATTACCGGCAACGAGATGGGCATCATCCTGCTGGACTACATCTGCCGCACCCGCAAGGCGCTGGGCACCCTGCCGGAGCACCCCGTGGCTGTGACCACCATCGTGTCCACCGATATGGCAACTCCGGTGGCCGAGAAGTACGGCGTGGAGCTGCGCCGTACCCTGACCGGCTTCAAGTTCATCGGTGAGCAGATCGGCCTGCTGGAAGCCGCCGGAGAAGCCGACCGCTACATCTTCGGCTTTGAGGAGAGCTACGGCTACCTGTCCGGCGCACACGTCCGGGACAAAGATGCCGTCAACGCCACGCTGCTGGTGTGCGAAGCCGCCGCATGGTACGCAAAGCAGGGCATGACCCTGCTGGATGCCATCAACCAGCTGTACGCCGAGTTTGGCTGCTACCGCAATGCCCTGCACAGCTTCGCCTTTGAGGGCGAAAGCGGAATGCACACCATGGACGCCATCATGAAACAGCTGCGCGAGACCCCGCCGCAGAGCATTGCCGGAATCGCCGTGGAAAGCGTGCTGGACTACAACGCCGAGGGCACCGGCCTGCCGAAGGCAAATGTCTTGGAGTTCCGTCTGGGTGGAAAGGCAAAGCTGATGGTTCGTCCTTCCGGCACTGAGCCGAAGATCAAGGTGTATCTGTCCGCCGTTGCTCCTACGGAAGCCGAAGCAGATGCCATCAATGCGAAGCTGGGTGACGCCGCTGCCGAGCTGCTGAAGGCATAAATTCTCAAATATTTCTACAAACGGCTGCCTCGTTCCTGCCATAAAAATGGACGGGGCAGCTTTTTTGCACCCTTTTTTCGGAAAAAGTGTCATTTTATGTGCAATTTTAGGCATATTGGAGGTATGCAAGATGAAAACGATTCAACTGAAACCAAGCTGCAAGGACTACCTCTGGGGCGGCGAAAAACTGCGTACCGAGTACGGCATCCAGAGCGAGATGCACCCCTTGAGTGAGGCGTGGATGCTCTCCTGCCACCCGGACGGCCCCAGCTACCTGCCGGACGGCACGACTTTGCAGCAGTACATTGACGCGCACCCCGGCTGCCTTGGCACCGACTGCGTAAAGTTCGAGGAGTTCCCCATTCTGGCAAAGCTCATCGACGCCAAGAAGGACCTGTCCATTCAGGTGCACCCCTCTAACGCCTACGCCCTGGAGCACGAACACCAGTACGGCAAGACCGAAATGTGGTATGTGCTGGAGGCAGAACCGGGTGCGACCCTCTACTATGGCTTCACCCATGAGATCAGCAAAGAGGAGTTTGAGCACCGCATCAAGGACAACACCCTGACCGAGGTGCTGAACGCCGTCCCGGTGAAAAAAGGCGACTGCTTATTCATCCCCTCCGGCACGCTCCACGCCATCCGCAAGGGCATCGTGGTGGCTGAGATTCAGCAGAATTCCAACGTCACCTACCGCATTTACGATTATGGCCGCAAGGGTGCAGACGGCAAGCCCCGCCAGCTCCACATCCCGCAGGCTCTGGATGTGACCGAACGCAAGCCGCCTGTTGCTCACGACTTCCACGGCCATCTGGCACAGTGCGATTACTTTACGGTGGATGCCGTGGAGGGCAGCTTCAAGGATATCTGCGATGATGTTTCCTTTACTTCTCTGCTGATCCTGGAAGGAGAGGGGACCCTGACCGAGACCGCCACCGGCGAGAGCCTGCCCATCCAAAAGGGCGAGAGCTTCTTTATCCCGGCAGGCACCGGGGAATATACGGTGAGCGGCACGGATCTCAAGTGCCTGCGCACCCGCGTGTAAACAAAACTCCCGGATCGTATACACAGTCCGGGAGTTTATGCTATGATATAGCTATCAAGACTGAAACGAAAAGAGGACACTGCCATGGCATCCTACCGCTACGAACGCAACATTTCCCCCGAGGATCTTGTGCCGGAAAAAACCCGGGAGCTGACGCCTGCCGAAGCCCGCGCCAACTGGTGGCATTATCACTGGTATTATGTGGTGCTCATTGCCGCGGCGGTGCTGGCGGTCGGGTATTTTGTGTGGAGCCGTGTCACCGAGGTGAAGCCGGACTATACGGTAGCGGTCGTGGGGCGTATTGACCCGGACGCGGCGTTCCTGTCCGAGGTGGAAACCAAATTGGAAGCTGCGGCCGATGATGTGAACGGGGACGGGAAAGTAAAAGTCAACGTGAAGAGCATCTGGCTTGCGCTGGATTACGATGGACAGGATTCCTCCCTGCGCAAGCTGATGGAATCCAGTGAGGACAAGCTCAATTCTGATTTTTATCTCTGCGAGAGCATGATCTTCATCGTGGACGACCCGGCGGCAATGGAGCAGCGGTACGGCTGTTTCCGTCTGCTGGACGGTACTGACCCGCAGGAGGGCGACAGCCTGAGCGTTTCCGATTTTGCCGTGCTGCTGGACGACACCGCCCTTGCCGGAGTGCAAAGCAAAAGCGGCGCAGAATGGTATGTGGCAAGGCGTCTGAGTGAAGGCGTGGAGGAAGAATCCCTCACCACAGGAGATGCGCTGTGGGAGAAGCTCATTTGATTTTCTGAATTCGTAGAAAGTCTTACTTCTGCCACTTTACCACGATAAATTTTGCAAAACCATATTGACGCACCTGCACTTCCATGATACCCTTTATTCCAAATCCTGCTGACAAAAGTGGTGGTTCTCACCGTGATAACCACCACTTTCAGCGAGTGATTATCCAGAAAGAACATGCCGCCCCGCAACACACCCGATCATTTTGCCGTCTGTTTCACCCGACAAAATCCTTCGCCTGTACTGCGTGGGCGGTATTTTTCTTTTTCACAAATAAAATCTTATGTGGTTGTACAAATTTCCAAAATTCATTTTCGGTTGTTGACTACACAACCTCAAAGTGTTATTCTTGTGTTTGAAAGAAGCAGGTTGTAGTGTCCACACTGCGCCCGGCTTTCTTCATACCGAACCTTGAATCCTTCATAAGCCGTCTGAACGTGATATCGTGCCATGACCTCACACTTTCTGTGGGCGAGCCGGAAAACGCCGCTGCAAAACAGGGGCAGGAACTTCGTTCGGGTCAAACGGCGATCAACATACACGAGCAGTGGAAATCTCTACTTATTTTTGCGCCTTAACAATTCGGAAACATTTGTTGAAAATGCGTTTTGAGCGCAGCGGTAGAGGGCAAGAACCGTCCCGTGGCCACAAATTTTCAATTCTTGAAAATGTTGTGCTCCACCGGGACTTCACATCTGCAACTCTTGCGAGTTTTGATGTGATCTTGTTGGGGCGTGCCTGCCCCAAACCCTGCTCATATTTCGCACCGTTGGTGCGAAAGAACGGCGTGTCGTGCTTACATAGTTCCACCGAGGAGCTAGCGAAACGACAGGAGGTTCAATGAACAAAACGAATGTCAAAGCGAATCCCAGCACGACCCACCGCCACGACACGCCGAACAACAAAACGCACATCATCAAGTTCCGTGTGACGGAAACTGAAAAGATGGAACTCCAATGCACAGCAAAACTCCTTCATCTCTCCCTGTCCACCCTCATCCGCCGTGCGCTGCACAGTGCGAAGATCGAGCGCACGGTTGTCGTTGCCGGCGGCGGAGAAGAAACCCTGAACGCCGTTTCCACTCTGCTTGCCCAGTGCGGCAAGGTGGGCGGAAACCTGAATCAACTCGCACGACACTTCAACTCCGGTGGAGCAGATACCGAACAACTCCGGGCGAAACTTCTTGACGAACTTACAGACCTGACTGCCTTCCGGCTCAACGCCGAGAAAATTCTTGGTGAACTGTATGGCAACGCTCAAGCATATCGCCTCTAAGAATTCGGACTACTCCGCCATCGAAGCGTACCTGATTTACCAGCACGATGCGTTCACCGGGAAGCAGCTTCTTGATGAACAAGGCAGGCCCATGCTGCGGGATTCGTACATTCTGGATACGCTTGAATGCGGCGATTTCTCGTTTGCAACGGCCTGCCTGCTGGCAAACCGAAAGTACAACAAGAACAACCACCCCGATGATATTAAGAGCCACCAGTATATCATCAGCTTTGACCCCAGAGATGCAGCCGACAACGGCTTGACCATGGAAAAGGCACAGGCACTTGGCCTGAAATTCTGCGAAGAAAACTTCCCCGGTCATCCTGCCATCGTCTGCACCCACCCGGATGGGCATAACCATTCGGGAAATATCCACGTCCACATCGTGATCGGCAGCATCCGCACACGAGAAGTGGAACGCAAGCCCTATATGCAGAAGCCTCGTGACTGGCGTGAGGGCATGAAGCACTCCAGCACAGCCCAGACCATGCGGCACCTGCGTGTCGCAGTCATGGAAATGTGCGAACACGCTGACCTGCATCAGATCAATCTACTGGAAGCACAAGGCGACCGTATTTCTGAACGGGAATACTGGGCACGGCGGCGCTGGCAGCAATGTCTCGACCATGCCAACGCCAGATTGCTTGCAGAAGGGAAGGCTCCCAAGCAGACTGTTTACCAGACGGAACTGGAAACTCTGCGCAGGCAAATCGACTCCGTGCTGAAGAAAGCCACCACCTTCGATGAATTTTCTGCATTGCTCTTGCAGGAACATGGCATTGCCGTGAAAGAGAGCCGAGGGCGATTGAGCTACTGCCCGTCCAATCGGGTAAAATTCATCACCGCCCGGAAGCTGAGCAAGAAGTTTGAGAAAGAGCAGGTGCTTGCCGCACTCGCTCAGAACATCCGGCTTGCTCCGACCGTCCAGCCCATCGCAGCAGACAAGCCCGATAAGATTCAGAAACTGGTGGACATTCAGGCAAAGCTGAAGCAGGGCAAGGGCATCGGCTACGAGCGTTGGGCGAAAAAGCACAACCTCAAAGCCATGGCACAGACCTTGATCCTCTTGCAGGAAAAAGGTCTGCTCAACGAGGATGCACTCGACCAGAGAATCGCAGAGCTTGACACCAAGTTCCATGAATCGCTGGCCGTAGTGAAAGACCTCGAAACCCGCATGGCAGAAAACAAGAAGCTGCGCAGCCACGCTGCTGCCTACAAGCAGTACCGACCGCTTGCGCAGAAACTGAAAACTGTCAAATCCCCCGCAGCCTTTGAAGAACAGCACCGTGCAGAACTGACAGCGTACCGGACGGCAGCAGCCTATCTCAAGGCAAACAACATCACCAAGCTGCCCAGCCCGAACAAGTTGGAAGCCGAGTATGCGCAGCTGGCATCCGAAAAGGCAAAGTTCTACGAGCAGTACAAGGAAACCAAGGAAGAACTGCTCAAACTGAAAACCGCAAAGCAGAATGTTGCGTCCTTTTTCCGGGAGGAAGAACCGGCGCAGCAGGAGAGATAAAGGAGTGTGCGTATGATCAACTTGAAAATCGACCCGGAGTTCCAGAATCAGATTCCGCCGCTGACGGACGATGAGTATAAGCAGCTTGAAGAAAACATCCTCAAAGAAGGCAAACTGCTTTCTCCTTTGATCGTTTGGAATAACATCCTTGTTGACGGCCACAATCGTTATGCCATTCTCCAGAAACACCCGGAGATTTATTTCTCCACCATGCCGCTCCGATTCGAGAATCGCGAAGAAGCCCTTGCGTGGATTTGCAGAAACCAGTTGGGGCGGCGCAACCTGAGCCCCGAACAGAAGCGTTATCTGATTGGCAAACAGTATGAAGCCGAGAAGAAAGCCGCAAAAATCTTTCGGGGCAACCAGTACACTTTAGCAAAGAAAAGTGGTGGTGCTCACGATGATAACCACCACTCCGGGAAGAAAACCTGCGACCGGATCGCAGAGGAAAACGGTGTCAGCCGTGCCTCCGTTCTTCGTGCCAGCCACTATACACGAGGCATCGACATCGCAGATAATCTCTCTCCCGGCATCAAGCAGAAAGTCTTTTCCGGTGAAGTGAAGTTCACGAATGAAGAAATGTCCAAGCTCGTGCAGAGCAGTCCTGCCAAACGGCAAGACGTATTTGCCGAGATCATGCACCCGGAAATCACGAAAGGAATGGAGGCTGCAAATGCAGACCCCAAAGCAGACGTGCCGGTTCCGATGCCCACATCCGACCCCGAGCAGTTCAAGGGATACCAAGTCCCGGACGAGTGCATGAAGGTCTACAAGACGCTGAGCATGGCCACGGAAATGATGCGAAACACATGGAAGCGAGTGCTCAAAAATAATCAGAGTTATCTTTCTGACCCGGAAAAGCAGAAGGTTCTCCGCTACGCCATGCAGCGGCCAGCCCACTATCTGAACGAGCTAGAAGCCTGCATGGAGCAGATTCTTTCTGAAACCATCGAAGAAGCTGAAAAGACCGCATAACGACAGGCACTTGTAAGCCATCAACGAGCCACCAGCCGCAAGTGCAGGGCGGAAAGCATCCGCGCCCTTGCGCCTGATAAAAATTGGAACTTTGATTTTCTCGCCCGACTTTGCCACGGTGGGACGATCAAAGGAGCGTGCGTTTGAACAAAAAGAAAAAGTCCACAAACACTTCCCCCTACCCCGATGAAGTCATTGACCGTCTGGCACGGGCATTCTACCCGGCCATCCTTGCCTGCTGGAACAGCGAGGAAGGTCAACGGGAGTTTGCTGCGTGGCAGGCGGAGCAGGCTCATCTCTCCGGCAAAGAGAAACAGGAAGTTCCCGTGGGGGAACTCCCTGCCTTACTTATCGTGTGTGGATTTTGGCAGGGTGCGTCCGGCAGGGCGCACCCTGTTTTTGTGTTCAGTCCTCTAATCCGTGACTTGCAGCCGCATTTCTCAGATACTCCTCCGGCTCACCGTTCAGGATCAGTTCGGCATACGCCAGCGGGTCGTTATAGATGAGGTAGTCCAGTTCAGACCTCTGCGCCATGGTAACATCCAGCGCATCCTCGACCCCAGTGCAGTCAATGGAAATTTTTCTCCCGTCCCGGAGCAGCAGTTCCACGCAGCCAGTGTCTATATTAAACTTGCAGGCTCTTTCATCGTACTTCATAATCATACCCTCCAAATCTTGTGATTGTCTTACGGTCTATGACAAGGTATCGGAGTTTTGCGCCGTCCACGGGAGCCTTCATTGTTGTACCCGAAGAAAACGAAAAATCCG
>OLWA01004015.1_pt1 | contig 10379 bp, 8 predicted proteins | sample 1673251 | NCBI WGS metagenome assembly OLWA01 (sample SAMEA3178937, study PRJEB25190) | human gut metagenome | biome: human gut; feature: human-associated habitat; material: faeces | place: Austria | collected 2013
GGGGTAGAGTACGCCGGCTGCGACGGGTACACCTATTATATTATAAATGAACGCCCAAAACAGGTTCTGACGAATGGTGCGCACGGTCAGTCTGGAGAGCTTCAACGCTTCCGGTATCTTTGTGAGGTCGGAAGAGATGATGGTCATCTTGGCTACATCCATGGCGATGTCGCTGCCGCCGCCCATGGCGATGCTTAAATCCGCTTGCGCCAGGGCTGCGCTGTCGTTGATGCCGTCGCCTACCATTGCCACTTTCCTGCCGTTTTTCTGCAGGTCACTGATAAAGGCGGCCTTATCCTGCGGCAATACTCCCGCTTTATAATGAAGAATACCCGCTTTGCGTGCAATCTCCCGTGCGGTGGCTTCGTTGTCGCCCGTCAGCATGCAGACTTCGATGCCGGCGGCTTGCAATTCGCTGACGGCCTGTATGGAGGTCGGTTTGATTTGGTCTGTAATTCCGGCTATGGCAAGCGCGTTTTCGCTGTCGGCAAACCAGATAACGGTCTGCGCGTCCGCTGTCAGACGGGCGGCTTCGTCGCTTAGCGACCGGCTGACGGCAATCCGGTTCTCTTCCAGCAGTTTCCGGTTGCCGGCATAATAAGCTTTTCCGTTCGACTCGCCTTTTACGCCCCTGCCGGTGATACTTTCAAAATTATCGATGCTTACGCTTCGGGCATCTTGTAAGTGGCGGACTACCGCTTCGGCAAGCGGATGCTCCGATAACTTTTCCAGGCTGTAAAAGATGTTTCCGGTCTCCGCCGTCTGCGTTTCCCAAATCAAATCGCCGACTACCGGCTTCCCTTCGGTTACGGTTCCGGTTTTGTCCAGTACCACCGTATCAATCTTCTTGGCGGTTTCCAGACTTTCGGCGTCTTTTATCAGAATGCCCCGTTCCGCGCCTTTACCGATGCCTACCATGATGGCGGTAGGTGTGGCAAGTCCCAGGGCGCATGGGCAGGCGATGATGAGTACCGTAACCAATGCCAGCAGTCCGTGTGTGAATCCGCTCTGTCCGTCCAGCAACATCCATGCGATGAAGGAGAGCACGGCAATGCCGATAATAACCGGTACGAAGATACCCGCAATCTTATCTACCAATTGCTGGACGGGGGCTTTACTGCCTTGCGCGTCCTGCACCATGTGGATGATTTTTGCCAACAGCGTATCTGTCCCTACTTTCTCCGCGCTGAACCGGAAACTTCCTTTCTGATTGATAGTGCCGGCAAAGACTTTTGCGTCCTTTTGTTTGGCTACCGCCACCGGCTCACCGCTCAACATGCTTTCGTCCACATAAGAGCTGCCTTCCGTGACGGTGCCGTCTACGGCGATCCGCTCTCCCGGTTTCACTAAAATAATGTCTCCCGGACGAATCTGTCCAATCGGGACAATCTTCTCCGACGAGGAACCGTCAAGGACGGTTACCGTCTTGGGTTGCAGTCCCATAAGTTTCTTGATGGCGGAGGAGGTGTTTCCTTTTGCCTTCTCTTCCAACAGCCGTCCCAGCAGGATAAAGGCGATGATGACACTCGCCGCTTCGAAATAGACGTGCGGATGAATACCCCTTTCCAGCCAAAACCCGGGGAACAGCATGTTGAACAGGCTGAAAAGGTAAGCAATCCCGGTACTGTTGGCTACCAACGTATCCATATTGGCCGTGCCATGTTTCAGTTGCTTCCATGCGCTGGTAAAGAAACTTCTTCCCAACCAGAATACGACGGGAGTGGAGAGCAGCCACATAATGAGATTGGCGTACGGCATGTCCATAAAGAACATGCCGATAACCATAATGGGTACGGATAAGACGATGGCCCATGTGGTACGGAATTTCAGCGCTCGATATTTTTTGTCGTGCGCCTGCTCCAACTCATCCGGCGTATCCTCATCCTGTTTTATCAGCAAGTCGTATCCGGCATTCTGCACTGCCTGTTGCAGGGCTTCGGGAGAGCAATTCCGGGTGTCATATTCCACGGTCGCCATTGCCGAAGCGTAGTTTACGGTCGCTTTTTGGACGCCGGACTGATGGTTTAACGTCTTCTCCACTCTTGCCGAGCATGAGGCGCAACTCATTCCCAATACGGGGAAAGTTTCTTGAACAATGCTTTTGTTTGCCATAATGTTGTATCTAAATTGTTAGCTCTTGGTGTGGAACTTTCAGTACCAACGGCTGAAACCGGAAATACCAACGGTTGGTACGCCTGATACCAACGGTTGGAATCTTCAGTACCAACGCTTGAAACTGCCGGTACCAACGGTTGGTATTTCCGGTACCACGGGTTGGGAACCTATTTATCTCACGTTCCAAACTTTTATATGGAACAAAGATACGGCAGGGAAGTTGCTTGGGAATTGTAAAATTCGGGATATGATTTACAAGATTACGCCTATACCTCGTCAAGCGGTTTGCGCTTGTTTGCTTTTATCTTCTTGAAATAACTGGGTGTCAACCCGGTGACGCTCTTGAATTGGGAGCTGAGATAGGCTGCGCTCGAATAGTTCAGCTTGTCGGCTATTTCGTTCAGGGATAGTTCTCCGTATACCAGCAGTTCTTTGGCGCGCTCTATCTTCTGCGCGATGAGATACTTCTCGATAGTGGTATCGGTGACTTCCGAGAACAGTTTGCTTAGCGCGCTGTACTCCCGATGCAGTTTGGCTGCCAGATAATCGGACAGGTTGACCTTCAAATCGTTGTCGTTGTAATGCACTAATTCGATGATGGCGTCTTTTATCCGCTCTGTTGTCTGGGACTTCTTATCGTCAATCAGTTCGAATCCGAAAGGCTCAAGCGAGGCTTTTACGCTCTGATATACCTCGTCGGTGACGGTGTCGGGCAGGACGGCGATGCCCAGTTCCACCGAAAGGGGGTGGAGTCCCAATTGCTCAAGCTGGTTTCTCACCACCATGATGCAACGGTTGCAGACCATGTTCTTGATGTGCAGCGTATTTTCGGGATTGGGTACGGTATCGGGCATCTTGTTCTTTTTCGAGCAAAGATAACACGAACGATTTGTTTTTGCTTGCATTTATTTGCGAATAAATATTAATGGCGCTTATCGTGACTTTCTAATCAAAATTTCATTACTTTGCGGACGATTACCTTATGGGCTCTTTGGGGACGCGGCCTGAAGGGATAATATCCTAATCGATAAAGATGAAGAAATCAGTAAAGAAACTCTCCGTAATAATACCTGCTTATAATGAGGCCGGAACCATCTTCAGGGTTTTGGAAAAGGTTATAGGCGCGGAGCTTCCTGCCGCTGTGGAAAAAGAGATATGGGTGATTGACGATTGCTCCGCCGACGATACGGAACGGGAGGTGGAGAAAGCCCAAACGCAGTATGCGGATGCCTGCATTCGGTATCTCAGGCTGCCGGCAAACCGGGGGAAGGGATATGCGGTGCGTCAGGGAATAGCGCGCTCCACCGGTGACGTCATAATCATACAAGATGCCGATTTGGAATATGACCCGGATGACTACCGGGTTTTGCTGGAGCCTATTCTGTCGGGAGAATATAGGGTTGTATATGGCTCCAGGCTGTTGGGCGGTGACAATAAGCCGATATATCGTACCTTTTATTGGGGCGGGCGGCTGGTGTCTTTTGTCACAAGCCTGCTTTTCTCTCGGAAGATAACGGACGAGCCTACTTGTTACAAGATGTTTGACGCTTCCTTGCTGAAGTCCATACCGCTTGTCTGCGACAGGTTCGGGTTCTGCCCGGAGGTGACGGCCAAGGTTCTCAGAAGGGGATATAAGATAAAGGAAGTTCCGATACGCTATTATCCGCGCTCCAGGCAAGAGGGGAAAAAGATAAAATGGCATGATGGAGTGGAAGCTATCGGCATATTGCTGAAATATAGGTTTAACGAAAAGTAAATACCGGGTATGCAATCTGAGAAAACGACTAAGGAAGGGAAACAGGAGAAGCAAAGGAAAACTTTTGCCGTGTACGCCGTGTGGCTTGCAAAGAATGTGCTGTTCATGATTCTTGCTTTGCTCCTCGTTAAATATACATTGACGAAACAGCCGGCTTATCATTGGGTATACAGCAGTCTGCTGAAAGAGAATATGGCGACGATAAAGAAACATCCCGAGCTTACTTTTGAAGAGAAAATGAAGATGAAGCTGGGAGTTGACTACGATTATCTTCTTTTCATAAAGCAGGCCACGCCGGAGAATGCGGTCATTCTTTATCCCTCTCAGGAGGCTTTCCTGAAGAAAGGCAGTCCGTTTAAGCGGGAAATCGGCAATAAGCTTTACGCGACCCGTTTCCTGTACCCCCGCCTGCTCATATTGGAAAGTGAATTGGAAGAAAGCAGGTATGCGAATAGGATAACCCACGTAGCCATAGTGAACGGAGAAGGTAAAGACAGGCTTCCTTATCAAGTGGATCCGGAGATTCAACACGCCGTATTACCGGTTGTCCAACCGAAAAAACAGTAGTTTATGCTTGTATTAGGAATAGTTCTCGTTATTGCAATAGGCTTTCTTGCCGTCAACTGCATCTCCGTGAAGTTTACGTGGAGCGAAAAGATAGGTCTTGCCTTTCCGGTGGGAATCGGACTGCAAACAATGATGATGCTCATCATCAACCTGCTTAAAATAAAACTGATAACTGCCAGCGTTATGCTTGGGGGAGTGTTGATACTGCTTCTGTTACTGTCGTTTCTGTACAAGCGCAGGGACGGGGTGATAATGTATTATAAGAAGGCTGTCCGTATCGATACTTCGAACTGCAACCTTGTCTGGTGCTTCTTTATCGTGCTTATTGCGTACTTCGAGTATATGAACTTTACCAAGTGCATGTATTTCCCTACGTTCGACAGGGATAGTCTGGCGGGATTTGATACCATTGGTTATGTCATGGCACAGGAACATACTTTCAGGAACTTGAGCATCTTTCAGCAGAGCTATATGCCGCACATCCACGATGCGGGTAGTTACATGACGTATGCTCCGATGGTTCAGTTGAGTTATGCTTTTGTCTATCTTTTGGGAGCGGAAACGTCCAAGCTTGTTCCGGCATTGATGTATTTATCCCTGTTGATAGCTTTCTACGGCAGCATGCAGCGCGTGACAGGGCCTACGGGTGCGGCTGTCGCCACTTTCTTCGTGCTGATTACTCCGGAGATGATTGCGTTTTCGTCGTTGTCGGCCACTAATGTCATTCATGCCGCCACTGCTTCGTCGGGCATTATTTATATTGCTTTATGGCTGAAGTGCAGGGAACGGAAAGATTTGTACCTCGGCTCCTTGCTGCTTGCCGTAAATATATGGACGCGTTCGGAAGGGATAGTCTTTATCGGTGCGGCCTTGGCGGTTGTTTTTGCGGATGTGCTCAGGAACAGGCATTGGAAAGATTTGCTGCCTGTTGCCGCTGCGCTGTTTCCCGCGCTTTTGTGGGCGGTCTTTTCGTGGGTGAGCGGCTTTTATGCCGAAAATATCGTCATATTCCGTCCTTATTGGGATGCGGAGAAAGCCGGTATTATTTGGGCGTTTATGAAAGCCTATTATAAAGATACGCAGTTCTTCGGCTGGACTGTTATGGCGTTCTCTCTATCATTGCTCGCAAACGGCTGGTTCTTACTCAAGAGGAAAGATAATCTGGCTTTGCTGGCGATGGTTGTCATCTCTCTGGCTTTTTATGTGATGGTTCTTTATCAGATTGATTATAAATGGGACTCCATCCAGAATGTTCTGGCTTACTCCGCCAAGCGTTTCTTCTTCTGTTTCATTCCTATGATGTGGTTTTATGCATTGTCTAATCATTGGGCGAGGATGCTCTTTGGCAGGCTGGACAGTTTCCTGCTGTTGGAGGAGAAGTAATTTCTTTGCAGGTATGCGCAACGGCTTTAGCTGAAGTTTTCTTTGATAATCTTTCGGCTGAGCAAGGTCTGCATAGCTCCCCGTATGGAGAGGTAGATAAGAAAAGCAAGCCATAAGGCATGGTTGCCTAAAGCCGGGCGGAACCCGTAAAATGCGGCAAAGAAGCAGACGGCCGCCGCTGCCATAGATGCGAGCATTCCGCGGGTGGCGGTAGCGCCGATAAAGATGCCGTCCCAAATAAAGGCGGCGATTCCGGCAACGGGTATGGCAAGCGCCCAATAGAAATAGGTATCGGCGGCGGTTATCACGTTTCGGTCATCGGTCAGCAGTCCCAGAAAAGCATTCCCACCCAACGCGTAAACCAATGTAAAGAGTATGGCCATCCAGCCGCCCCACATAAACAGGTGACGGGCGGTGTTTGTAAATGCTTCCCGGTTGCGGGCGCCTATGTATCGTCCGCTCAGTGCCTCTCCCGCATAGGCGAAGCCGTCCATTACGTAAGAGAAAAGGGTGAAGAGCTGCATCAGCAATGTATTTACCGCCAGTATAATTTCACCTTGCGAAGCGCCTGCCGAGGTGAAGAATAACGTGACGGCTACAAGGCAGAGCGTACGTAGGAATATGTCGCGGTTCACCTGGAAAAAGCGTACCATTGCTTCTTTTTGCAATACCCCTTTCCAAACGATGTGCTTTTTCAGTTTACCGTAACGGTTCATCCACAGTATGAGTCCCATGAAGAAGCCCGCGTATTGGGCGATCAGCGTCCCCAAGGCTACGCCTTCTACCTTCATATTGAAGAAATAGACAAGGCTGAGGCTGGCGATGATGTTCACGATGTTCTGTGTAATGGCTATGTACATGGGAATGCGCGAGTTCTGCATGCCGATATACCATCCGGAGAGGCCGTATAATCCTAACATGGCAGGAGCGCCCCATATGCAGATGTGGAAATAGAGCGTCGCCATTTCCCTGACTTCTTCCGTGGGGTGGATAATGAGGAAGGCCGCTTGCCTGATAGGCACTTGCAGCAGGATAAGGCAAAGAGCCACAGCCAACCCTATGCCTACGGAACGTATCAGCAGCCGAACAATTTCGGGGAAATCCCGTTTACCATAAGCTTGTGATGTCATGCCGCTGGTTCCCATACGCAGAAAGCCGAATATCCAATAAATGATATTGAACAGCATACCGCCTACCGCAATGGCGCCGATATAGGCGGGAGCACCCAGATGCCCCACGATAGCCACATCGATTAGTCCGAGCAAAGGCACGGTGATATTCGATACGATGGAAGGTAAGGCTATCTGTAATATCTGTCTGTCTATGGGCTTCATTCGCGATATTTTGTTTAACGGGGGCAAAGGTACGCAGAAAAGCAAAAATAGTGGGAAAGATTAACTATATTTCTACTTTTATCTATTGATGATTGGCGGGGAAGTTTGTAAATTTGTAGGTGACTCTCTATGAGCGATTTCGGGCTGTTAAACTATATAGACTTAAAAAATGAAGACCTTAACTTTACTTTTCTTTGGGCTCTTGCTGTGCCCGATGTCACTTTTGGCACAATCGGCAGATGTGTTGTTGCAGAAAGTGTCCGATGCCTTATCAGCCGGTAAGGATGATTATGCCGTGAGTTTGTTCCGTCAGGCCGCAGGCATGGGAGCGGAGCAGACGGAGATGTTTTATTGGACCCGCATTGAGAAGAACAGTGCGGTGGCTCCTCGTCTGGTACGCGAACTGGCTGCTTATTACAAGGATAAGCGGAATTATGACAAAGCATACCTTTTTTATAAGGAATGGTTGCAGTATTATCCGGAAGATGTTCCCGGCCTTGTAGCCTGTGCGGAGATGCAGATGATGCGTGGCGAGGCGAAAGATGCCTTGAAACTCTATGAGACGGTGTTGGCTTTGGATGCAGATAATCTTCAGGCAAATATCTTTTTAGGTAATTATTACTACCTGCAGGCCGAGCGAAAGAAGAAGACGCTGGAAGATAACTATAAGAAAATTGTTTCTCCCACACGGATGCAATATGCCAGTTACCGTAACGGGTTATCGGATGTGTTCGCTAACGGGTATGATAAGGCTAAGAACTATTTGCAGAAAGTTCTTCAGTTGTTTCCTTCTACGGAAGCGGGAAAAACATTGGAACGGATAAAGATATTGGAAAAGGAGATGAACAAGTGATTGTTCATCTCCTTTTTTCTTTCTATCGCAATCCCTATTTGGCGGTACGGATTGGTAACTCCATGAGCCCGCTTGGCGCAGAGCGCGTGCCTGCTTCCTGACCGGCTTTTGGGCCCGGTATCAGAGGACTGTATAGCAAGACATGGCGAATACGCGCCCGCTGTTCGGGAGTAAAACGGTCGGAATAACTGAAGGCGTAGTCCATGATGTTATCTGATGTAAATTGAAGTCCTTGACAATTATTCCTTTGAGCTAAATAATCAAGTGTATATTGACCTTGCAGACTATTTAGCCAAGTATCGTACTCTAATTTATTATAAGAGGGAGTATCTTCACAATAGTCGGTATCTTCGCAGCCGTTTTCCGTTTCGGAGAATACATGGTACAACCCTAAATAATGCCCCAACTCATGCGCCAATGTAACGGTAATGTCTGCCGTGTTATATTGGGTTGCCGTACTTTCTTCGTTAATGAACAGGCTGTTGATGGATACGCAATAGGGAAAGGATAAGTTCTCCAATTCTAAATGGGATACATTGATTTCACTGAGACCTGCCAGGCTATTGGCTCCTTTCACGGTGAAAGGCAGATGTGATATCCCCAATGTTGTCGTATTGCTGTTGGGGTCATTGGCGAAGTTGTAGACCATTATATTGATATATCTGTTGGGATCCCATAAATATCTTACATAGCCTTTTCCAGTTGCTTCGCTTATATCATCGTTCATAAAGACATCGCAATCTATCGGATAGTTCTCCGGCCATGCAATGTATTCCACTCCCGGCTGTTCCATCGCTTCTCCGTCAGGATTAACGGTGGCGAGTGTAAAGGTCAGGTTCATGTCTACACTTTGCGTGCTGTTTTTATACAGCCGGTTTACCGTGTTCAATATCTCGGATAAGCGACTTTGTCTGACGTACTGTTCAGGGTCGGACTTGTCGTGATAGAGAACATGAAAAACCACAGGCAGTTTATAGTGATGCTGTTCTATGGGGGTATATCCTGCCGCTTGAGTGATTTCTATCTTTCTGCTCACCTGGATGGACGGCGACGCGACTGTTACTGTAACTTTCCTTTCTTTACTGTCGGGGTTGGCTTCTATTTGCAGGGTCAGCGTCTGATTTCCGGAGCCTTTGCCGGGAGTGATGCTGCACCATTGCGCTGTTTTGGACACTTGCCACTCTACGTCGCTTGTGATATTGACAGTCAGTGTAGCCCCGTCGCCACTGACATTGCCGAATGACGATTCGGAGAGTTCCAAATAGTCGGCTTCATTATCTTCGCAACCATATAAAATGAAACTTGATATGACGGCTACGATTAAGACTTGTATCTTCATGAGTTTATATATTAATTCCATACAAAACGTGTTTTACAAAGATAATGTTTGCCAATTTGTTTAATCAGACGATGTATTGCACCTCTTTGAATAAATACTCCCGTTCCTTGCCGTTCTCGTCTTCCAGAACAAAACGTCCGTCTTGCTCCACGCGCAGCAGGCGGGCGGAAAACCTGCCGTCGGCATCTTCATAAGGGTGAAAGCCTCTGCGGCGGAATAAGGAGCGGGCATAGCGGGCGGCTATTTCGGCGGTATAAGTACTGCCGTCTTCCGTTTGCAAACCGTTGTAGTAGATTTGCACCCGTTTCAGGATATGCGATAGAATCTCATAGCGGTCGTGCTCCTGACCGGTAATCTGCTTCAGGGATACCGGGTTGGGAGCATCGCTGTGAAATTTATCCTGATTGATATTGATTCCGATGCCGGAGATGCTGCGTCCGATGAAGTGTCCGGAGAGGTCATTCTCTATCAGTATACCGCATATTTTCTTATCTCTCCAGTAAATATCATTCGGCCACTTTATCGTAATCTCGTCCGACCATCTGTCCAGCTCCTCCTTAATGGAGAGGGAAACGATTTGCGACAGGATAAACTGGCGGCGTGCTTCCAGAAAAGTAGGATAGAGGACAAAACTGAAAAGCAGATTCTTTCCTTTGTCCGCTTCCCAGGTATTGCCACGCTGGCCTTTGCCGGCGCTTTGAAACTCGGCTGTAACCGTGGTCAGCTCGGCAACGGATTCTTGCAGCTCATTACACAACTGGCTGATGTATCGGTTGGTTGAGTCTGTCTCGTCCAACGCTATCAGCGGATAAGGGAATGTTTCAGGGCAGGGCTTCATACTCATTGCGCGTTTTTTTAGTGAATTTCTTTATTACTTCCTCGTAAGAGTGGTCTATCAGATGTCTTATCAGCTTGTCATCTGCGTCACTGTCCAGGAACACTTGGTTCCAGTACTTTTTATTGAAGTGCCAGGCGCCTTCGATGGCGTTATAGCGGTCACGCAATTCCAGCGCGTATTCCGGGTCGCATTTC
>OLWA01004016.1_pt1 | contig 10378 bp, 4 predicted proteins | sample 1673251 | NCBI WGS metagenome assembly OLWA01 (sample SAMEA3178937, study PRJEB25190) | human gut metagenome | biome: human gut; feature: human-associated habitat; material: faeces | place: Austria | collected 2013
GCCCTTGCTGTTTTTCATCCAGCCTTCTGTGTTCTGTGTCTTGCCCGGTATATATTTTCCGCTTCCGTCCAGATAATATTTTCCGTTCTCGACCCATTCATCCTTCGCCATTGCTCCTGAATCTTTCAGATAGTACCAGGTGCTCCCAAGCTTCAGCCAGCCGGTCTGCATATAACCGTTTTCATTGAAGTGATACCAGTTTCCGTTAATAAATTTCCACTGACTCTTTGGATAGCTTCCGTCTGCATTCTGATACCACCAGCCTTTTGCATTCTTCTGCCAGCCCTCCTTAAAGCCTGTTGCCGGAATTTCCTTCTGTGCTACAAGCACTTCGCCGCAGCCGGCACAATGGCTGCCTTCCGTCTTTCCTGGTTTTGTTTCGGTTGGTTTAATAGCTTCATCTGTTACAGCATTATGGCTTGCAGAAACAGTAAGCTCCGCATAATACCCCTTGTATGCTGCTTTCACTACAGGATGAGCCACACTTATATCAGAGCTGAATGTAATTCCCGGTTCCTCTGAACCGACACATCTCACTGCCCCATTTGCATAGTTGACGTAGAAGCGCATACCATCCGGAACAAATTCATCGCCGCAATTGTAAACCATCTTATTCGGATAATTTGCCACTTTCAGTTCAGATATTTCCGGTTCCACAACCTTAAATTTTACATTCATTTCTCCGGTATAATTTCCAATGCCACTAACTACAACTGAGTTTTCTCCCAATTGAGCACATTCGCCACTTGTTATTACCACATAGTCAACACCTTCAGCAAGAGCTTTATCGTTGTATTTAACTGCAAAATCAGGTTTGATCACCTTTCCTGTATATTCATAGGTTTCTGATTGAAGTTCTATTACTGCATTGCTTAACTTTCGTTTTTCTGCTTCAACCTTCAATAAAATTTCGTCTGAGCTCTGCTCATTTCCGTATCCATCCATAACATTACAGTAATACAGATATCCGTCCTGTCTAAGTGATGCCTGGAAAGCATACTCAGGTTCATAACAGTACGTACGTCTCCATGTAAGACCGTTGTTTCTGCTGTAATACCATTCATAGGAAAGCTCCGTTCCAATTGCAACAACATTTAATGTTACCGGCTTATCTGCCACTGCCAGTACTTCTGTTTCAGGTGTGGCCACTGTAAATTCTGCCTTAGTAACGGTAAGTGTTATCGGATTGGAAAATGTGCTATTGCCAAGCAAATCGTCCACTCTACAGTAATACATGTAACCATTATTTGCCTTTGTTCCACGAATTGATACAGACGGGTCAAAATGTCCCATAGGTTTCCAGGTTTTTCCGGCATTCCTGCTATAATACCAGCAATAGGATAATTCAGTACCAACAGCATCCACACTCAGATCTGTACGTTCTCCCTGCTTGAGTACGATATCACCAGTCTGGCTTTGGATAGCTGGCTCCTCATAAGGCGTCAGAACCCATTGTACAGTACCTGACAAAGAGTTATCCTCATATCTCATACAAATATAATAGGTTTCCCCGGCTTCCAGATTAACACACAGCGCAAAGTTTTGATCCTTTCCTCCGTCGCTGTCAAAATCAACAAATTCCCATTTTGAATTAAAAATCTCCACACACGTATCGGAAGAGTTTCCGGTATTATCCATGTTTTCGCCTACAGAATATACGAAATATCTTCCACTTTCTGAAGGAGTATACCGGAAAAATCCATATTTATCAATGTCGGATACATGCTTGCCGGTTTCAACAGATTCAATTGATCTATCCAGTGCCACTGTAACTGTATTGGAATAAATTTCCTGTTCCTGATCATCCCAGATACGGCAGCGATACTGATAATTCATTGAATCCGGATTTAATTCTTCTTCCAGATATGGTGTTCCTTCATCAGAAAAATACCAGTCTTTACGATTTTCCCAGTTTTCGCCATCCTGGCTTCTTTGCCACTGATAGTTCAGGTTTTTGCCGGTTGCAGCAATCTTCAGTGTAAATCCACTGAACATATCTGTCTTAACATCTTCCGGCTGAGTTGTGATAGCCAGTTCCTGACGTATTACTTTAATAGTAATCTCATCAGAATAAAGATCATACCCTTGCTCGTCCCAGATATGGAAACGGAATCTGGCTCCATTAAGATAGGGATATGCATTGAAAGAATCTGTCCATGCATGAATGGTATCTTCGCCCATTTCAAGACTGCCTTCCCTTGATTCATAGCCATTTCCCTCATCTATTTCCAATTCGACCCAGGTAGCAATATTTTCATTTCGATTTACAGTTACATCAATTTTTATTGGTTCAGCATAGTTAACTTCTAAGATTCCATTCTCAGTCTCTGTCTGTGAGAGAATACGCAGTTCTTTTTTATTTACAGTCAAGATTACTTCATCAGAATAAATTTCCTGATTTTGCATATCCCATATGCGGCAGCGGAATCTGGTGCCATCTATTTCAGGATTTCCATGCACTGATAATTCATTTCCCCAAAATTCACTTGCCATCACTCCATTGTAGAAATAACGATTCCAATTACCGCTCTCTTCGTCGTAGCATTCCCACTGGTATTGCACATCATTGCCTTCTGCTTCTACAGTAAAGGTGGCCTGATCATTAAAATATATTTCTTTAGAAACAGGCTGTGTTACAATTTTTAGTTCATCCTTAACCACATTAACAGTGACTGGTTCTGAGTAAAAATCATTTCCTCTTTCGTCCCAGATATGGAAACGGTACTGTCTTCCATTTTCATCGTCATATGCATTTCGTTTAAAGAATGAGGTGATTACCACATCCGCATCTTCACTATTTTCATTTTTCCAGTTCCAGTTGTCCCCATCGAATCCGCTCTCATACCAGCCTTCTCCGTCATTACATTCCCATGCATAGCACATATTCACACGGCTGATGGCTTTCCAGCCCCACGTAGGCTTAAACTGTATGAAAAATTCAAATGGTTCTTCATAATTTACAGATACAGTTTCTTTATACTCATCAATAGAAAATCCATCATTCAAATCGCCACTTTCTGCTACATGACCAATGGCAGGATGGCTCAGCCAGTCAAAACTTGTCTTAGTTACCTTAACAATATAAGTCTTGGAATAAGCATCCTTTCCCTGTGAGTCCCATACATGAAGCCGATACTGCCGTCCATCTATATCATCTTCTGCCGTATCACCTGAAAAATATATCCTGGCTGTATTATCTTCTATGTCTTCGCTTCTGTCATATCCTCGTCCATACCAGCCATTTCCATCATTACATTCCCATTCATACCAGTATTCGATTCCATCAAATTTCTGAACATCAGCATACAGCTGCAGGTCATCTTTATAAAAATAAGATATTTCTTCTGCCTCCTGAGAGCTGTCACCTGTTAAAATCTCAAGTTCCCGCTTAATAAGTGAGAACGATACAACATCGGATTCCAGTTCCTCTTCATGATCGTTAGAAATTTCGCATAAGTAGTAGCCTTCACTGTTCAAATCGGCAGTTACTTCCAAAACAGGCTCGCTGCATCCAATATAATCCCATGTTGAACCATCTTTACTTTGCATCCACTCATAGTAAATATTCTCAGAGCCGGTAGCTTCTACTTCAAATCTGACAGTATCTCCAAAAAGAATATCCCCGGCATCTACAGGCCGTGAGATAATTGCAAATTCCTCATTGATTAATAACTGAGCCATAGCTGATTCAATTTCCTGAGTGTCATTTGAAACAACACACTTAAACTTAGAATTATCTAATGTTCTCTCTGCTGTGCCGGAATATGTATTCGAGTCTTCCCCGACTGCTATCCAGCGTTTTCCGTTAAACCAGAACCATTCATAATGAAGGTCACCTCCCAAAGCTTCAACAGAGAAAGAAAACTCATTGCCAGCTCCGACAAAACAATTTTCCGGCTGTTTTGTAATTGTTATTTCCGTATCATTTGGTCCCGGAATTTCTTCCGGCTGTATAATTTCCACAAACGCATTTAATGATTGAGGTGAATGGTTTTCATCATGATACATCAGTGTTACATCTGCAATACCAGGTGCTTTCGCAACAAATGAATATGTATAAATAAATTCGCTTGTTGCAGAATAGTCCGGACTCGTACTGGAAGAATACTCCAGTCTGTCCCTGTCAAAATGTTCAATATCTATCGGTCCAAAATCTGCCGGGTTTCCTCCTTCTGGTCCAACTGCTCTGGCTGTGAAGGTTACAACGTCACCTACATTGATTTTCTCAGAATCACAGGAGAATTCCCACGCAAAGCTTGTATCAACAACTGTGCCCCCTGTACATTCCGGGCAAGTGGACGGTCATTGCCATGTGGGCAAAGTTCTGTTATCTCTTCAGATGACTTCTCCACACTCTCTGATACAAAACTATCAGTACTTAGCTCTTCTGTTCCTTCATCCGCACTTTCATTGTCGCTTACCCAGCCATCTTCCGCAGCATAAACCATAGAGGGCATTGGGGCTGAAATCATTGTAACAGCCAACATAATGCTTAATAATCGCTTTTTCATATTCTTCCAGTCCTTTCTTATACTATTTGTTACTATCTACTTTTTAACCTGCTGCCTGCTCCACTTTTAATAGCAATGAGGTTAATACTTTCATTTCACCTCCATCCATTTTGTATGTCTTTTCACAGACAAATGAATTAAATTCATATATTTCGACCCTTTCATTTGTCTATTTCAATTTATTGCTTATGATACGATTATATCACGTTAATATACGTATTAAAAGATAAAATGTACAAAAATAGTAGTTTTATAATATAATTTTCCCTCTTTTTATTTCTAAATAATCTTTTGTTATCCTTCTATGCAAAAGCAAAACAGCCAGGGCAGATCATTAAATCTGCCCTGGCTTACTATTCGCTTGTTTGCTCTTCTTTGAAGCATGTCTAAATTCGCTGATTTACTGCCCTGTGGTACCATCTACATCTGCCTGCGTAACAACCTCACCATTACGTACCTTCGCCATAAGGTCTTTCGCCTTATCAACAGTACTGTAATCCGGTACCATAACATATGCCTTCTGGCTCATGGAGTATGGCTTCTCGGTTGCACCGGTTCCATCCACACTGTAGGAAACAATCGTCCAGTCGCCGCCGCCTGCAAGCTGCTGCTGGAGAAGCTGTGCAATTTCTTCGTAGGTAATATTGGTACCAAAGCATCCGTCCAGGCTGGAAAGAATGGAAGAATAGCTGGTGAGGATTTCCGGAGAAAGTGCTTTATCCACAACGCCTTTGATCACTGCCATCTGGTTCTTACCTCTTTGGCGGTCACCCTCCTGGAACGCATATCGCTCTCTTGAGAATACAAGGGCCTGTTCTCCGTTTACATAGTTTTCTCCCTGATTGAAGTGGTATCCTGTAATGTTCTTGGAATCAAAGTCATAATCTGAATATACAGTAATTCCGCCTAATGCATCAATTACCTTCACAAATCCACCGAAGTTGATCCTAAAGTAATAGTTGATATCAACATCATACAGCATTCCCAGGGTGTTCATACAAACATCAATCCCATAGATACCTGCATGTGTCAGCTTATCCGGCACTCCATTTGAAATAGAAAGCGGCACATAATAATCACGAGGTGTGGAAACAAGAAGAATCTCACGGGTGTCTGTATTAATAGTCGCAATGATATTTACATCACTTCGGCTCTTAGCTGTCATCTCGCCGCGGGTATCAATACCGCTGAGGTAAATGGTATAAACCTTACCGCCTCTGGAGGTGGTTACCGGCTCTGCTGTCTGCGTATCGTTACTCTCTTCAGAGGATGTGTTATTTACCGCAATCTCACTTTCCACGTCAACAGTTCCAACCTGTTTCACCTTTGACTCAAAGTCCGCATACCCGTCCATTTCCTCAAGGACATCCAGGTATGCGTTATTCAGGATAATCGCACCTACTTCATTTTTGTAAAGTCCGTCTGCCAGCTCGGTAAGTCCGGCGTATTCTGTGGTCTGTACCGCTGTGCCAAACTGACTGTTCAGATGGTTTACAGCACCGTCCGTGTTCTCACGGTCAAGAGAGGACAAAATACCAAAATTGTATCCTGCAGTTGCTTCAACAGAATCCGCAGCATCGTCACTTCTTACATAAACTGCGATCTGAGTTACCTCTGTATTAACACCGGAAATGCCGCTTAATGCATCTCTTGTCTTGTTAATATAAAAACCACCCAGGGCAAGAACTGCAACCAAAAGCACTGCAAGTATGGTACCTGCTATAAATCTGCCCTTATGTCTGAAATGCCATACCAGCAGCCAGACCACAGCGGTAAACAATGCCAGTACAATGCCTATGATCAGCATATAAATCGTGGGAACCATCTTAGTCATTGCAAGAAGTCCCATGAAAACAACAGAAAGCATAAGTACAATAATCGTGATCACTGCGCCTGGAATCCAGTCGTTTCTTCTTCTCCTTCTACTCATCGTGTAACTCCTTTTCTTATAGTCATTCATCGTTACTGTTCACGGAATGAACAGTAACTTTTTATCAGAACATAGCATATATTTTATATGCTGGCAACTGGAAAATCAAGTCAAATAGTGATATAATGCAAAAGATTTATATTTATTTATGAAAACGTTATAATTTCCAGGACGCGGATGGGACTATGACGAAATCTACCGTATCCGGCAGAACTATATCGTGTATACCCGGACAAGCGGGCAAGAAAATGTTCTGCCAATCTAAGGAGGAATTATCATATGACAAAACAGGATTTTCAGACACTTACACAGAATGTTGTTCTTCTTGATGGAGCTACAGGTTCTAATCTGATGGCCGCCGGCATGCCTAAGGGCGTATGCACAGAGGAGTGGGTACTGGCACATAAGGATATATTCCAGGCTCTTCAGAAAGGCTATATAGAAGCGGGAAGCGATATTATCTATGCTCCCACCTTTGGTGGTAATCGTATAAATCTCACCATGCACCATCTTCAGGATCAGATAAAAGAGATCAACACCCGCCTGGTGTCCTATTCCAGGGAGGTCGCAGACGCAGCTTCCCGCAAGGTTTATGTTGCTGCTGACATTACCACAAGCGGCAAAATGATGGAGCCTGCCGGAGATATGACCTATGAGGCTGCTTTTGAAATGTACCGGGAGCAGATTGAAATTCTGAAAAACGCAGGAGTTGACCTGATTGTTGCTGAGACCATGATCAATATTGAAGAGACTCTTGCTGCTGTAGATGCTGCTTCCACAGTCTGCCAGCTTCCGATTATGTGTACTATGACTGTAGATGCTGACGGAAGTATTTTCAGTGGTGGAAATGCCATTGAAGCTGCTGTTTCTCTGGAGGCTGCAGGTGCTGATGCAGTAGGTGTAAACTGTTCTGTTGGTCCGGACCAGCTGATTTCTGTTATTCGAAACATCCGCGAGAATGTTTCCATTCCGGTTATCGCCAAGCCTAATGCAGGAATGCCTTTCATTGATGATCAGGGAAATGCCGTATATTCTATGAAAGCCCCGGATTTTGCCAAGCACATCAAGGCACTGATTGATGTGGGCGCTGGCATTGTAGGCGGATGCTGCGGCACCACACCGGAATACATTAAAGAAGTAGCAACTATATTAGAGCGGTAATTTGTAAAAGCAGCAGTAGAATAGCTGATGAATCCAGTGTGCTACCGCTGCTTTTCATGTAAAGCGGACATTCCAGGTCCGCTTCGCTACTTGCTCATGAACGCAGTCGCTTCGCGATATGTCAGTTGGAGCTGAAGGCTCCCACTGACATAAGCATCCCCCCTCACCCGCCGCTTAGTGCTCCGCGCACTTAAAGCGGCTGGTGAGGGGGAATGCTTATCTGCGTTCAATTACTTCACCTTAATCGCCTTCTTCGGGCACATCTCCTGACAGCAGAAGCATCGGATACACTTTTTATAATCATATACCGGCGGATTCTCTTTTCCTTTTCGGAAAGCCACAGCTTTACCGGGAACAGGGCAGCTGTTTACGCAAATGCCGCAGCGAATACATTTCTCCGGTTCGATATAGGGCTTCTTCTGGAAAATATTCAGGGCTTTGGCTAATTTTGTCCAGACATTGCTGCGTATCTGAGTACGGTCCACATTGAAATCCGGTTTTCCGTACCGGCAAACCAAGTCCTCCATGGATACAGGCTGTTTCGAATGCATGGCATCTGCCACCACAATCTCAATATTCTCTTCCCGGCAGTGTCCAAGTCCCATCTTTTCCCCATGATAGTTTGTTGGTACCATCTCCGGCTTCAGATACACCAGCCTTGCAAACACGCTGTCCAGTGCCACCGGATCTGTGGACATAAGGAGCACATTCATTGCAATTGGATCTCCGGACCCTGGACCGTTGCCTTCCATTGCTGTGATTCCATCCATAATATAAAGCCTCGGCTTCACATATTGATTCAGATCGATCAGCATACGCGCAAAGCTGTCTGCACTTGGATATCTGGTATGGCCGATTGCCTTATTTTTCCCATAGATAAAGCCATAGCTGTTTTTTACAGCACCTGTGATCCGTTCCAGGGCATGAGTTTTCATTTTGGAAAGGGAAATAACGCAATCTGCCTCCAGAAGCTCCTTTGGGAGAATAAATTCCCTTGCCTGAACCCCCTGTGGATAATCTACATGCACTCCTTTTGTATAGTCAATAGCCGGAATCTCGTATTTTTCCAGGTAGGTATCCATGCCGGTTCCCTGGATCACCTGTCTGGTGGTTCCGTGACCGCAGGAATCTGCAAGGACAATGTTGGCATAGCCTTCCTCCCGTAAAATTCTGGCAAAGGCACCAACTACCACAGGATGAGTAATCACTGCCTTTTCTACTTCTGCCTTCTTCAAAAGGTTGGGCTTAAGCAGAAGCTTCTCATCTTTTCCTATCAGCGCTTCAAGCCCGCCAAGTTCCTTCAGACCAGCTTTTAAAAGATTATAGATTTTTTCTTCCTCATATGCCTCACAAGGAAGCACAACTACTATACTTTTTTTATTCATGCACAATGTCCTTTATTCATCTTCATTTTTCACCCGCGCTGCCCGCAGTGCCTTTCTCACCGGCAAAATACATGCCGGCACCACAGACAATGCGTCTACACCCATCCGCAGAAAGGTCTCTGTCAGCCTTGCATCTGCTGCCAGCTCACCGCAGAGACAAACCTTACAGTTCTCTTTGTGTCCTGCATCTATAATCATTTTGATCATACGCACAACTGCCGGATGATGATCGTCATATTTTTTCTGAAGCAAAGGATTCTGGCGATCCATGGCTAGAGTATACTGGGTCAGGTCATTGGTTCCGATTCCAAGGAAATCCACACGTCTTGCAAGCTCCTCCCCAATCATTACGGCCGCAGGAGTTTCCATCATAATACCGGTTCGGATATTTTTAAAAGGAATCCCCTCACCGGTCAGCTCAGCCTTCACCTCCCGGATCAGTTCCTCAATCGCATCCATTTCCTCCTCTTCACTGATCATCGGATACATCATCCCCAGATTTCCGTACCAGCTTGCACGGTAAATGGCGCGAATCTGTGTTTTAAACAGATTTTTCCGGTCCAGGCAAAAACGGATTCCACGATTGCCCATAAGAGGATTTGTTTCCTGAGGAATCTCCAGGTAGGCTGCCTGTTTGTCTGCACCAAGATCAGCTGTTCGAATGACCACCAGACGATCCCCCATGGTCTGTGCCGTCTTCTTGTATGCCTGGAAAAGCTCTTCCTCTCCCGGGTAGCTCTCTCTTCCCAGGTATTGGAACTCACTTCGAAGCAGTCCGATTCCCCTTGCGCCATAATAAAGCGCACTGTTCAGGTCATCCAGACTTCCGATATTTGCATAAATTCCTACTTCCTTGCCATCCAGGGTGATGTCTTTTTCATCCTTTAGCTTCAAAAGAGCTTCCCGCTCCACAATATCCGCTTTTCTGCGGATTTCGTATTCCCTTCTCACCTCACGGTCCGGTTCCAGATAAAGAGTTCCGGTATAACCATCGATTATGGCAACTGTATCCTCCCATTCCTCTTCGGATGCGGGAATTCCTACTCCTGTTACACAGGGAATATCCATGCTTTTGGCAAGGATTGCTGTATGAGAGGTTGCAGAGCCTTTACGTGTCACAATGCCAAGAAGCTTGTCCTTATCCATCTCCATCAGTTCAGCCGGAGACAGGGCATCTGCAGCCAGAATTACCGGCTCCTCACCCAGATTGATTTTTTTCTCTTCTTTTCCCAGGATTTCCAGAAGGAGGTCTGAAACCCTGCTTACATTGTGAATCCGTTCTTTTATAGACGGATCCTTCAGATTGCTAAACGTGCCATTTAACTCGTCCCGTGTGGTCTGCACTGCATAGGCAGCAGTTACCTTTTCGCCGCTTATCATGCTCTGTACCG
>OLWA01004017.1_pt1 | contig 10377 bp, 6 predicted proteins | sample 1673251 | NCBI WGS metagenome assembly OLWA01 (sample SAMEA3178937, study PRJEB25190) | human gut metagenome | biome: human gut; feature: human-associated habitat; material: faeces | place: Austria | collected 2013
ATGCTTTTGTCACATCGGCGCCCTCATTCTGAAGCACAAATTCAGCGATTTCCATGTTCAGCTCATTATCCTCTGCCAGAAGAATGTGCAGCCCCTTTATAGAGTTTTCAGATACATCCGTCTGTTCTTCACGTTTATCCGCATCCATATCTATTTTGAACGGAACCTGGATCACAAATGTGGTTCCTACGCCTTTTTCACTTTCAAAAGTAATGGTTCCACCCATTTTTTCAACCAGTTTTTTGGTAATTGGCATTCCCAGGCCTGTTCCTGTAAATTTTGTGCGGCTTCCTGTGTGTTCCTGTGCAAAGGGTTCAAACACATATTTCTGGAACTCCTCAGTCATTCCAATTCCTGTATCGCGGCAGACAAATTCCATTGTCGTCGTTTCTGGCTGTTCGGATGGAATCTCCCGGCAGCTGATATGGATCTGTCCGTTTTCTCTGTTATATTTCACTGCATTGGACAGAATATTCATCATCACGCGTTTCACATACCTCGGGCTTCCAATAAAATCACGGTGTTTGATTTCTTTTTTCTCCCATACAATTCGGATATTCTGTTCTGCAGCAATCTGTTCAATCACAACAAGCACTTCCTCAAAAATTTTGCTCAGATTAAATGGACTCTCTTCCAGAACAACTTCACCAGACTCCAGCTTACTCATGTCCAGGACATCATTTACCAGTTCCAGCAACAGATTGGATGCCTCTTTCACCTTTGTCCTGTATTCTGTCTGCTTCTCCATATCATCTGCATAATGATCTGCCATATTTACCATGCCGCAGATTCCATTGATCGGAGTCCGGATATCATGGCTCATCCGCTGGAGAAACTCTGTTTTTGCCTCATTGGCGGCTTCTGCCTTTTTGGCAGCTATCAGAAGTTCCGCTTTATATTTTTCATCTTTTTCCAATTCCTGTTTCTGGTGTGCCTGATTGGTTCTGTGACCCCAGAACAAGAATACACTGAATATCAGGAGATAAAGAAAAATGACACCTGCTACACTTAATGGAAGATTATGAAACACTTCTCTGTCCGGAAGATATGCATAAATATAATAATCCCTCTGCTTCAGCATGATTCCGTAGCATCCGGTTCCTTCATTCTTCAAATGATAAATGTGCTGACTGTCTGTATGCTTTTTCATTGCCTGAACAACTTCGTTGTCGGCTGTATTCTGCCCTAACAGACTCTCATCATTACTGGCAACAACGATCCCATCGTCTGCAACAATAATCGTTCCATCCTTCTGAGTACTATAGCCATTTAAAAGCCCTTGTATCGTCAGGGTATAATTTCTGGCAAATTCAGGAGAAGTGTAATAGTAGATCGCAACGATACCCGGTGCATCTTTTCTGGCACAGGCTGCAATGTCGATATGTGACCCGTCTTCCCTGTCAAATCGTTCCGAATAAGTTCTTTCTTCATATCCGGCAAAATCCATGATAATATCTTTTTGCAGATACTCCGTGATCTCATTGGTCAGAGACTCATCCGTGCTGTATTCACAGTCCGTCTTTCCATCTGTACCCAATACAAGGATGCCATCCACCCAGAGAGTCTGCAGGTTTTCTTTCAGAAAATCCTGGCTTAACTGGCCGCCATTTTCTGTTTCTGTCGCGATATTTGTACTCATCTGTCTGGCACTTTCAATCGAACGGAGAAGACTTTTGCATTCCGAAGATTCATTATAATGTGTGTAGGTGGAACACTGCACTTTGACATAATTTACAATCTCCACCATTCTTTTCTCTGCTTCCTTTTTCTCCGCATGAAAGAAATAAAACAGAGAAACTACTGCCACACAGATTCCGATCAGACCACCGATCAGCTGGATTCGTTTTTCTTTTTTCTTTCTCTTAATATCCAAAATCATCCACCTCCAGATACTTCTGGGGATCATCCAGATATTTTCCAATAATTTTCAGGGATGTGCCATCCTGACGCATTTCTTCCAGAGTCTGGCTCATCTGCTCACAGATTCCTCTGTCATCATCTTTTGCAAAAGCGACACCTATTCCGGTGATCATCAAAGGTTCTTCCAGGATACGGAAGCTTGCATCATAATCCTTCATATACTGAACAATCGATTCCTCATGTGCGGCGACTGCATCTACATATCCTTTTCCCAGAAATGTATAGATCAGCTCCCTGTGTCCCAGGCTGATCAGATTGCCCAGTTTGGGGATTCTCTCATCCGTCCGGTTCAGAAAAATGCCTTCCGGTTTGGTTGTGGACTGAACAGCCAGATTCTTTCCCTCCAGGTCACTCAGTTTATAAATATCACTATTCTCATTTACAGCGACCACCTGACGGCTTGCTATATATGGTCCCGCCCAGCGGTAATCGTCAAGGCGTCCTTCCATAGAAAAGCAGCCCATGATACAGTCAATCTCTCCGCTCTCCACCAGTTCTTTTTTCTTCTCCCAGTTGATCTGGACAACCTCCACCTGATATCCCATTCTTTTGAAAGCTTCTGTAGCCAGTTCTACATCAATTCCCGTCGGTACACCATCCTCATTCAGATAATTGTATGGTGGATAGTTGTCGCTACCGAGGGTAATAACAGGCTTTTCGTTTTCTTCTTTCGTGTTATCTGTGTTTTTACACCCTGCCAGGGTGACTGCTAAAATTCCCGCAAGCAGAATGCCTGCAATCACTCTTTTTCCTTTCATTTTCTATCTATTCCTAACTATCCTTTTCGATTTTTTTATGTCTGGTTACTTTTCATTTGTCACTGTTCAGTGACCTGCGGTTCGATACCCCCACGAATTTTATGCTTCTGATTGTCTTTTCCAGTACCTTCATCTCAACCGGTTTTGAAATATGTACGTTCATACCAGCCGCAAAGGAATACTGGATATCCTCCGAAAATGCATTGGCAGTCATGGCAATGATTGGAATCGTCTTATTGATTGTTTCCAGTTTTGTGTTATTTTCTCTTTCAACTTCAATTGCTTCACTCTGTTTTTTTCTAAGCACTGTTACGATAGCTGTAATTACACAAACTGCCGCAACAACTGCAAACAGAATGATAAAGCACATGAATTGTACCTGGACATAATCCCATTTTGTGCCCATAACATCTTCCAGATTTAAAAACATCTGATGGGTCACTTCATCCATCTGATTCAGCCGTTCTTCATAAATAAGCTTTTTTATTCGTACAGCCCGTAAGACATAACAGCACAGTTACAACAGATACACCAAATATTTTTTTCAATTTCATAATTTTCCTTTCATCTTCTGTTGATAAGTCATTCCGCAAAAAAAGCACTGTCAAACAGACAGTGCATCTCATTTCATGCAACTGGCTGCCATTTTACAGGCCCTGTAGCTTTGCGTCCCAGATTTTCATCTGGTTTGCCGATTTCCTTATTATGGCTTTTAAACTTATGCAAAAAACTGGTTTTATTATACTCTAATGTTCTACTATACACAAGATAAACATTACCGTTTTAACGTTCGAAAATAAAAAAAGAACAGCCGATACATATACTCGAACTGTTCTTCTACTTTTCTTACATACGTCTGAACAACCTCAGCTCCGTCTCTGTCACCTGTATAGGTAACCGAAGCTTTGATTCCATCCCACTTTCATCCTTATTCAGCATTCTTTCTTTTCTTATATCCTCTGATTACCAGTACTTCCATTCCTGCCATGAAAAGTGCTATTACAATGTCGATACCAATTCCTGCTTTTTTCCAGTTTTCCATACCTGTTTCTTCATGTTCTCCATCATAAGCCCAGCTGCTTACAACTGTATACATGACATTTTTGCAGGCATTCCTCATCTGAAGTACAGATGTTGGATGCTCCGGATTGGCTACATTGTTCTCTTCTCCGTTGAATGTGGACAACATTGCATCTACTCCATTCGCCAAAGCTGCATCTGCATTCATAAATCCATGACCATTGTTTCGGAAGAAGTCTGTAAGCGCCATTCCCCTGAATCCCCATTCATCTCTGAGAACTGTATTCATAAGGTTACTGCTTTCTCCAGTCCATTTATCTCCAAGGAAGCTCCAGGAAACCATAACCGCATTTGCGCCACCCTGTTTTACAGAAATTTCAAATGGTTTCAGATAGATTTCCCGGATTGCCTGCTCATTTGACCAGACACTTACCATCTTTGCATTTCCCTCATACAGAGCAAAATGTTTGATATAAGAATAAACTCCATATTTTCTTGCTCCTTCTACTGCTTTTGCTCCCATATTTCCTGCAAGAACTCCATCTTCTGAAAAGTATTCATAGTTTCTTGCTCCAAATGCAGTTCTATGAGTATTCATACCTGGTGCATACCAGCCCTCTGCACCCATTTCCTGACTGATCTTGCCCATGTATTCACCCCAGGCCTGTGCAAGTTCCTTATTCCATGTGGAAGCAACCACAACTTCAATTGGAAATCCAATAGAACCAACTCCTGTAAAGTTGTTATTAATTGCTGCTGGTCCATCGAAATCAAGTGTAGCCACTTTTCCCACAGAATCCATGGCTGCTGTCTGATAACCAGCCATTGCAATCATATTTGTCATTTCGTCAACAGTAAGCTGATCCAGAAGTTTTTCCCAACGAGGATCGTCATAATCAGCATCACGCATATCAGCTAATGTAAGTCCATTATCTGCTCCCGTTGTCGGCATTACATCCTCATCATTGAGGTATGTAGTCTTATCAAAGTTGCTGTTCAGATGATATTCAGAAACATATGGCTCACCCAGCTCTGCAGATGCCGGTGCTGCTGTAGCCTCTTCATAATTTGCAAAATGATCTGCTCGTGATAAATATGTCACATCGCCTTTTGCATCTTCAAATACATTTGTTGCTGCAGTATCATCTGATGCTCTTTTATTTTCTCCCTTATATACTACATCTTTATCTGCAGTATAAGTTTTCTGATCCAGCACAGTATGTGAATCGCTGTTGATAGAAATCATATAATCGCCTTTTTCAAGAACATATGCTTTTGCAGTATTCTCATCATAAGAGGCCATATCTTCTATACTGAATGTAGCTGTAACAATCTGAGATTCTCCCGGCTGAAGCAGATCTGTTTTTGCAAACTCGATCAGATTTGCAGATGCTTTCTCAATTCCGCCATTTGTATATGGCGGTTTATAATACACTTCTACTACATCTTTTCCGGCAACATCTCCGGTGTTGGTTACTTCTACATCTACAGAAATCTGTCCGTCTTTTTCCTCCAGTTCACCCATTTTCTGTTCAAATTCCGTGTAACTCAGACCATATCCAAATGGATACTGTACAGTCTTATCGTAATCAATCGCACCTTCCTGTGCAGCTGTTTCATAGTACTTGTATCCTACATAAATGCCTTCCACATAATTGGTAAATGCCGGAGCATACACCTGCGCAGTTCCTGCGTTCATTCCTTCAACGGCCATATCTGCCAGATTTGTATACTCCGTTTTTTCTGCATTATTCCACCACGGAGCAGTTGTCATATCATAAATAAATGTATCCGGTGTTTTTCCGGAAGGATTGACTTCACCTGAAAATACTTTACCAAGTGCATTAAATCCCACATTTCCCGTTCCGGGGCACCATACAACAGATTTAATCTGAGGATATTCATCTGCGAAACCAAGTTCAAACTGATTTGCTCCATTATAAATCACAATCACATTATCAAAGTTTGAGCAAACCATATCCACCATATCTCTCTCAGTTTGTGAAAGCTGTAAATAATGCTCTCCCTCAGGAAAATCATCATATTCATCTGAATTATTATCATATGCTGCTTTTCTTACATCCATAGGAATATCATTATGACCTTCACCTGCTTTTCTGGAAAGAACCACAGCTGCCACATCAGAATATTCTTTCGCGCTTTTAATAAGCTCATCACTGTAAGTATCTACAGGTGGCTCCGGTAATGTCCAGCTCTGTTTCTGGATAGACATTTCCGGATTATCTGCACCATAATTGTTATAAAAATCAACCAGTTCCTGGTTAATAGAAAATCCGGCATTTTCAAGTCCCTGATTCAGACTGACAATATCATACAGATCATTAATACCACCGGAACCAGCTCCTCCGTAAGCCGGATTAATAGATTCCCAGCCAAAAATATTCAGTTTTTTTGTTTCATTTAAAGGAAGCAGGCTTTCATTCTTCAGAAGAACAATTCCGTCTTCCATAATTTTTTCTGCCACTTCCGCAGCTTCTTCATTTGTTTCATCGCTTAAAGTTCCATTTCCCGTTGCCAGTCCAATCAACGTAGCCATTGGTCCAAAACAGATCATATTCACGCAGACAACGACTGCAAGAGCCATTGCAATCGCAGCTTCTCCCCTTATCAGAAATCTTTTTCCCCTGGACATTCTGCGGCATGCGATCATAATTACGATTCCAATTACAAGTGCAGCAATAATACCGATAATATACGGTTTGCATAATTGTAATACTGCCAGAACATCTTCCATTTCAACACTGATCATTCTCTTTTTTCCTCCATTTCGCATTAAATAGAAAGTAGAAATTCTGTTAAGTTTTCAATAGCATCTGGTTTTTCTGATAGTTCTTTTCCTATCAGTCCCTCTCCCATAATACTAGGATCCGCACTAAGAGATACAGCGACTCGACTTGAATTCCATACAGATTCATACATCATTTCCTGATTCTCTTTTGTTACTTTATTGAGAACGTAATAAAATGGTTTTCGAATACTTTCCGATAATTCCCCGATTTTTTTGGAAAGCTGTAGGGATTCATAGGATGGATCTATGATTATCAATATCAAATCTACACCGTTATCAATTCCACGTCCAAAGTGTTCAACACCAGCCTCCATATCCATTAGCGCAAATTGATCTTCTGTAAGCCTAAGATTTTGGATAAATTGAGTCATAACAGTTCCCATAGCACAAGAACACCCTTCATTTGCTTGATGAATTTTTCCACTGGTCATCAGTTTTACACCGTCCTTCAGACTATAATAATCTTCCGGTATATCATTTATAGTCCAGGTTTCTTCAAAAAACTGATGAGTAAATTTTGATAACATCATGTCATTTAAAACATTTTGCTTACCACCGAAATAGTCTGTAAAATCTCTGGGAAGCTTCATACCTAGCTGCCGGTGCAGACCATAATTAGATTCATCGGAATCAATTACCAAAATTTCTTTTCCTCGTCTGGCTAAAGCCTTAGCCAAAAGACTGGTTACTGTACTTTTTCCACATCCACCTTTTCCAGTTACAGCAATTTTCATCTGTTATCTCCTTAAATACTTCTTACTCCACTTCCTCCAGTTCTGTTCCTTCTGGAAGAATATATCCGCAGTTATCACATACTCCGTCCTCTGCAAGTATCCCGTCTTTCACAAAGGCTTCAATGCCTCCCGGTTCATGACAGCGTGGACAATCTAATTCCCGTATCTTTTTCTGATTTCTTACATCCTGGCAATTGGCAAATTCAATTTTACCCATAGTGATTCCTCCATTTTCATTCCATATCAATTTGTCTTCGCAAAAAAGTTCCTACCATACGGGAAAAATTGCTGATATTACGAATATAGGCAAAGTCTTTTCCATAGATTCTCTTTTCCACGGAGAGTTCTTCTTCATTCCCTACAAAAATACCAATTACGAAAATCCCCTGATTTCTGGCCCGACGCACCTCATATGCAGTATCTTTCACAGCTCCTTCTCCGTCATAGATCCTGGGCTGGCGGGTTCCTGGTCGTTGTATGCTCATATCACAGGGTTTTCCATCACTTAATACGATTAAAATCTTATTTTTTTCCGGTCGCTCCATGAGAGAGGAACAGACTGTTTTCAGTGCAAGCCCATCTCTGTTATTGGCATATGCCCGGAATTGAAAGATTCTTTCATTTGTTTCCCTTGGATCTTCATAATCCCGAAATCTCTGAAGTACTGTATATCCCCAGAAAGCACAGTATCCTGTCACCCGATGAGGAATTCCTGCCTGGCTTAATGCTTCACTGATAATATATCCCTGCGCCGCTACCTGAGCCTGTCTGCCAGCTTGAGAACCACTGGAATCAATCAGGACGTCTATTACAAACTCTGAATCTTCTGATCTCTTTTTTCTATTAAATAACTTGTCATCGTCTGTTCTTCCAATTTTCCATAACCTCTCAGGAACAAGCTGCCCTGCATCAGATCTGCTGACAAAATCATCCTTTCGGATTATAAATGCCCGTTTCAGTGACTCTGCCAACACAGAAATATTTCTTTTGATGATCCAGTGATTATTTCCATAATAGGCTTTATTTTTTTCAAACTGCAGCTGAGAAAAACGGTATTGATTATTTTTTATCACAGGGTTCTGTAAAATTCCATCTGTAAGATACAGGATACAGTTTTTGTGGATTCCTGTACAAAATTTCCGATTGACTCTGGCCTGCTCCGATTCACTTAGATACGATTTTCCGTAATTCAGTTCCACATACTCCCGTATCCGTCGCACTGCCTGTGGATTTATATTCTCCGAGCTTTCCGGAACTTCTTCATTTTCCGGAGAGAAATAAAATCTTTTTTTCTTTTTGTTTCTGATATCCAGACTCATCATCTTTTTTTTGAGATTAGAAAGATATTTTTGAATGATGTCTTCCATCTGTTCATCTGTCATGCATTCCTGCCACGCATCATTGGCCAATGCCATATCCGGTAAATTCAGAATCTTCTCCAGATTTCCATTCCTTTTTTCAAAAGAAGGATCCAGAACATGATTATAAATCTCATCTATCACGTTTATGACATCTTCCGTATTTTCCGCATTCTTCAGAGATAGAATCTTGTACAATGCAATCTCTGCCTGTGGATCCATTCCCTTATCGTCTGTGTTCTCCAGAACATGCCTTATATACAGAAGCCTAATCCTGTGAATCAGGTCTGTTCCAGCTTTGTCTGATACCTGTTCTTCCTCGGCCTTTTCCAATTCTCTGAACGCCTGTTCTCTGATTTCCTTTGTTCCCAAACGTTCTCGAATGATAAAACAATTCACTGCAGCATCCATGCATAATCCAGCAAGAGGCAAAAGCATATCTTCTCCAGCAGAAAAATGTAATTTTTTCATCAAATACATGCCAAGTTTCTTCTGATCAAAATATCGTGCAAAGGCACCCTGCTTCACTGCCTCATATAGAACCGTTTGTTGTGAATAAACATATTTTTCTGTGTCCGGTTCAAATTCTATATCATAATCACCACTGACTGTCCAAAAAAGATTTCTGATACGATTGCTGATCTCCAGACGATGTTCTTCCAGTTGTTCCGCCGGCCATCTGACATCCTCCATACAAGTTTACCCCCATATGTCTTTTACGGTCCAGGAAGATGGGATTCTGGTAGAAACCACATCTTCTACGATCTCTTTTTCAAATACATCAAAACTTTTATTTATGATCCCCATCTGGATTGCATCAATTGGAGAAAGTCCGCTTCTTGTTGCTTTTACAGCAGAAACCAATCCTCTCAGGTCAAGAGATTTTGTTGAGATTTCTCCATGATAAGCTTTGATCTGCAAATCCAGAAACAGCCCTGCAAAAGCTTTCAGTGCACTTTTTTCCCCATCTGGAAAATGTTGTCTTAATACAAAAAGGACACTATCCTCATCCATTTCAGGCATATCAATTACCATAAACCTTGAAACTAATGCTTCATTTAGCTCTCTGGTACCTGCATAACCATAATTCATCGTGCCGATAAATCGTGTTGCCGGATGAAGTAAAATCCTGTTATATCCTGGAATATCGATTCTGCGCCGATGATCCAGTGTGGCATGCAGTACAGAAACTGCATCATTTTTTGCCATATTGATTTCGTCCAGGATTCCAAATCCTCCAAATTCCGCGCATTGGTAGATGGGACCTTTCCGAAGGCGAACCTCATTATTTATAAAGGTATCCGTTCCAATCAGATCGGCACTGTCTGTATTTACATGAAAAGAAATGTCGTATTCCGGTCTTCCGAATATCCATGCCAGTGTCTCACATAGTACATTTTTCCCTGTAGCTTTTGCACCGGAAAGTAACAGGTTATCTCCCTGAAGAAGCGCTGCTATTGACATTTCCAGAATCTTTTTCCCATAAAATAGGATATCCGGTTTTTCTACCCGTTCCTTTACCTGATCCTCTACCTCATAACGCATGTGAAAATCTCTCAATTCTCCAATCAGTTCCTGCGCTATCTTCTGGTCTTCTAAATATTTTTCTATTTCTGTCCAATGATTTCCCATGAAGATTTTCCTTTCTTTGCAATTGGTTATACCAAATCAGATAATATTTCTGTTTACTCAATCTTCAAACTTTCAACCCTCCAACTCACAATCCTAACTTCTTTACAATTTCTCCCAGTGCACTTCTTACAGGAGAATCTTTCGGA
>OLWA01004020.1_pt1 | contig 10371 bp, 6 predicted proteins | sample 1673251 | NCBI WGS metagenome assembly OLWA01 (sample SAMEA3178937, study PRJEB25190) | human gut metagenome | biome: human gut; feature: human-associated habitat; material: faeces | place: Austria | collected 2013
CGGCCATCGTGGTCTACGCCACCGACCTGATGCCCGGCCGAGTGGGAATGATCGCCGGCCTCTTCTTCGGGCTGATGTTCGGACTGGGCGGACTGGGTTCGGCCTTCTTCGGCTGGCTGGCCGACCGAACCAGTATCGAGTTCATCTTCCGGGCCAGCTCCTGCCTGCCGCTGCTGGGCATCATCGCCCTGTGGCTGCCCGACCTGCGGCCGACGTCGGGAATGCAGTCGCAATCGTAGAAACTCACCCGCAAATCAGACGAAACCTATCATCCAAAACCCATCCAATGAAACGAATTGTCCTGATGCTGCTCTTCGCAGCAGGCCTTGCTCTCCCGACACAGGCCGAACCCGTAACCCTGAAACTGATCTCCTGCAATCTGCGCAACAGTGCAGCCGACGATGGAAGCAATTCGTGGCCGCAACGCCGCGAAGCCACGCCGCGAATGCTCCGGGAGGAGGCCCCCGATCTCTTCGGCCTGCAGGAGGCGCTGGCCGACCAGCTGGCCTATCTCGATACGACGTGTCCGCAGTACGCACGCGTGGGCGTCGGCCGCGACAACGGTGCCGATGAAGGCGAAACAATGGCCATCTACTACCTCCGCGACCGTTTCGAACTGCTCGACAGCGGAACGTTCTGGCTGAGCGAAACCCCCGATGAGGTTTCGCGCGGATGGGACGGCGCCTGCAACCGCACGGCAACATGGATCCGCCTGCGCGACAAGGCCTCGGGCAAGGAATTCTACTACTTCAACACCCATCTGGATCACCGCGGCAGCATCGCCCGCGAGGAGGGCATTGCACTGCTCGTGCGCAAGATCCGCGAAATCGCCGGACGCAAATCAGCCGTCGTGCTGGGCGGCGACTTCAACTCGTCAACCGACAGCGAGATCTTCAAACCCCTCAACCGCTGGATGAAGTCAGCCCGCGACAAAGCCCGCCAGACGGACCACAAGGGCACGTACAACGGGTTCGGAGCCGCTCCCGATACGATCGTCATCGATCATCTCTATTTCCGGGGAGGGATCAAGTGTTCACGCTTCGCCACGCTTGACGGCGACTACGGAGTTCCCTACCTCTCGGACCATTACCCGATCGAGATCGTCTTCACGCTCTGAGGCATCGGATCGGGATGAAAAGCCCCTGCCGCCTTGCTGCGGCAGGGGCTTTTTCGCGATTTGGCAGGCGCTCGGCTACGATTCGGTCCGCCGTCCGTTCCAGACAACCAGCGTCACGGCCACCACGATCAGCAGCATGCCTGCAGCGCCCCGTCCCGTAAAGGGCTCGGCAAAGACCAGCACGCCGATCACAACGGCCGTGAAGGGCTCCAGAGCCCCAAGAACCGAGGTCATTGTCGGGCCGATGCGTTTGATGGCTTCGACGAGAGCCATGTTTGAAAGGGCTGTAGCCGGCAGTGCCAGACCGAGAATATAGAGCCAGACGGTCGGATCGGTCTCCAGCCGCACGCCACCCGTACACCAGCCTCCGATCAGGAAAAACAGGGCACTGAACCCCATGACATAACAGGTCAGTACGACGGAGTCGATCTCACTTGCCCGGCTGCGCCGCACCCCGACGATATAACCGCTATAAAAAAGGACCGAAAGAACGGCGGTGACAGTTCCGAGAATTACATCCCCGCGAACGAAGCCCTCTCCACCGAGAGAGAGCAGCACGGCACCGACGATCGAGAGGACGATAGCTGCAAAGGTCCGGGTCGAGCCGCGTTCGTGAAAGAAAAGTACCATGGCAAGTGCCACGGCCAGCGGATACATGAAGTGAATGGTCGAAGCAACTCCGCTCGCCATATTCTGATAGGCGATCACCAGGCTCAAGGAGGTTGCCGCCCGGAAGAGACTCAGCACGAAGACGGTCCGCAAGGCGGCAGCCGCAAGGCGGAACCGATGCCCGGTCAGCAGTCCGTAAGCGATCAAGCCGAGCGATGCGATGCCCCAGCGATAGGACAGTGCCTCGAACGACGAGTAACCCGCATCCAGCAAAAGCAGCGTGAAAAGGGGCGCCAATCCGAAGGTCGAGGAGGAGAGTGCCGCCCAGAAAAACCCTTTCAAACGATTCATGGACGCAAAAATAGAAAAAATTCGCGATCGGCCAAGCCCCCGATCCGGAACCGTAAATCAGGCCTGCCCCAAGACACGACGCATGCGGACCCTCAACAGGTCCGCATGCACAGAAATCCCCTACAAGATAAGTTACGCCGGCTCCGTAAGTCGATTGACCGGACGACCGCGGAGAAAGATCCGACGGATCAGCGGCGTCTGATAGGCATAGGAGAAGAATTCGAACGACGGCATGGGGCGCGTCACGAAGAAATTGGCCACCTTGCCGGGAGTGATGCTTCCGAAATCGGCACTCAGTCCCATGGCACAGGCTCCGTTGAGCGTGGCGGCATGCAGGGCCTCGGCCGGAGTCATCTTCATGCGGATCGAAGCCAGCGACATCACCATGCGCATGTTTCCCGAGGGCGACGAACCGGGATTGTAGTCCGAAGCCAGCGCCACGGGCAGCCCGGCCCGGATCATCTCGTGTGCCGGCGGATCGCTCATCCCGAGGAAGAAGGCGGCCCCGGGCAGCAGCGCAGGCATCGTTTCCGAGCCGCGCAACGCCTCGATCTGCGCCGCACCGGCCCGTTCGAGATGGTCGACCGAAAGGGCCCCGCACTCGACGCCGACCTCGACACCGCCCGATACGGCCAGTTCGTCGGCATGAATCTTCGCCCGAAGACCGTACCTCCGCCCCACCTCCAGCATGCGGCGCGTCTCGTCGACCGTGAAGAAGCCCTCGTCGCAGAAGACATCGATGAAGTCGGCCAACCCTTCGCGGGCCACGGCCGGAATCATCTCGCGACAGACCAGATCGACATCCTCCGACTGCCGGCCGCGATAGGCACGAGCCACGGCATGGGCGCCGAGAAAAGTAGCCCGCACCTCAAGCGGTGCCGTCTCCCGGATACGGCGGATGACGCGCAGCATCTTCAGCTCGTCCTCGGTCGAAAGCCCGTAGCCGCTCTTGATCTCGACACATCCGGTTCCCATCGCGACGATCTCGTCGATACGCTCCATCGCCTGCCGGTAGAGCTCCTCCTCGGAGGTGGCGTGCAACCGGTCGGCCGAATTGAGGATCCCGCCTCCGCGACGGGCAATCTCCTCGTAGGAGAGGCCGTGGATCTTGTCGAGAAACTCCTGTTCGCGGCTCCCGGCATAGACCAGATGGGTGTGCGAATCGCAGAACGACGGAAAGAGCATCCCGCCGCCGGCATCTACCTCCGCGTCGGCCGTCACACCGTCCAGCGCATCCATTCTTCCGAACGCCGCGATCCGTTCGCCCTCGACCAGCAGCCAGGCGTCGGCCAACGTCTCCAGGCGGTCCATCTCCCCGCCGCTGACCCGCAGCCTCTCCCTGGGCTGTATGCCGACAATGCAGCCTATATTCTTGATCAACAGTCGTTTCATATCTCACGCAGGAATTCCACCGACGCCGCAATGTGGGGATACATCACCTGGTCGTTGTCGATGAACGGCACCCGTTTGCGGTATTCGGCGAGCATCTGCTCCAGGGCGGGCGACGTGTGGGCCGGACGACGGAACTCGATGGCTTGTGCCGCGTTGAAGAGCTCGATAGCCAGCACACGTTCCGTGTTGCCGACCACGCGCCAGAGTTTCGTTGCGGCGTTGGAGCCCATGCTGACGTGGTCCTCCTGCCCTTGCGACGAGGGTATCGAGTCGACCGACGCGGGCATGCACAACCCCTTGGTCTGGCTGACGATCGACGCCGCGGTATACTGCGGAATCATGAAGCCGCTGTTCAGTCCGGGATTGGCCACCAGGAACTTCGGCAGTTCGCGGGCCCCGGAGATCAACTGATAGATCCGCCGCTCGGAGATATTTCCCAGCTCAGCCAGGGCGATGGCCAGGAAATCCATCGCCAGGGCGATGGGCTGGCCGTGGAAATTGCCCGCCGAAACGACCATGTCCTCCTCGGGGAAGACCGTCGGATTGTCCGTCGGTGAGTTGATTTCGGTCTCGAGCACCCCGGCCACGTAGTCGATCGTATCCTTCGACGCCCCGTGGACCTGCGGCATGCAGCGGAACGAATAGGGATCCTGCACGTGCTTTTTCGGGCGTGAGATCAGCTCGCTGCCCTCGAGCCAGTGGCGGATGGCACGAGCCGTAGCGAGCTGCCCCTTGTGGGCGCGGATCTTGTGCACCTCGTCGCAGAAGGGCTCGATGCGTCCGTCGAAGGCATCCAGCGAAAGGGCTCCGATACGGTCGGCCCACTCGCTCAGGCGCTGTGCGGCGATCACCGACCAGACCCCGTAGGCACTCATGAACTGCGTACCGTTCAACAGAGCCAGTCCGGCCTTCGACTGCAGTTCGATGGGCTCCCAGCCCAACTCCGCAAGGACCTCGCCGGCCGGTCTCACCTTGCCCTGATACTCGACCTCGCCCAATCCCAGCAGCGGCAGACTCAGATGGGCCAGCGGCGCCAGATCACCCGATGCCCCCAACGACCCCTGCTGATAGACCACCGGCAGAATGTCGCGGTTGAAGAACTCGACGAGCCGTTCGACCGTGGCCAGCTGCACGCCCGAATAACCGTAGGCCAGCGACTGGATTTTGAAGAGCAGAATCAGGCGGACGATCTCCGAGGGGACGCGTTCGCCCGTTCCGCAGGCGTGCGACATGACCAGATTGCGCTGCAGTTGCGCCAGATCGTCGCGTCCGATCGAAATGTCGCACAACGAGCCGAAACCGGTCGTGATGCCGTAGATCGGACGGTCGGGATTCTCCATCTTGCGATCGAGGTATTCGCGGCAACGGACAATGCGGCGTTTGGCATCGTCCGAGAGGTCGATCTTCAGATGACGCTCCATGATTTCGCGGACGCGGGCAATGGTCAGCCGCTCCGCCGAGATATGATGATATTCCATGTGAATTGATCGTTGTTATTCGTTTGCACTCAAAGTCTTGCGCACCAGTTCGTCATCGGCTTCGCTGGGCATCGTCACCCGCAGTTCGGGCGTACGCTTCATCTCGCGGCGGATGGCGGCCTGAGCCCCCTCGTTACGGGCCCAGCTGCGACGGGCAATGCCGTTGTTGACATCCCAGAAGAGCATCTCGCGGATGCGTCGTTCGGCCTCCGGCGAGCCGTCGATCACCATACCGAAGCCGCCGTTGATCACCTCGCCCCAGCCGACACCGCCGCCGTTGTGGATCGAAACCCACGTGGCGCCGCGGAACGAATCGCCGATGACGTTCTGCACGGCCATGTCGGCCGTCCGGTTCGAACCGTCGTAGATGTTGGCCGTCTCGCGGTAGGGCGAGTCGGTTCCCGAGACATCGTGATGGTCGCGTCCCAGCACCACCGGTGCCGACAGACGGCCATCGGCAATGGCACGGTTGAACGCCAGGGCAATCTTCGTGCGCCCCTCGCAGTCGGCATAGAGAATCCGGGCCTGCGATCCCACGACCAGATGGTTGCGTCCGGCCTCGCGGATCCAGTGGATGTTGTCGTCGAGCTGACCGAGAATATCGGCCGGTGCCGACATGCGAATCTCTTCGAGCACCTCGGCGGCCAGCCGGTCGGTCATGGCCAGATCCTCCTCTCGGCCCGACGTGCAGACCCAGCGGAACGGTCCGAACCCGTAGTCGAAGAACATCGGGCCCATGATGTCCTGCACGTAGGAGGGATAGCGGAAACGCCCTTCGCGCCCCATGACGGCGGCACCGGCCCGCGATGCCTCCAGCAGGAAGGCATTGCCGTAGTCGAAGAAGTACATGCCGCGGGCGGCCAGTTTGTTGATGGCGTCGACCTGGCGGCGCAGCGACTCCTGCACGCATTCGCGGAAACGGACCGGCTCCTCGGCCATCATCTTGTTCGACGCCTCGTAGCTCAACCCCACGGGATAGTAACCGCCCGCCCAGGGGTTGTGCAGTGAGGTCTGGTCGGAACCCAGGTCGACCGGAATCTCCTCCGCGGCCAGCCGCTCCCAGAGGTCCACGACGTTGCCCACATAGGCCATCGACACGACCTCTTTCGCCTTGACAGCCTGACGGATACGCGGGATCAGCTCATCCAGCGCTTCATGCAGCTCGTCGACCCATCCCTGCTCGTGGCGTTTCTGCGCCGCCTTGGGGTTGATCTCGGCGACGACCGACACCACGCCCGAAATATTGCCCGCCTTGGGCTGCGCTCCCGACATGCCGCCGAGACCCGACGAGACGAACAGCATCCCGCGCGTATCGGTGCGGCCGGCCGTGAAGCGTTTGCGCGCGGCGTTCATCACCGTGATCGTCGTGCCGTGGACGATGCCCTGCGGCCCGATATACATGTACGACCCGGCGGTCATCTGCCCGTACTGCGACACCCCGAGGGCGTTGAGCCGCTCCCAGTCGTCGGGTTTCGAGTAGTTGGGAATCACCATGCCGTTCGTAACCACCACGCGCGGGGCGTCGGGATGCGACGGGAACAGTCCCAGCGGATGCCCGGAATACATGACCAAGGTTTGATTTTCAGTCATTTCCGAAAGATACTGCATCGCAAGGCGGTACTGCGCCCAGTTCTGGAACACGGCGCCGTTGCCGCCGTAGGTGATCAGCTCGTGGGGATGCTGGGCGACCCGCGGGTCGAGGTTGTTCTGAATCATCAGCATGATGGCCGCCGCCTGCCGGCAACGGGCGGGATATTCGCCGATCGGACGCGCATGCATCTCGTAGTCGGGACGCAGGCGGTACATATAGATACGGCCGTAGCGGCGCAGCTCCTCGGCGAACTCCTTCGCCAGCACGGCGTGGTGCCTGACCGGAAAATAGCGCAGGGCGTTTTTCAGGGCCAGCGCCTTCTCCTCGTCCGAAAGGATGTCCTTGCGTTTGGGCGCATGGTTGATCTGTTTGTCATAGGGTTTCGCAGCGGGCAGCCGGTCGGGAATACCCGCGCGAATGTCGTTCTGAAACTCTTCGCGTGTCATATTATCCGATTTTAGATTCGACGATCTGCAAGACCTCCGCTTCGAGACGCACGGCTTCGGCGGCCAGCGCATCGGCCTCGGCGGTCAGCGCATCGGCCACGGCACGGTCTTTCAGCCCCGCGGCGTTGATCTTCACATTGAGGCACGCCCCCAGCACCGCGCTGCGGGCCGCCAGCGCACCCACGCCGGCGTCGGAGACCGAATTGGGGTTGCCCTCCGAGGCCATGGCGCGCACGATTTCAAAAACCCGCGAGGCGGCCTTCATCGTCCGCAGGGGAACCTCCGTGGCATAGAGCGTCGCCTCCTGCAAAGCCGCGGCGCGCGCCGCCTTCTCCTCGTCGGTCGACTTGGGCATGGCGAAAACCGCCATGATGCGGTTGAACGCCGCCGTGTCCTCGTCCACGAGGTGCAGAAGCTCCGCAAGAACGGCCTGCCCCCGTTCGGCCCAGTCGGAAAACTCCTCCCAGCGGTCGTCCCACCCCGCCTTGTGCGACGAGAGGTTGGCGACCATCGTCCCGAGGGCCGCGCCCAGCGCACCCATATAGGCCGCGATCGAGCCGCCGCCCGGAGCGGGAGATTCGCTCGCCGTCTCTTCGGCGAACGCCTTGCAGGTCATGTCGATAAGCCGCTTCTTCGGAACCTCCGCTTCAAGCAGGTACTCGATCACCTTCTCGGCAGGATCGAACGGCTTCAGGTCGTCCAATCCCATCGACTTGACGGCGATGCGGACGATCTCCTCCTCGGCGACGCCCGTCGAGCGACGCTGCTTGCGGAGGAAGTATTTGCCGGCTTCGACCAAAGCCCGTTTCGGAACCAGCCCCACGATTTCGGTCCCCGTGACGCGCACGCCGCGGGCGTCGGCCTTGCGGCACACCTCGTCGAAAGCCGCGTGGAGCGGCGTCCGGGAGATGTCGGTGATGTTCATCGAGACCTGCGCGATGCCGTACTCCTCGATGAACCAGCCGATGGCCTTCGTGGCCGGAAGCGTTCCGGGCTGCATCACGGGATTTCCCGCGGCATCCTTCACCACCCTGCCCGTGATGGGGTTGCCCTCGCGGACGGGACGCCCCTTTTCGCGCACGTCGAAGGCGATGGCGTTGGCGCGGCGCGTGGAGGTGGTGTTCAGGTTGAAATTCACGGCGATCAGGAAGTCGCGCGCCCCGACGGTCGTGGCTCCCGTGCGGGCAACCCCCTCGTCGAAGGGACGCGCCCCGAAATCGGGCGCGGATGCCGTGTGCGCCAGTTTCTCGGGCAGGGCCTCGTACTCCCCGGCGCGGCACACGGCGAGGTTTTTCCGTTCGGGCGCAAAGGCCGCAGCCTCGTAGCAATAGGTCGGGATGCGCAGTTCGTCGGCGATACGCCGGGCCAGCGCGCGCGCCAGTTCGGCGCACTCCGCAAGCGTGACGCCCGCAATCGGTATCAGCGGCAGCACGTCGGTGGCCCCCATGCGGGGATGCGCCCCCTTGTGGCGGCGCATGTCGATCAGTTCGGCCGCCCGCTTCACCCCGGCAAAAGCGGCCTCGACGACCGCTTCGGGTTCGCCGACGAAGGTCACGACCGTGCGGTTGGTCGCCTCGCCGGGGTCCACGTCGAGCAGTTTGACGCCCCCGGAGGCCTCGATGGCCGCGGTGATTTGCCGGATCACGGCCTTATCGCGTCCCTCGCTGAAATTGGGAACGCATTCAATGATTCTTTGGGACATAGGATCGTCGCATTTAAATTCTTATACTTCAAAGATAAATAATAATCGGGAGAAATCCGAAAAAACCGTAACAAAACAGGCGGCTTTTTGCGAAAAACAGAAAGGCCCGGTGCATTTGTGCACCGGGCCAGGATTGCAGCCGGACCGAAATCCGGGGGCGGAAGCGCCCCGGTCCCGGAAAAGAGAGGTTATTTGCCGATGGTCAGCGTCACCCCGCCCGTACACCAGAAACCCGGCAGGCGGATTCCGCCGATGTCGCAGTAGCGCGTGTCGGTGATGTTCGTGGCGTCGACATAAAGGCGGCAGATGCCCTTCTCCCACTGGAGACGTCCGTCGAGCAGGAAATAGGGCTTGTAGTCGCGTTCTTCGTTAAGGGAGGCGTTGCCCGGTTCGGGGTAATGCGTATAGCTGCCGTTGCGGTCGTAGACCGAGCCGGTCAGCGCAAGCGACATCCGCCGCAGGAAATGCACCTCCACGGCCAATGCCGCCTTGTGACGCATGAAATCCATCGCGCTTTTGGCGATGACGTCCGCGTTCCGGTCGGTCGTGATGTAGCCGTACGAGAGCGTCACGCGGCGCAGGAAGCCTTCCGAAACCGTATAGCCGCCCGCGAGTTCGATCCCGAAGGTATCGAGGTTGCTCGTCTGTTCGGAATGCCACTTGCTGCCCATGTCCTCGCGCCAGACCCAGTCGATGATGTCGCGCCCGGAGCGGTAATAGGCTTGCGCCGAAAGGTTCCAGCTCCGCTTGAGGTAATCCACGCCAAGTCGGTATGTGACTGCGTGTTCCGGCGTAAGATCGAGGTTGTTGATCTGCGCCGGGGAGGTGTAGTAGAGGTCCGTGAAGGTCGGCAGGCGCATCGACTGCCACGCCCCGGCTTCGAGGCGCAGCCCGGCCGCGGGGGTATAGCCCGCCGAAAGGCTCCACAGGGCCGAAGTGCCGTAGGGCGTGAGGCTCACGCCCGCCGAAGCCGCCGCGTCGAAATGCCGCCACCGCTTGGCGTGCCGCAGCCACAGGTTGCCCGTGTGGCGCGCCTTGGCATGGGTGTAATGGCCTTCGGGAACCGAGAGCTTGTCACCGAGATTGGTGCTGTAAATGTGGTTGAAAGCATAGTCTCCGCCCACGGTGGTAACACCCGCCGCCCAGTCGCAGTCGGCCCAGAGCTTCGCTCCGACATTGTCCGTGTTGTGGCGGTTCATCGCCGTGCCGCGCGTCCAGTCGTAGCGGTCGAAGTTCTTGCGGTAGCTCGCGGCGGCCCCCAGCGAAAAGCGGCCTGCGGTTTTCAGCCACCGCAGCGACCCCAGGGCCGTGGCGGTATGCTCCCACTGGTCGGGATTGTAGGCCGCATAGAAACCGTTGGAGCCGAAATCGCGGTCCTGCCACCCGGCCTGCAAGTCGAAGAACCCGGCCCGCCCGCCGTCGTAGGTCGCCCGTACGAATGCGTTGTAGTTGGAGAAATCGGTATTGTGCCGGTAGCCGTCGCTGCGGCGGTACGAAGCCGCGCCGAGCACCGAGAAGCGTCCCGCACTCACCGCGCCCGAAAGATTCCCGTAGCCATAGCCGTACTGGCCGCCCGAGGCTTCGAGGCGCAGGTAGGTGGGCCGCAGCGGCGCGGTGCGGATGTTCACCGCCCCGGCATAGGCGCCGCCGCCCGGCACACCGTCGAGCAGTTCGACGGACGAAAT
>OLWA01004024.1_pt1 | contig 10353 bp, 9 predicted proteins | sample 1673251 | NCBI WGS metagenome assembly OLWA01 (sample SAMEA3178937, study PRJEB25190) | human gut metagenome | biome: human gut; feature: human-associated habitat; material: faeces | place: Austria | collected 2013
TAATTCCTCCTTAATTTAATATTAGCATATTATTTTTTTGCTTTCAGCCCATTTTCAAATTTTTTTATTCTAGTTCCATGTCTTGTTCTTTTTCTGCTACTTCTTCTAAAATTTTAATATAGAATTCTTTCATATTTTCGATATTTTTTATTGCCGTTTCTTTGCTACATAAATCTTTTGAATAATAATAATTTGATTGCTCATTAGGAAATACGATTGTTGTCTTATATCTGTTCTTACTTAATTCATCAATCGTAATAAAAGCAACATCTATCCCTACTTTTTCTAAAATCTTTTTATACATATTTGCAAAAAATTCTTTCTTATTAACTGTTTTATGTTTATCTGGATTTGCCATATCTTCGAGTTGATTGAAAGTATAATGATTTTCCATAATTCCTTTTATATCAACATTTTTAATTTTTTCTATTTCTTTTATTATTCTGTTTCTCAACAATTCTTCATAAGAATCATCTATACTTTTTATATTGTGATATACTATATCAGTATCATCTTTAGATTTTGTATCAACTTCTATACTGTAATCTTCAGTAAAATCAATTACAGTTATGTATTTTCCACCTCTTACTTCTTTTGTAGAAATTGTATCATAATTTATTTTCAAACAATCCAAAATTCTTTCATACATACTGGAAATAGTTGGCATATTTTCTCCATCTCTATCCTCTCCATAATCCATTAAATTCTGGATATTGTAATAATCAAAATAAAAATTCCAACAATAAAACTAGATTCCAATTTATTCTTTTTACTAGTTTCAAACATAATTTCACCTCCATATAACAAAAAAACGGCATTCTGTTCACACAGAAAAACCGTTTAACATTTAAAAGAAGATTCAGAGCATAATAAACCAACATTAAGTGATATACTTTCTTTAATGCCAGGTACTAAATAATATAATTTACATCCTAAACTATTGCCCATATAAAACTCCTCTTTTAATGAATTTTCATATACTATATACCTTTTTTCCATATTTTGTCAATAGTTTTTGTTAACTTTGTTTATTTAATATAAATTTTTTAAATTACTATTAAAAAATTAATCTGTTTTTATTATTGTTGACTTTCCAATTCAAGTTCTATATTATCAATTGAATAATCACTTGATATCTCATTCATTTCTAGATTTTGAATAAACAATGTTGCTCTAAAATCTTTAATAGCTAATTCAATAGCATTTTTCAAATCTTTATTAACACTTAATTTTAAATCTTTAACTGGTGTCTTAAGAGAAACACTATTAATTGTTTTTTGTCCTCTTACTTGACTTATTATATCTATAATAGAGTCCCCTCTTTCCATTTCTTTATTAAAACTAAATTCTAATGGTTTGATTTCAGTTAAATGTATTGACTTATTATCATGGTATAATTCTTGGTATATTTCTTCTGTTATAAATGGGAAGAATATACTAAAGTCTTGCAATAGTTTATAAAGAATTGTATAAACAGTTTTTTGTCCTGAATACCTTGAAATTTCACCAAATTCTTCTGGTCTATATAATCTATGTTTAACTATTTCTATATAATTATCACAGAAATTCCAGAAGAATTTTTCTAAATGATTAAGTGCTAATCCCACTTCATATTCATCAAGATATTTTATAAATCCGCTTTCCATTTCTTGAAATTTTCCTAATATCCATTTATCAATATATTCATAATTATCAAACTCTTTATCTTCATAATCTGCCAAATGCATTTCAATAAATTTAGAAACATTCCAAATTTTATTAACTAATTTTTTGCCTCGAAGTAATGTTTCATCACTATATACTATATCAGTACCCAATCTACCAGTACCTGCCCAATATCTTAATACATCAGCAGAATATTGTTTTATAGCATCCATAGGCTCAATTTTACTATTTCCTTTTGATTTACTAATTTTTTCACCTTTACTTGCCATAACAAATCCTGAAATCATTACATTATCCCATGGTCTTGTTCCAAAGTGATAGAACGATTTAACTATTGTATAAAAATCCCAAGTTCTAATTATTTCAGATGCATTTGTTCTCAAACTCATTGGTTTTAAGAAAGATTCATAATTATCTTTTTCTCCATATTTCATATTTATTAATGGAGTAACTGATGAAGTTGCCCAAGTATCCATAACATCAGTTTCTGGTACAAATTCAGAACATCCACATTTTGAACATTTATTAATTCTTGGCTTATCAGATAATGGATTTACAGGTAAATCTTCAACACTAGCAAAAATAGGTTCACCGCAGTTCTTACAATACCAAACTGGAAATGGTACTCCAAAATATCTTTGCCTTGATATACACCAGTCCCACATAATATTCTCAACCCATTCGTTATATCTATTATGCATATGATCAGGATGCCATTTAATCTCATTACCTATTCTAATAAAATCATCTTTATGACTCATAGTATCAATAAACCATTGTTTCATTACAGAATATTCAACTTCTTTACCACATCTTTCATGTGTTTGAACTTCGTGTTCTAAATCTTCAATTTTTACTATAAACCCACCTGCTTGTAAATCTTCAACTATTTGTTTTCTTGCTTCTTTAATTTTCATTCCACCATAATTAGGTACTGAATCAATTATTCTACCATTATTAGTGAAAATATATTTCAAAGGCAAATTATATTTTTTCCACCATTCTATGTCTGTTTGATCTCCAAAAGTGCAACACATAACTACACCAGTACCTTTATCAATAGCAACTTTTTCATCTCCCATAATAGGTACTTCAACATCTATTACTGGAATATGTGCAGTTTTTCCTATTAAATGATTATGTTTTTCATCATTTGGATTTACAAATACACATACTATTGCTGGTAATAGTTCTGGTCTTGTTGTAGCAATTGTAAATTCTTCATTATCTTCTACAGTCTTAAAATTAACATAGTTAAATGTTGTTTTGATTGTTTTTGTTTCAAGTTCTGCTTGTGCGATAGAAGTTAAACATTCATTACACCATAATGCTGGACTTTCTTTATGATAACAATATCCTTTATTAATTAAATCCAAAAATGATCTTTGACTTATTTTGATTGTTGATGGACTTACTGTTTTATAATGAATTTTCCAGTCAGTACTAACACCCATTTTACTGAATAAATCTTGAAATTCCGCTTCATATTTATCAGTAGTTTCATAACATAATTTTGAAAATTCTTCTCTTCCAATTTCATGTGCTTTTTTACCTTGTTCTTTTTCTACTAGTCTTTCACTTGGAAGTCCATTATCATCAAATCCAAATGGATAAAAAATATTATATCCTCTTAATCTCTTATATCTTGCAATCATTTCTGTTTGTGAATATGAAAATATATGACCAATATGAATTTTCCCATTAACTGTTGGTGGAGGTGTATCTATTGAAAATACTTTTCTATGATCTGGTTTAAAATCATATATTCCATTTTCCTTCCAATAATTTAACCATTTATTTTCTTTTTCTCCTGCATTATATTTTTTATCTAACATATACATCATCCTTTCTATTTGTTATAAAAATATTTTTTGCAATTTTATTTATAATTTTTTCAAACATATTAAATCCTGCATCTGAAGAAAATGGTGTTTTTGTTTTATCTCCTGACATAAAGTAATTATTATTAAGCCAGTATTCATATTTTCCTTCTTCTACTTTTTTATGATCATATTTAATTTCTAACATATTTATCTATCCTTCCATCTATATATTTATTTACTGTTTCAAAGATTTCTTTGAATCTTTCATCAAAATTTATTTGTTTATAGAAATAATATAAATTTTGTTTAAATTCTTCTAAACATTCATCATAGTTTATATCATATGTATATGCAAATTTTAATGCAATACTATCATTTATGTTTTTTATATATTTATAATTTGATAATTCATGATTTTTTATTGAATTTATTATTTTAGGATTAATTAAATCATTACTAGGTTTAGTATCTAATTCTGACAAGTATCCAAGTAAATATATAATATCCATTTTATCTATATCACGAATTAATTTAGCAAACTTTAAATATCTTTCATTAGTTGTTTTTCCTATTTTCATTTTATTATGATTTTTTATCGCAAACTCAATTAATTCATAATCTTCTTTATTATTCCAAAAGTTTTTTATTAATCCTTCTTCAAATAATATTTTTACTCCCAAATCAGCATGATCAATATTAGAATCATCAAATGAATTAAACTCTTTTAATTGTTCAAATCTTCCTATATCATGTAGTAAACCAATTACTTTTGCCAAAGATATATCTTCATCATTAAATCCTAGTTTTTTTGCATATTTTACGCATAAATTCATAACTCTAATTGAATGATTTTTTTTAAGAATAATCTTTTCTTTAGTTAAATCATAATTATTTACGTATTTTTCAAATTCTTCAAACACTTTTACCTCCAAAAAGAAAAATACCTATGATGTAAGGACGATTAAACGCGGTACCACCTTACTTCATAGATATTTCTATGCACTTAATCTTTAACGCAGATATGCGATTTTACTTTTATAAGATAAGCAACCTTCAAATAAATAATTTGTTAGTTTTCACCAAACACTAACTCTCTAAAAAAATTATATTATTTTACTCCTCTTATCAACAAGTCTATATGTATTATACTATTTTTATTATTTATTGTAAATATTATTTTTTTGTACTTTGACTTTTAGATAAAGAATCAATATCGTTTTTCATTTCTTTTAATATATTGTTTTTACCATTTACAAAGTAATCATATTCTTTATCTTTTACTTTTAATAATCTATCACCATTAACTGTAAAGTTTAAATCATTTTTTTCAAATAAAAATTTATTCTTTTTATCATTTAAATCAACAAAATAAAACTTTTTATCATATTTAGCATATTCATTAATATATGTATAATATTTACTTTTATCTCCATCTTTTTTATAAAGTAATACATAATATTCACTTTCTGGTTCATTAAATATTTCTTTACCATCTATTAATGTATACTTATAATCTTTATTTAATTTAACTGCCTTTACTGAAAGAGAATCTTGATTTTGAATATTTCCTATTCCTGAGAAATTAGTTACAAAAAACATACATGAAATAAGCATTATTATAAATATAGCAAATAAACTAAGTAATAAATGTGCGAATAAATTACTTATTTTACTTGATTCTTTAGTAATTTCTTTTTCTTGAGGTATTTCTTCAGTTTTTTCTTTTATTTCTTCTTTTAATTCAACTTTTTCTATTTTTACTTTTTTTGCTTCTTCAATTTGTTTTTCTTTTTCTTTTAATTTATTTAATTTCCTTGATATTTTATTTTTTATCTTTGTTTTTTTAGTTTCAACTGTTTTAGTTTCATCAAGAATAAGTTTTTGCGCTACAAGAACAATATCATCCTTATCATTTATTTTTGTAAACAAAAATTTATTTAATTTTTTTGATACAATATGTAATTTACTATTTGGATCATATCCACCACTTATACCTATAAATTCACTTGTTATTTCTTTTCCATTATATTTTTCCATTCCAACCATATTAAATATGTAATTAGTTAAAAATTCTGAACTACTATTATAAGTATATGTTAATGAAAATTTAAATACATAATAATCAAAACCATTAACGTTTATTTTATCAATATATTTAATATTTTTAGGATCATCTTTATAATTACAATAAATACCAAAGTTTATCGAAAAATCAGATTCAGCAATTGTAGATGCTTCTTTATATTTATCTTTCATTATATCTACTTTATCATATATAGAAAGCATTTCATATAATGCATATCTACTATATTTATCTTTAGATATTTGTTCAATTGTTGATTTTTTTACTTCTTTATTTTTCTTATAATAATTATCAATTATAAATAGTTTTAGTTGATTATCTTTTTTATTTAACAATTTTTCTAGTGCTTCACTTGTTTCTTTATTACTTACAAATGATTCAATATTTATACATATTTCCAAGAAAAATCTAAGATTAATATATTCTTCATCATTTAATGCATCAAATGTATTTTTAAAGTTTGTTTTAAGTGCAATATTAAATACTCTCATTAATGCATCACAAATGATTTTTTTATTCTTTTTTAAGTCTTCAACAGGTACTATTCCTGCGGCTAAATAATCATTTAATAAAATCAAAATATTATTTTTAGCATTTTTAAATTTCAAAGCTTTATATAGCTTCGGAAATAAGTAGTCATATAAATATGGTCTTTCAAATAAATTACTTATTGGAATGAAATCACTATTTTTATAATTTTTTAATACTAAATCAACATATAATTTTAATGCACTTTCTGAATCTACTGTAGTAAGTAAATATACTACTTTATTTTGTACGTTTGGTAATAAATTTTTATAAACTTTTTCTATTGCATCAGTATATACATCATAATAATTTTTAAAACATAGTGATAATATTGATGCATTAAGTCCACCATTATTATCATTTACTCCATAATTTTTAGTAGAATTTTGTATCAAAAATAAACCTACATTAGGTGTTATTTTCATCTTTTCTAATTTTTTTAGAGCATTTATTTTTGAATCAAAATCCTTCTTTTCCATTATTTCAAGTAAATACGCTACTCTATTTAATTTTAACTCCTCTATTAATTCTTTCATACGTTTCACCCACTAAGTGATATTATACCAAATTATTACAAATAATTAAACAAAATTATAACTTTATTTTAAAATATTTCATTTAATAATTTATTAACAAATTTTTCTATTGATGCCATAATTTTATTATATATTTTTTCTTCTAATTCGCTTTTAGAATTATCACTTTCTTTTTCATTCTTTTTATTTTCATTCTTACTTAATTCTTCCTTATGAGTTGTATAGTAAGAATTATCTACTTCTGAATACATACCAACTTTTTCATCTTTTGCTTGTTCTTCTTTTTCTTTTAATTCATCTGTATATTCATAATTTCCATATACATATGCGACCTTTGCAAATCCTTTTTCTACAAGTTCACTTTGAAGTAATGTTCCATCTGTATAAACCCACGCTAAATATCTATTATATTTATCTTTTTCATCACTACCATCATCAAATTCTAGTTCTATCTTTTGTGCATTTGTTATTTTATCACATGTATATTCTTTTGCTTCTCTTCCATATGGCTCCTCACCTTTTTTAGGATGATTTGTTTCTGGTGTATCAATTGCTAAAAACCTTACCTTTATTTCTTTCTTATCCATTATAAATCTTGCTGTATCTCCATCTATACAAGATGAAAACTTTACTTCTTTTTTTTCATTTGCATCTACATTTATTGGAAATAAAAACATAATTAAAAATAAAAAACATAATACTTTCTTTTTCATATTACCACCTACTATAAGAATTATATCATATTTTTTATATTTACTTGCTTACTTGTTTTTATTATTACATTTTCTTGACATAAGAATATTATATTACTAGGAGTGATTTATATGATGAATTTTTTACAAGGTCTATTTTTAAGTACAAAAAGACTAATATTTTTCTTATTAGCCACCTCTTGTTTAATAATATTAACATACCAAATAATCATTTTATTATTTATAACTACACCTCTTAATGCTGTTTTACTTTTAATTGTATTTTTACTTTTGTGTACTTTTAGTTTCTTCTTTTTCTTTAGGTGTTAAAAGCATTTCTGTTTTATAAATTTTATCAAGTAATTGTCTAACATTTTTAACCTTATTATATTCTTTTTCTGTATTTGGTATTTTACTTGGTATTGAAATTAGTACACTTAATAGTTTCTTTTCTTCTTCTTTAAATGGGAATATTCTTTCATATTCGTTAAGTAAACTTCTAAAATCAAAATATAATGCATAGTTGTTATAAAAATTAATAAAATCATATATTGGACTATCTATTTTACTATATTCCCAACCTATTAAGTATACACTTTTATTTCTTATAATATTATCAAGTTTTAAATTATTATGAAGAGTAACAACTCTTTTTCTTTTTTCATTTTTTACAATTTCATACCATTGTTCTAATTCATTTTTACAAAAATATATACAAGAAAATATTTTAGAAATATTTCTTGCGATTAAATATTCTGATGGACTCATATATATTTTGGATTCTATTATATTAATAACATCCATATAGTAATTATAAATATAATTTATCTTTTCCATTGTTTCTTCAAATATTTTTTTATATTCATCAATATCAACATCTTTGTAATATGTTGTTTTGCTATGAAGAAGCGCAATAGTATGAATTAAATCAAATGCTCTTTGTTCATTATCATATTTTACATCATCAACAAATTCATATATTGTACTATCTTCATTACTATCTATAACTTTTGGAAAATATTCAAAATTTCTAGATAATAGATATTTATATATATTATCTAAATTACCCTTTTTTAAAGCAAATTGACCTAAAGGAGTATTTACTATCATAGTTTTACCTTTCATAGTATATTTATCTACCTTTAGGTCATTCTTATCTAATATTTTCTTAAATAGCTTCATTAACTATATATGGAATTATTATTTTACTTCCAAGGGCAATTTGATCTATATTATTATATTCTTTTATTTTTTCAACACTTACACCATATTTTAAACATATAGTATCAATATTATCATTTTCTCTTACAATATGAACATAATAACTAACAAATTTTTCATCTTTTTCACTAAAGTTATTAAATATTGAATTCATTTCATTATCAATAAAATCTTCACTTTTATTTACTTTTACTATATTTTCATCCTTTTGTAAAAATAAATCAGATGAATCATTATTCATAGTAGTATCCTCCTTTTTAAGCATATTTTCAAAAATATTAAATCTATCTATTTCTTCTTCATCATTATCTATTTTCTCTTCTTGTTTAATTTCTTCATTAACTTTTTCTTTTGCTTCTACTTTCTCTTCAGCAATTACTTCTTCTTTTTCTATTTCTTCTTCACTATTACTTCTAGAATCAATTACAAGATCTGGTTTAATTTCTTCACTTATTTCTTTTTCCTCCTCTATTTCAACAAATTCTATCCCTTCTATTAAAACATCTATATTTATTCTTAATATTTCTTCATTCACTATTTCAAATTTAAAGTCATCTATATCTATTTTAATTCTATCCATATCATATTTTGTATCTAAAGTTATATCAAAAGGAAGACCATATATAAATGGTTCAGAATTAATAGATGAATCTGTTATTTTATATTCACCACTAATAATAAATTCACCTGAAACTAAATTATTTTCTTCTATAGTTAAATTGTGTTCAAGTGAAATACTAGTTATTTCATAAATTTTTGTATTAAATTTAATATCTTTAGTAAATGGTACTATCTTTTTCATTTTATCCCTCACTTCTAATTAATAATATTAAAAAAAGTCCTAAAATAGAACTTTTATTTAAATAAATTATTAAATATTTCCATATAATTATCAACGAAAATTATTTCAAAGGATGATGCTATTTCAATTGGTATTTCTGATATATCTCTCTCGTTTTCTTTTGGAATAAATAATTTTCTTATTCCAGCGTTATAAGCTGCGATTGATTTTTCTCTAAGCCCACCAATAGCAAGTATATTACCATTTAATGTTATTTCACCTGTCATACCTATTTTATTATCTACCTTTTTATTTAAAAATGAACTTATTATTGCACTTACTAGTGTTACACCTGCAGATGGTCCATCTTTTGGAATTGCTGCATGTACACAATTTATATGAATATCATCTTCGTTTAACTGTTTTATATCAAGACCAAATTCTTTATAATTTGTTTTAACATAACCTATTGCTATTTTAGCACTTTCAATCATAACATTACCAAGTGATCCTGTCATATTTACTCCGCCTTTACCTTTATAATGTGATACTTCTATTGGAAGTATTGAACCACCAAAGGCTGTATATGCAAGTCCATTTACTATTCCACTATTATTATAAGTATTATTATCAATTTCAGAATATTTTACATTTCCAAGTAATCTTATTATATCTTCTTCTTTTAATGTAAATCTTTTTTTCTTAGGATTCATAATTATTTCTTTTGCTATTTTTCTCATAATTGAAGATAAAACTCTTTGAAGCTCTCTTACACCTGCTTCTTTAGTATAGTACTTTATTATAAAGTTAATAGTATCATCATCTATTATAATATTACTTCTTGTAAGACCATGTTCTTTTAATAGTTTAGAGAACATATAGTTTTTAACGATATCTAGTTTTTCAAATATCGTATAACTTGATAAATTTATTATTTCTAATCTATCTTTTAAAGCATATGGAATATCTGATGCTGTATTTGCTGTTAAAATAAACATAACTTTAGATAAATCAAATGCTTCAT
>OLWA01004026.1_pt1 | contig 10343 bp, 8 predicted proteins | sample 1673251 | NCBI WGS metagenome assembly OLWA01 (sample SAMEA3178937, study PRJEB25190) | human gut metagenome | biome: human gut; feature: human-associated habitat; material: faeces | place: Austria | collected 2013
ATGAAACCGGAGCCCCTTATGGAAATATATGGACGATGCAACTTAATTATGCAGAGCCACGCCCGATATCTACAGGACATGTATTTGGGTATTCAATACGATGTGTGAAGAAATGAGGAAAATAGTAATACATATAAATAAACTGTTCTATCTGCTCTTGCTACTGTTGATATCAAGCTGCGAGCATGATATCAATAGTACAGAGCAGCAAGGCGGAGGGAATGATTCGGATGATAAAGTACAGATTGAAATTTTTACTCGTGCTCATTCATACGATCTTCCATCGACGAGGGCTGCTGAAAATGATATCAGCATGACACCTTGGGTGCTTGTGTTTAAGGGAAATGGAGGAAGTGCCACCTTTGTAGAGGCAGTGCAAGCTTTCGAAATGGTAGGAAAAAGATATGTAATATTGACCAAACAAAGTAGTAAATGTCAGTTGCTAATTTTGGCAAATACTCAGAGTAAGTTTTATTATAATAATGATAATGCTAATGGATATGTATTTAATGAGACGAATCTTAATACAAGATTGAGTGGTGTAACGCTGGCGGATGCATGCTCAAAGTTGTTGACTGAACCATTAGCAAGTCCTTCGCTTACAATAATTCCATATAGCGGAACTGGTGAAATAATTCCGATGAGTGCTGTGCTGGAAGTAAATAAGATAGATAATGATACTAAAATACAGAATTCAGATCCGTCTAAGGGGGCATTGTTACTCACTCGTGCAGTAGCTAGAATAGCAGTAGTGAATACAGCAGACAATTTTGAGTTAAATGGAATTATGGCTTTATTCAATGTACCTCGACAGGGACAGTTGCATAACTATAGCAACTCGATCATGAATAATACTTCTAATTTGACGGAGTATCAGGGAGCTTCAGATTACTCAACCCCTTTGGTGGCTGCAAGTGTAGTGACTGAGGGACAGAGTACAAATAGCAATCCCATATATATATACGAGTCTAACACGCTGAATAATACATATATGATTATTCAGGGAAAGTATGATAATAAGGATTACTATTATAAAATGGCTATCGTCGATAAAAACTTGAACGCAATAGATTTGTCTCGTAACAAGTCTTATACGTTTACCATTATAAAAGCCAAGGGACCTGGTTACGACACAATGGCTGATGCTAAAGTGGCTAAACCTTCGAATGTCGACCTTGATTTCAAAATAATTGTGGATGATGGCGATTCGTATGAAATTATAGCTAATAATGATTATTATCTGGGGGTGAGTAATTCGGTCTATATTACTTACTCAGATGTGGATAATATCTATAATGCTTTTGATTTAATAACAGATTGTACAAAGGTTTTTCCTGATACAAGAAATATAACAGATAATAGGGGAGAAGTATCAGGAGCTTTTTCATTAAGTTCTCCCGTAGATGGAAAAATACCTGTTGTAACCGGGGGAGTTGCTTCCCCTCGTATTACTACAGTGAGGGTCTTTACATATACCTGGCTGATGTATTTTGAAAACGGTCAATTTGAAAACGGAGTTGAGAAAAATAATGCATATATAACATTAAAACTTGGAAATTTGGAAAAACAGGTTCATATCAGACGAAGAGCGGCTATTGATGCCGGCGGTACCATACTTAAATACATGCCTGCCAATAGTTATCCGTTTCCGACGACTGGTGAGGTGGATTATCATTGCCTTACCGGGGAGGTGGAAGATGGTACTGACAATCCTAAGGAATGGATAAAATTACTGCCATCTTCGATGGTGGACAGAAATGATACGGATAAAATCATAGTGGAAGACGGGCATATCTATATTAAAATAATGCCTAATACGGCTTCAACAACGAGAAACGGTATCGTGTATCTGACAACAATTATGCCCGGTAGTTTATATACAGGTGAAAGTACGGTGAAGCGTATCAAAATTGATATCACTCAAAAGGGTAATTAATAAACGTAAGATAAATGAAGAAAGTTAGTATACTCATAGTATTGGTGCTCGGATGTTTTATCGAGAGTAAAGCTCAGAAAGTTGCGCTTAAAAGCAACCTTCTATATGACGCTACGACTACCATGAATCTCGGGCTGGAATTCGGACTGGCACGTAAGTGGACGCTGGACGTTCCGGTGAACTATAATCCCTGGAAGCCGGACAACGGAAGACGTCTGCGCCATTGGGGAATACAGCCGGAAGTCCGCTACTGGTTTTGTGAGAAGTTCAGACGTACGTTCATCGGAGTGCATGGACATTATGCGGACTTCAATGTCGGTGGGTTCCCGGACTGGTCGTTTATTAGTGAGAATATGCAGAACAGCCGCTATCAGGGATATCTGTATGGCGGGGGTGTTTCCGTCGGTCATTCATGGATTCTGAAGAAACGCTGGAGCATCGAAGCATCGGTAGGAGTGGGGTATGCACATATTGTATATGACAAATATCCGTGCAGGGCGTGTGGTACCAAACTGAAAGACAGCAGTAAAAACTATTTCGGTCCCACCAAAGCGAGTGTGTCACTTATTTACGTAATTAAATAAAGTAGAATAGAATGATGAACAGAAGTATACAATTCATCGTGTGTGTATTGGCTATCTTATGTCAGAATATAAATCCGGCAGTTGCCCAGACACGCTCTTATGACGGGGTTATCTCTGTAGTACCGGTACAGTTGGAACAGCGCGGTAAATCGGTTTATATAAATATTGACTTCGTTCTGGAGGATGTAAAGGTCAAATCGGCACACGGAGTGGATTTTATTCCGCAACTGGTTGCTCCTGCACATACTTACAATCTTCCGAAAGTATCCATCAAGGGACATAATGAATATCTGGCGTATGAACGTTGGCTTTCATTGATGAGTGCGAAGGAGAAGGATAGCTACGAAAAACCTTATGTGGTGGAAAAGGGTAGCAAGAAAAGAAATGATACGATTCGATACAGATATATATTGCCTTACGAATCGTGGATGGACGATGCCCGGGTGGACGTACAGCGCGACGAATGCGGCTGCGGCGAAATTCAGCTGATGGATGTGGAACCACTTGGGGATATTGAACTGGAACGTATATTAGTACCTTACGTGGTAACACCTTTCTTTGCCTATTTGCAGCCTAAAGCGGAAGAAGTGAAGAGCCGTGATATACAGGCGGAATGTTTCCTCGACTTCGAGGTGAACAAGATTAATATTCGTCCGGAATATATGAATAACCCGAAGGAGCTGGCTAAGATCCGTGCGATGATTGATGAATTGAAGTCTGATCCTAGTATCAAGGTAAACAAATTGGATATTGTAGGCTATGCTTCACCTGAAGGATCATTGGCAAATAACAAACGTCTGTCCGAAGGACGTGCGATGGCGCTACGTGATTATTTGGCATCCAGATACGATTTCTCGAGAAATCAGTATTATATCATCTTTGGTGGTGAAAACTGGGATGGACTGGTGAAGGCGCTGGATACGATTGATTTTGAATATAAAGATGAAGCGCTGAATATTATCAATGATATCCCTGTTGAAAAAGGTAGGGAAGCTAAGTTGATGCAGCTTCGTGGCGGAGTACCTTATCGATATATGTTGAAATATATATTCCCAAGTCTTCGTGTGGCTATTTGTAAGGTGAATTATGAGATTAAGAACTTTAATCTGGACGAAGCGAAAGAGATCATAAAGACACGTCCTCAGAATCTGAGCCTGAATGAAATGTTTATGGTTGCCAACAGCTATCCGAAGGGTTCTCAGGAATTCATCGATGTGTTCGAGACTGCGGTCCGGATGTATCCGAAGGATGAGATCGCCAGTATTAATGCTGCCGCTGCTGCTCTTTCGCGTAATGACTTGGTATCTGCGGAACGCTATTTGAAAATGGTAAACGCTCATAAGCAATTACCTGAATATAGCAATGCTATGGGTGTATTAATGTTATTAAAAGGAGAGTATGAACATGCGGAAGAATATTTGAAAGCCGCAGCCAAATCGGGTCTGCAAGCTGCCGGACAGAATTTGGAGGAATTGGCTACGAAAAGAACGAATGCAGCTGAAATTGAAAAGAAAAATAAAAATAGAGATAAATAAACTAGTTACAAACGCTTTTATTAATTTGTAAGAACAATGAAAAAGAAGAATTTTCTTATGTTAGCGCTTGCTGCTGTGGCTTTTGCTGCTTGTAGTAACGAAGATTTGGTGCCGGTGGATAATCCGGGCAACAATAATGACTTGGTGACAGACCCGAATGCAGACGCATGGGTGGCATTAGCAGTAAAGACTCCGGTACAAACTCGTGGATTACATAACCCGAATCAGGAAGCTGCAACTGAAGATGAATCAAAAATCACTAAAGTACGTGCCATATTTTTTACGGCAAATGCAAATGAGGATGCTGCAACTGTGACTGCTGATATCACATTGTCTAATGATCAGGCGGGGCTTGATGCCAATGGTATACCAAGTGGAACTGCAGGCAAGGCTTTTAAAGTTCCTGCAACTTCTAAGAGAATATTGATTATTGCGAATCCATCTCCTAAATTTGAAGCAAAGACTGCTAGTGAGACAGATCAAAAATGGCCTGTTGGAACGCTATATTCAACGGTTAATGCTGCTCTTGATGATGCTGTATCAGATCTGACAATTGCTGGTGAATTTATGATGTCTAACGCCAAAGGTTCGTTAGAACCTTCAGATGAAGATGAAGCTTCAGGAACATTTGGTGCTCCTGTCGATTTGGCTCTTTATGCAACTGAGACAGCAGCTACTAATAATCCAATATCTATCAGAATTGACCGTGTTGTAGCAAAAGTTCGTGTATATGTAACTGCTGATTCTGATGCTAAAGCAACAATCTCGGATGCAGGATGGATATTGAATGCTACTAATAAGACATACTTCCCTGTATCTAAGAGAACATTGACTTGGAATGAAACTCCGGCTAATAAGCCAGGTGCTCGCGGTGAGTGTATTACTCCGTTTGACCAGTATAAGATAGGTTCATACAGAATTGACCCTAACTATGGTACTCAAAACTTGAGCTACTATAACTCTTATAGCAGTACTTCAGCTCCTTCTAATTGGAATGATCCTACAACTACGGTGAATAAAGTTGCTGAATATTGTCTTGAAAATACGCAGACTGCAACTCATAATGTGCACGCTTATACTACGCATGTATTGTTGAAAGCTAAATTCATCCCGTCTGAATATGGTAGACCTGCACCTAATGATGGTACTCCATCTACAGCTCAGGAAACAGATCCGAAACTTGTCGGTGACTGGATGTTAATCAATGGTGGCTTCTATACTTTTGCTACATTAATGGAGTGGATTGAGGCAGAATTGAAAGCTAAATATGCTGATAAAGAGCCTACTACCTTCCCGACTGCTCGTACTACTGCGTATAATAGATATTTAGCTGCTGTTGGTGTAGGTGAAATTAGCCTTCCTGCTACAGCTGATGCTGCAGCTATTACCAGTCTTGTTGACGATTTTAAAGCAACAAAAGCTAATGTAGGAAATGTTGCAGCTAAAGACAGAGCTATAACTGTAACAGGTCTTACTTATTATGTAGGTGCTGTAAGTTACTACAAAATTATGATCAAACATGATGATACCAGTGCTGTAACAAATGAATTAGGTGAATTTGGAGTTGTTCGTAACTCTGTTTACGATATCAATGTTAAGAAGTTTAACAATCCAGGATATCCGGCTATTCCGGATCCGGACGAAGGAACGCCGGATGAGAGTGACGAAGGCTGGTTGTCTATTGAAATTATACCTAATCCTTGGACTTGGTATACTCAAGAGGAAATTATGTAATTCGGAATTAGTAATAGAAATAGATTTTTCAAATAAAAGTTGTGGGAGAAACTCTCCCACAACTTTACTCCCAATATTTTCAAAGTTGCCGAAAACTTTTTAAAATTTCGGGATATTACTTTTGATGGAATCAATAAAGTATTCTATCCTCTGAATTAGGAAATAACGAGAAAAGAGATTATTTCTTTTCCTCTATATATAATTGAAAAAAAGGAAAATATGAATCTAAAAAGCCTTATATGTTACGTTGCCTTAGGTATTCTGTTGATGAGTTCCGGGATAGTAGCTTCATGCGACAGCTTTAATGAAGACCTGCCGGAATGCCGCTTGTCAGTGAAGTTCAAGTATGACTATAACATGGAGTTTGCGGATGCGTTTCATGCTCAGGTAGATAAAGTAGAACTTTATGTATTTGATAAGAATGGGAAATATCTGTTTAAACAAGCTGAAGAGGGAAGTGCATTGTCTACCGGCAATTATCTGATGGAAGTTGAACTTCCTGTCGGACAATATCAGTTTATGGCATGGGCCGGTGCACGTGATTCATATGACATTACTCCATTGACGCCCGGCGTTTCTACCATTACTGACTTGAAGTTAAAGCTAAAGCGTGAAGCCTCTCTCATTATCAATAAAAAGATGGAAACGCTTTGGTATGGTGAAATCATTGGTGTCAACTTCACAGGAACTGAACACCAAACGGAGACTATTAATCTGATCAGAGATACTAAAATAGTGAGATTTGGCTTCCAGTCTTATACAGGCAGCTGGACACTGGATATGAATGACTATGACTATGAGATTATAGAATCTAATGGACATCTGGGACATGATAATTCATTACTGGATGATGATGTGTTGAGTTTCCGACCTTACTATATGGAACAGAAGGATCCTGCGACTGCCTATGTAGACATGAATACAATGAGGCTGATGGAAGACCGGAAAACTCGTTTGGTGCTTACTGAAAAAGCATCCGGAAAGAGAGTGTTCGATATAAATCTGATTGATTATCTTGCTATGACCAATGCGGAGGGTAAAAATCTGAGCACACAAGAATATCTGGATCGACAGAGCAACTATCATATAATCTTTTTCTTGTCTGAATCATGGCTTGCTGTACAGATTGTTGTCAATGGATGGGTGCATCGCATTCAGGAAGAGAATCAATAGAATGATCTAAGAATAGTGGGGAACTATTATTAGTGGGACAGGATAAATAGTAATATCCTGAAGGGAGAACAGCCCGGGTCGATAATGATCCGGGCTGTTTGTACTTTAGAGAGTATCAATCACTGTACGTTGCTTTTGCAGGAACTCGATACGCTGGGCTTCTCCACTTTCTGAAATTAGTGTGGAATGTCGTTTCAATGATTGAATCCAGTTCCGCTGTATCTGACAGATTTGCGGACTTTGCGAATCCATCGAATTGATGGAATACACCCGGAGCAAACTGACTTGGTAGTCTTGTTTCTCTATGTAGGTGTAAGTCGCTTCGAAATCAATGTTTGAGAGATAGAAAGAGACTTTTCGCCCCTCACTGAATTCTCCCTTAACAGATAGTGTCTCCATGACTGAAAGCAATTGGTAGAGTTCATCTTTCAGGTGTGCCACGTCGTCTTCCGTAATCAGATTCAGACTTGCGAAATACTTGATCTCTTTGACAAAGGAAAGAAAGATGTTGCTATCCCAGATAAAATAGGTCTTCCGACATTGCTTTACACTTTCACTCAGCTTATTATGCGCTTTCACGATTCTGTCTTCTACCTGCATCTCTGCCAGTGAGTTCGGTGTTTTCATTTGCCCGTTCTGATAAATCCATCGGCAAAGGCGGAACTTAGACATGTATTCGTAAGATGAATAAAGAGTGAAGGGAAGAAGATTGGAAGCTGTATATACTTCCGTCGTATCGTCTCCTTTCACATAATCGAATATCTGCTGATAACGGCTGATAATCTCATAATAACTTTCTAAAGTGTTGGGCGAATGCAGCAGGTTCATATCAAAAGTAACTCTATTGGAAAGGTGGTTACCTATAATCTGATCAATAGAAATCCCCAGTTTTTTAGACAGAAGGGCTACTTCGTCGATAGTAAAAGCTACTTCACCCCGTAGTCTGCGATAGACGGCTTCTTTACCCATATACAAAATGTCTGCCAGAGAATTGGCAAGATTTTGTCCTTTGGGGATCCGTTCTTTCATTGCAGTAATCAACTCGTTTACAATACCATTTTTCATTGTTTGTTCTCTTTTATATACGTTAATACTTTATGTGATACATTCTATGCAAAATTACGGCATGTAAACGAGAGTTTTGTGTGGGAAAACAGTTCTGAAGAGTAAGAGCTTTTTCTCATTTGATAGAATAGAGATAGAAAAAGAACGTATAATGGAAAAAAGTAGGCAATAAGCTTGTCTACTTTCATGATTTGGAATTATAAAATTCAGTTAGTTTCGATTATCGAAATTAGGAAGAACTCTATAGAGCATCAATGATTTCGCGCTGTTGATTAAAGAATTGGATGCGTTGCATCTCACCACTTTCTGAGATGAGTGTAGAGAATTTCTTTAATGACTGAATCCATTCTTTCAGACTTTGAAACATCTGAACGTCCTGTGTAGTGAGTGAATTAATGGAATAAACACGTATCAGACTAAGTTGTAGTGTACTTGTCTCGAGATAACTGTAAGTCGCCTCGAAGTTGATTTGTGACACATAAATATGCACATCATTACCAAAGTCTGTCTTTCCTTTTATAGCAAGCCTTTCCAACTCATCTGTAAGTATCAGCAATTCTTCTTTCAGATTTTGCTTCATTTCGTCTGAAATGAGATGTATGTCGGAAAAATACTGTATATCATTGATAAGATGAAGAAAAACCATGCTGTCCCAAATGTAATCGGTAGAATGAATATGATGCGAAAGTTTCGCAAAATCTTGCTGGACATTGATTATCTTTTGAGGAATCTCCAGTTCTTCGAAATGTTTGCACTTAATATGTTCATTCTGATACATCCACTTGAAGAAACGGAACTTGGCCAGAAGTTCGTGCTTCAGATATAGTGTCTGCGGAATTACATTGGAGGCTGTACCTAATGAGGCATTCGGATCTTCCCGCAGCGTATGGAATAACTTGACGTGCTTGTTGAGGAAATCATAGTAAGTTTCGAAGGGGTTGCCATGATCTACTACATTGATATCGAACATTGCATTGTTGCTGAAGCTAACTCCGGCAATTCTGTCCAGGGATATCCCCAGTTCTTTTGAAATAATGGCTGCTTCCTGAAATGTAAAGGGGACTTCGCCACGCAGCCTCCGGTAGATAGCTTCCTTACCCATATAAAGGGTATCCATTAATATATTTGCCAATTGTCCTTTTGCAGGGAACTTTTCTTTGGCCGCTTCTATCAGGTTTGTATTAAGTTCATTCATTATCATAATCCTATTGAATTAGTGGTTTATTGGTATTAATAACACTTGGTGCAGGGAAGTTGTTTCGAAAACTGAAACTATTTTATTTTTGCTTTTCTTAAAAAATATCCACCTTTAAAATTGTATATTATGAGCAAATCGTTTACATTTGCCTTTATAAACAAAACAGAGAAGTTATGTTCTCTGAAAAACAATAGTTAATATTAGAAAATGAAAAGAATATTGGTAAGTGGCGGGGCTGGATTTATAGGCTCTCATCTTTGTACTCGACTTGTAAATGAGGGGCACGACGTGATATGTCTGGATAACTTCTTTACAGGTTCCAAGGACAATATAAAGCATTTGATGGGGAACCATCATTTTGAAGTTGTAAGACACGACGTTACTTATCCTTATTCTGCCGAGGTGGATGAAATATACAACCTGGCTTGTCCGGCGTCTCCTATCCATTATCAACATGATCCGATTCAAACAGCCAAAACATCTGTGATGGGTGCTATCAATATGCTCGGACTGGCAATGAGACTGGATGCGAAAATACTGCAAGCCTCTACCAGCGAGGTGTATGGTGATCCGATTGTTCATCCCCAGCCGGAATTTTATTGGGGAAATGTGAATCCTATCGGTATCCGCTCTTGCTATGATGAAGGTAAACGTGCTTCGGAAACCTTATTCATGGATTATCATCGTCAGAATGGGGTACGTATAAAGATTATTCGTATTTTTAATACCTATGGTCCTAACATGGATCCTAAAGACGGACGTGTAGTTTCTAATTTTATAATTCAGGCTCTTAAAGGAGAAGATATAACAATATATGGAGATGGAACCCAAACGCGCTCTTTCTGCTATGTTGACGATTTAGTCAACGGGCTCGTAAAGATGATGGAATTACAGGACCGATCAATCTTGGGAACCCTTCTGAACGAACTATTCTAGATTTTGCTAAATTGATTATAGAAATAACAGGAACTAACTCCAAAATAGTCCATAAACCTTTGCCATCTGACGATCCGGTAAAACGTCGTCCGGATATTACACGCGCACAAAAAGAACTTGGCTGGACTCCTCAAATTGATATTTATGAAGGTCTTGAAAAAACGATTGAATATTTCAAAAGT
>OLWA01004028.1_pt1 | contig 10338 bp, 7 predicted proteins | sample 1673251 | NCBI WGS metagenome assembly OLWA01 (sample SAMEA3178937, study PRJEB25190) | human gut metagenome | biome: human gut; feature: human-associated habitat; material: faeces | place: Austria | collected 2013
AAGCAAAGATTTTTCAGAAAACCTAGCGATCTGCGTCAATTTTCAGATCACAGCCCCCGGCTTTACATACTTACAAGAGCAAAAATCACAATTCAATTTTCTGAACATAAGAAATATTATGGGTGCTTCTTATGTTTCAGATGAAAAGGGTAGGTTAGTTACAACGTCATTCAGTCGATCGGTGCACACGCATCCATTAACCATTCTGCCTCGTTGCGGTCCAGATATGGGGAAATCGTTTCATACACCTTTTCGTGATATGCATTTAACAGTCTCTTATCCCGTGCCGTCATCTGTTCCGGTGCAATGGCATCCCGGTCAAACGGAGCCATTGTCAATGTCTCAAAGCCGAAGAATTCTCCAAATTCATTTTTCTCTTTCTCCACACAAAGGATCAGATTTTCCAGACGGATTCCAAACTTTCCTTCCAGATACACGCCCGGTTCATCCGAGGTGATCATGCCCGGCTGCATTTCCACATTGCCATCCGGCTGTGCCACAATACGGTAACGGATCGCATTGGGTCCCTCATGGACATTGAGCAGGCATCCGACACCGTGACCGGTTCCGTGATTAAAATCACATCCCATATCCCAGAGGGGCTGTCTTGCCAATATATCAAGAGCCACTCCGCTGCAGCCCTTTTTAAACTTCGCTGCTGCCAGACGAAGATTTCCGCAGAGTACCGCTGTGTAATATCTCTTTTCCTCCAATGTTGCCTGCTGCCCCAGCAGAATGGTCCGGGTAACATCCGTGGTTCCCTGCAGATAATGACCACCGGTATCCAGAAGAAGAAAGCCCTCCGTCAGCAGCCTTGCATCCGTCTCCGCCGTAGCACTGTAATGAACAATGGCACCGTGTGGGCCATATGCTGCGATCGGATCAAAGCTTGGTCCCAGATAATCTCCGACACTGCCCCGGAATGCTTCCAGCTGTGCCGCTGCCGTCCGCTCGGTCAACGGCATTTTCTGAATATTATGCTTGAGCCAGTAGATGAAACGTGTTAATGCCACACCGTCCTTAATGTGTGCAATCCGTTCTCCCGCAATCTCCGCCGGATTTTTTGCAGCCTTCATCATTTTGACCGGATTCACCACGCCAACAATTTTGGCTTGCTGAGGTATCATACTTGCCAGCTGGTAGTTTGCCACCTGCATATCCATTGCCACACGGGAGCCCTCCTTCACCCCGGCAAGATATTCATACACCGCGTCGTATTCCCGCAGAATAACACTGTCCCGTGCCAGTTCCTGCCGTAATCTGGGACTGAATGCACTTTTATGCACAAACAAAAAGCATTCTAACGGTTTCACCACCAGATATCCCAGCACCACCGGACAACAATGGATATCTTCTCCACGGATATTTAAAAGCCACGCAATATCATCTAAAGATGTGATCACCAGCATATCCGCCCGTTTCTTTTCCAGCCATTTGCAGACGGCATTCAACTTCTCCCCACGGGTCACTCCCGTAAACTGCGGTGCAAGGCTGTACGCAGGCCTTGCCTCAATTGCCGGACGATCCGGCCATACCATTCCCACCAGATCATAATCCGTAACCAGTCTGGCTCCCTTTCCCTCGACGATCTTTTTAAGCTGCAGGGCATAAAAGGCATCCACCATACGCCCGTCAAAACCAAGACACTGTCCCGGCTGAATATGCTGTGCAATATATTCAAAAATCTTCGGCACGCCCGGCTCTCCCATCCGGAATAGTGTAATACCGCTGCCTGCAAGCTGCTCCTCCGCCTGCAGAAAATACCTTCCATCTGTCCAGAGACCTGTCTCTGACTGACTCACCAGCATATTTCCCGCAGAACCGGTAAACCCGGACATATATTCCCGGCATTTAAAATAATCTGCCACGTACTCCGAACCATGGAAATCATTGGTCGGAATATAATAATAATCGATTCCATACTGCTGCATCAGATTTTTTAATAATGCTAATCTTTCTGTTACCATCATCTTACTAAACCCACCTTTCAAATCATCTATACTTTATAAATTTAATACTCAAACTTCGCACACGAACAACCGGAATCTGCCCATAATGTTTCTTATTCAAGTTCTTACCACTCCGGTTTCATTTTCTGCATCATCCTGCTCTACAGGGTTTTCAAAATATTACTCAGCTCAGCGAACTGCTCCAGCGACAATGCCTCGCCCCGGATCGTCTCGGAAAGACCCATCTGTCTCAACGCCTCTGCTGTCTGCTGCTTCGTCACCGGCAGTCCGGCATCATTGCCAAGACCATTTTGCAGCGTTTTCCTTCTCTGGTTAAAGGATGCACGGATCACCCGGAAGAAAAACTTCTCATCCACAACCTTTACCGGCGGCTCCTGATGACAGGTCAGCCGGATCACTGCGGAACCAACCTTTGGACGAGGCATAAAACAGTTTGGCGGCACATTGGCGGTAATCTCCGCCTCAGAATAATACTGTACCGCCAGAGACAATGCACCATAATCCTTTGTTCCCGGCCCTGCCTGCATCCGCTCTGCCACTTCCTTCTGTACCATAACTGTCACACTTGCTAATGGCACATGACTTTCAAAAAGTGCCATAATGATCGGGGTTGTTATATAGTATGGCAGATTTGCCACCACCTTAATCGGCCTGCCATCATTATATTTCTGTGCAATCTTTCCAATATCCAGTTTCAGAATATCCTCATTCACCACCGTGACATTGTCATACTCCTTTAACGTATCTGCAAGGATCGGCAGGAGATTTTTATCAATCTCTACCGCCATCACCTTCCCTGCATGCTCACAGAGATACTGTGTCATGGTTCCGATGCCCGGCCCGATCTCCAGCACGAAATCGTCCTTCGAAATATTGGAAGACTCCACAATGCGCTCCAGCACATGTGTATCGATCAGAAAATTCTGACCAAACTTTTTCTGAAAATGAAAATCATATTTCTGTAAAATCTCTATGGTATTCTGCGGATTTCCTAATGCTGCCATAACCGCTCCTTTCTAAATTCCTGCTGCTTCGATAAAAGATTCAAAGATTCCAAAAAGTGTACCTGTCTAAAGCCGATACATCCTTCGGGCATTTGCCTCTGTGACACGGATCACTTCTTGCCTGTCGATGCCCTTGATCTGTGCGATCGCATCCACCACATAGGTAAGCTGCCGGGAATCATTGCGCTTGCCCCGGTTGGGTACCGGAGTCAGATAAGGGCTATCCGTCTCCAGCACAAGCTGCTCTAACGGAGCCTCTTTCACAACCTCCACAAGCTTCCTGCCGTTTTTGAAGGTAACAACACCACCGATGCCCAGATAAAATCCCTTTTTCAGATATATTTTGGCGGTCTCCACCGTATAAGAAAAGCAATGGATCACGCCACCCTGACTCCAGTCACAATGCTCCTCCATGATCTGCAGGGTATCCTGTGCAGCATCCCGGCTGTGAATGATCACCGGCATTTTTGTCTCCTTCGCCAGTTCCAGCTGGCGGATAAACCATTTTTTTTGAAGGTCTCTGTCCGGCTCATCATAATAGTAGTCCAGACCGATCTCACCAACGGCCACAACCTTCGGCTCTTTGGTGAGCTCCTTCAGCCATTCTATGGTTTCCTCTGTCATTTCCGGCACACCGTCGGGATGAATTCCCACGGCACCGTATACAAAATCATATTGCTGGCTTAATGCCACGGCATCCTTCGTGGACTGAATACCCGCTCCCACCTCCACAACATTGCCAATACCTGCATCGTGCAGGGAAGCCAGCAGCTCCTCACGATCCTCCGCAAAACGATCATCCATATAATGTGCATGTGTATCAAAAATCATTCTGTTCACCATGTCTTTCTAAATAAAAATCCCCAATGTCTGCATTCTATCATACCACAGATCATTGGGGACGTCATCGTTCATTTTAATTTGTAATGAAAAACCTACTTAAACAAACAGGAAAAATATCAATGTATCAATCAGAAATACCGGAATCAGACAGCTGACGGACCATGCCATATATCCAAAGAAGGAAGGCATCTTGATTCCGTTTTCCTCCGCAATGGAACGAACCATAAAGTTCGGCGCGTTACCAATGTAAGTATTCGCTCCCATAAATACGGCACCACAGGAAATTGCCATCAGGAAGATCTTCGGAATGGTTCCATCCAGTACCTTGACCATAGTACCACCCGTCAGAGCGGAATGTACGGCTGTGGTAAAGAATACCAGATAGGTCGGTGTATTGTCCAAAAAGCTGGACAGGAAACCGGTCATCCAGAAGAACTGCCACGGCTTATCAATACCAAGCTCGCTTCCTCTTGCTTTGAGGATCAGCAAAGCCGGGATCATTGTGATAAAAATACCAATGAAGAGAACTGCCACTTCCTGGATCGCATCCCATGTAAAGTGGTTCTCCTCGCGTACCTCTTTCTTCGTCGTATGAAAAGAAAGGAATGCTGCTGCCAGGATCATTACCATTTCCAGAATGGATGCATAGCTTAACTCTACCTCTCCATAGAAATGAATGCCCTTTGCAAAAAACGGCACCTGCTGTGGAAGTACACCACTCAGGATAACGGCTGCCACGATCACGATCATAAAGATAATGTTGTGAGCACCTGCCAGATGCAGTTTCTTTTTCTCCTCACTTGTCTCCGGCTTGAGACCATCTGCCACATCCTTCTTGTATGCATTGTTATCAATGATAAAGAATAACAGAAGCAGGATTGCCACATTAAGTAACATAACCGGCAGAAGATTTAAGCTCCAGAAGAAACTAACACCGTTATTAAATCCCATCAAAAGCGGCGGATCACCAACAGGGGTCAGACAACCGCCGATATTGGATACCAGAAAGATAAAGAAAATAACGATCTGTGCTTTACGCTGACGCCATTTATTGGCACGGATCAGCGGACGTATCATTACCATACTGGCTCCGGTGGTACCGATCCAGCCGGACAATGCGGTACCGATCAACAGCAAAAGGACATTGAGCTTCGGGGTTCCCACCAGATCACCCTCCAGCACGATATTACCGGCGACGCAGAACAATCCAAACAACAATACGATGAATCCAAGATAATCACCGATAATGGACTCTAAAACCTGCTCCCAAGCTGTTCCTGCCCCAATAAATACGGCAAATGGGATCACAAATGCCAGTGACCAGAAGATAACGGCTGCCGGCTTCCATTTTTCCCACCATTCGCCTGCTACGAGAGGACAAATTGCAATACATAACAGCATTCCAACAAACGGGATACAATACGAAAGTGATAATGTGCTTCCAACGCTCCCGGCTCCCTTTTCCGCCGCAAATGCTACAGAAGAGTTTGCCAGCAAAGCACACAATGCCAGGGCGACACCCCATACCGCAGATTTTAATCTTTTCATGATCTACGCCTCCATATTTCATCATAATTTCATGTAAAAATAATGCACAAAAAAGCACGGCAGAAAACACAACTCATTTTCTACCGCGCACATTTTAACACATTATATCACAAAAAAGCAACCATTTTTAATAAGAAGAAATGTTTTCTTTTGTGCATAATGTCCATAAGTAGTTCTATTTAGAACTTTGATGGTTGAGTTTCTCGTTTTCACTAAGACTTACCCGGAAAAAACGCTTCATTAACTGCACTTTATCAAAGGGGATCAGCGGATAAAGATAATTTCTTCCGTTGATCGTCCGGGTACATAACGGCGTCACAATGAGCACCACCGTACCTGCCAGAAATCCCCAGAGGCCGAAGATTCCCGTCAGGATCAAAAGCTGTATTCTCATAAACTTGATCGCATAACCTAATTCCATATTACTCTGGCTGTAATTGGCGATCGCCACAAACGCCATGTAAAGCATGATCTCCGAATTAAACCACCCTGCCTTTACCGTATAATCCCCAAACACAATGCCCGCAATAATACTTAGCGGGGTATTCAGCATATTGGGTGTATTCACTGCCGCCATCCGAAGACCGTCGATCGCCACCTCCAGGATCAGAAGCTGTGCCACCGGCGGAATATACATAGGATCCTGTATCTTAATAAATTCAAAGGCATGGGGCACCCAGTCCTCATGCTGCATCAACAGGATAAAAACCGGTGTCAGAAAAATGGACACCACATTAATGATAAACCGGCTAAAACGCAGATATGTCCCTGTCACCGGAGGAAAATAATAATCATTGGCATCCTCAATGATCTCAAACAGGGAAGTAGGCAGGATCATTGCCGCCGAGGAATTATCACACAGGATCACAATACTTCCCTCCAGAATGCATGCCGCCGTGGTATCCGGCCGTTCCGAAAATTTAAACTTCGGAAAGGGATTCAGCCAGCCCTTTTTGAAAATACATTCTCCCAGACTCTCCTGATTCATGGTCAGAGAATCCACATCCACTCCCCGCAGACGCTTCATAAGCTCCCGGAGCACACCGGGATTCACGCGGTTTCGCATATAACAGACCGCCACATCCGTCCTGGAGCTTCGCCCAATTTCCACCAGCGTAAAAGATAACTCCGGATCACGGATACGCCGTCTGATCAGAGCCATATTCGGAATCAGAGACTCAATAAATCCGTCCCTTGCCCCCCGGAGCACCTTATCCTTATCCGGCTCGTCCACACTGCGGCCGGGATACTCCCTGAAATCCAGCGCTATAATAATGTCATAGCCCTCCACTAGCAGGCAGCTCATACCGGAAAGCACCGCTTTTACAAAAGCCTCTTGATCAGCAATCTTCATCAGGTCAAGATACGGGATCTCCTGCTGTAAAAAGTCCGCAAAATCTTCCGGCATCTGTTCCGGCGTGATCTTGTAAAAGAACTCCATCACCTTCTCCGAAACCTCACCCTTCAAAAATCCGTCTACCGTATAAAATGCCGCCTGTCTGCCACCGATCACAAAACGCCGGCGGATCAGATCAAAGCTGTCCTCAATGTGAAGCAGCTTTTTAATCTCCTCATCCCGTTTTTGAAAATTGCCCTGAAATATGTCCGCCATTCTTCTCCTCATTTCTAAGCAGCCGGCAATCCACATTCTCCGCGGCTTTGGCTGCACTATTCTTTTGGAGTTAGTATGCCCTGTTTTATCCGATCAATACCTCCTTGCCGCAAAAAGCAAAGTTGACATTCTATATCATCTCGTCTAAAATTTTCATGTTGCTGTTACTGTATATAGTTTGCATTTTTTATTCGCAGTATTTCAATTTTAACATATTTCAGGAGGTGATCCCATGTCTATCTGCGACAACGACAGTATTCTGTTTCATCAGGCATGCCGCCAGATCATCCATCAGGAACGTGCCTCCATGGGCATTGGCACCCTGTCCGAAAAAACGGTCCATGCCGTTCTCAAAGCATTTTATGAACCGGATCCAGAGCATCAGGAGATTCCTGTCGAAAATTTTGTCGCAGATATTTTACGGGATGGAGAGATCATCGAGATCCAGACCAGAGGTTTTAACAAGCTGCGCCGCAAGCTGGACACCTTTTTAAAATATTATCCGGTCACCATCGTGTACCCAATCGTCCACACCAAATATCTTTACTGGATCGACGAGGAAACCGGTGAGATTTCTTCCAAAAGAAAATCTCCGAAAACAGGCACCATTTACGATGCCGTTCCGGAGCTTTATAAAATAAAAATGTATCTGAACAATCCCAATCTCCACCTGTGCCTGGTACTCATCGACGCCGATGAATACCGCTTATTAAACGGATGGAGCCGTGACCGCAAAAAGGGTTCTTCCCGTTTTGACCGGATACCAACGGAGCTGGTAGATGAGTTTTATATCGGCGGTCCTGCCGACTATAAATGCTTTCTCCCGGAGGGACTTTCCCCGGATTATACGTCGAAGGATTTTGCGAAGGCTGCCCACATTCCTGTGGGGTATGCCCAGACACTGCTTGGGATCCTGTATTCCTTAAATATCGTCGAACGCACCGGCAAAAAGGGCAGGGCATATACATACCGGAATATATAGTTATATAAACAAGGATCCGATGCAGGACATTTGGTTCCTCAACATCAGATTATCGAATACTCCTTTTACAGCCTTACCGTCATCGGATCAGAGAAATCGCTATATACCTTTTTCCCTGACACAATCTTATATGTTCTGATCCTGATCTGAAAATAACGATATCCCACCCGATATCGAATTCGGAAAACACCATTCCGCTCTCGGATTGATGAATTACTTAAGACAATCTTTTTGTATTTTCCACCATCCACTGCCACATATATCTGTGCATTTTCTTTCTTCCTGCCCCGCACCTTAATTCGCAGATATGGAATATTTCCCGCTCTTCGTTTTGTAACAGAAAAGGACGGTATGTCTCCCGGTTTGATCTGTATCTCCCCAGCCTTGGAACACACTTCTCTGACTGCGGAATCTTTCTGCCTGATCTGTGCACTGACCTTATAATAATATTTTTTTCCTTTTTGCACATTCCTGTCCACATAGGCATTTTCATTTGCCTGTAATCCCTTTTGGAGCCGAAATCCCTTACTTTTACTCTGTGTGGAACGATACACTTTATAACCGGCTGCCCCGGATACCTTTTTCCAGCGTATCGTTACCCTGCCACTTTTTTGTTCTATCTGCATGGATAACGCTGCCGGTTTTGCTGTTATAACCGGAGCTCCTGAGTCTTCCGCCGGCGTCTCTGTCTGCATAGGGCCTGATGACTTTGCCGGCACCGGCGTTTTTGTCATCTCCGGTGCATTAGTTATGTCCGGCTGCTTCGTCGGTTCCGATGTATTGACAGCTTTGTCAGGTGTTCGTGTTGGTATAGGAGAAGGCACTCCGGTTGGTGCCGGACTCCCGGCAGGAGTCTGCGTTCGTGTCGGTGCCTCTGTCGGCACCGGATCCAATTCCTGAAATGCAATTCCATTCTCCTCACACTGCTTTTGCACTTCTCCACCAGAATAGCTGTATACCACGACCTCTTCACATAATTGGGAAATTTCCGGACCGTTTATCTCACAGTCGGGATTATATAACACCAGCTTTTTTAATTCCGGCCAGGCTGCCACGCTCATGTTCCATATACTCTGTACTCCTGCCGGAACCGTTAAAGTGATAAGATAATTTTCACAAAAAGCACCGGGACTGATATATTTCACTTCATCCGGCAATACACAATAACGAACTCCTCCATTCAGATAAGCAGCCAGTTCCCCGTTTCTTTTTTTGATCAAACACTCGTCAACGATTTCATAGTAAGAAGATTCCTCTGAGATCCTTATCCGAAGCCTGTCACCGAGTCGATAGAATGAAGATCCATCAACCATATATAATGTGGATGGAAGTTCCAGTTCCTGAACATTCGGTAGAAACGACAGTGCCTGCCCTTCCAAAGATAACAATCCCTCCGGCAAAGTTATTTTGATCACATCATTTATCCTGTAAAATGCCAGCCGGCCTATCACCTCTACCGGATATCCTCCTAATTGTTCCGGAACAGAAATCTCCCAGTTACCATCCGGAGATTCTGCATAATCATACACTCGGGCATATTGCCGGATAGGCTTTAAATATTCCCAGGTCGGATACCCTTCTTCATAATGCCACAATATCCCACGATAGTTTCCCCACTCCGTAGTTTTCTCCAGGGAATACCTCAACTTCAGTCCGGCCTCCGTCATTTTCTGAACCGTTTCCTGATCAAAATAAACTCTCCATTCACAACATTCATCATACAGATCATACGGAAACAAGGAACTGTAAGTTCGTCCTTTGTCTGATATCCACTGATCAACCTGATATGTATACTGTGTTGTCCATTCATCAACTTCATAAAGATTGTCTTTCATTTTTTGCTGAAACTGATATACCAGCTCGGTGTCAATTTCCTGTTCCGAAGTCCCTGTGATCCTGAGAAGATAATTTCCCGTCTCCTCCCCCGTATCTCCCGGCCAAATAATGGCATAAGGCTTATCCTCTGTAATTTCCATTGGAAACCATTCCAGGCTCTCATCCCCCTCCATCTCTTCTTCCATATATGCTGCCTGATAGAGCTTGTCTGATCCCATGCTGCTGTTTGGCAGACCACTGTTCACATTTTTGAGCGCCTTCGTTTTCTGTGGTACGGCACCGGCTGCACTCTGGAACAATAAAATGCCACTTAATATCCAGACACATATTTTATATATTCGTAATGAGCTTTTTATTTTCATTGCCAATTCTCCTGCACCTCATCTTTTTATTTCCTGTATCTATTCTATTTTCCATCGTTATTTTCATAATTTATCTGTTAAAATAATAACAGTTTTTCTGTGATAAAACAATCATTTAAGGAATTAGAACTCAAACTTCGCACACGAAAAAACTTAATCCGCCCATAATGTTTCTTATGTT
>OLWA01004030.1_pt1 | contig 10331 bp, 9 predicted proteins | sample 1673251 | NCBI WGS metagenome assembly OLWA01 (sample SAMEA3178937, study PRJEB25190) | human gut metagenome | biome: human gut; feature: human-associated habitat; material: faeces | place: Austria | collected 2013
TTATTTCTACGGCTATGGTCAACTTCTACCTGCAGGAATGCGGTGTGAAGTCCGTATTGCTTCCGGCTTTGGAATTCATGCGTACTGACAAGAACGCGGAACCGGACCCTGTATATATTAAGGAGAAACTGCAGACACAACTGGAACTGTATCCGGATATGGAGATTTACATCACACAAGGTTTCATCTGCCGCAATGCTTACGGTGAGATAGACAACCTGCAGCGTGGTGGCAGCGATTACACCGCATCCTTGATCGGTGCTGCCGTAAAGGCTTCCGAAATCCAGATATGGACGGACATCGACGGTATGCACAATAACGACCCGCGCATTGTGGACAAGACAGCGCCGGTTCGTCAGCTGCATTTCGAAGAAGCAGCCGAGCTGGCTTACTTCGGTGCAAAAATCCTGCACCCGACTTGCATCCAGCCTGCTAAATATGCCAATATACCTGTACGTCTGCTGAATACAATGGACCCGGATGCTCCCGGAACACTAATTTCTAATGACACGGAGAAAGGTAAGATTAAAGCCGTAGCTGCCAAAAACAATATTACAGCTATCAAGATCAAATCAAGCCGTATGTTGCTTGCTCATGGTTTCCTGCGTAAAGTATTCGAGATCTTTGAAAGCTATCAGACTTCTATTGACATGATCTGTACTTCAGAGGTCGGTGTATCTGTTACAATAGACAACACCAAGCATCTGAACGAGATTCTGGACGACCTGAAAAAATACGGTACTGTCACTGTTGACAAGGATATGTGTATTATCTGTGTAGTAGGTGACCTGGAATGGGAGAATGTCGGTTTCGAAGCTAAAGCGCTTGATGCGATGCGGGATATACCTGTACGAATGATTTCCTTTGGAGGAAGTAACTACAACATTTCCTTCCTTATCCGGGATTGCGATAAGAAGACGGCGTTGCAGTCGCTGAGCGATATGCTTTTCAACAACAAATAATTCCACAAATAATACTGAGCGCTTTTACCGATACTGATAAAAGCGCTCTTTTTAACTAACTAAACAAGTTTCTTGAATTATGAAAGGAATATTTCCAATCGATAAATTCCGTACTTTGCAGACACCTTTCTATTATTATGATACGAAAGTGCTGCGTGATACATTGTCGGCTATTAACCAAGAGGTTGCCAAATATCCTAGCTATTCCGTACATTATGCCGTGAAGGCGAATGCCAATCCGAAAGTACTTACCATTATCCGTGAAAGCGGAATGGGAGCAGACTGCGTGAGTGGCGGAGAAATCCGTGCCGCTGTCCGTGCCGGATTCCCTGCCAATAAAATCGTTTTTGCCGGAGTCGGGAAAGCGGATTGGGAGATCAACCTCGGACTGGAATATGGCATCTTCTGTTTCAATGTAGAGTCTATCCCCGAACTGGAAGTCATCAACGAACTGGCTGCCGCTCAAAATAAGATCGCTAATGTCGCTTTCCGTATCAATCCGGATGTCGGGGCGCATACGCACGCCAATATCACCACCGGTCTGGCTGAAAACAAATTCGGTATCAGTATGCAGGATATGGACAAGGTGATCGATGTCGCCTTGGAGATGAAGAACGTGAAATTCATCGGCCTGCACTTCCATATCGGTTCTCAGATATTGGATATGGGCGATTTTATCGCGCTCTGCAACCGTGTGAATGAATTGCAGGATAAACTGGAAGCGCGTCATATTCTGGTAGAACACATCAATGTCGGCGGTGGCTTGGGTATTGACTACGGACATCCGAACCGTCAGTCCATTCCCGATTTCAAGAGCTACTTTGCTACCTATGCCGGACAGCTGAAACTGCGTCCTTATCAGACATTGCACTTCGAACTGGGACGTGCGGTGGTAGGACAGTGCGGCTCTCTGATATCGAAAGTGCTGTATGTAAAGCAGGGAACGAAGAAGAAATTTGCCATCCTCGATGCAGGTATGACAGACCTGATTCGTCCGGCTTTGTATCAGGCTTACCACAAGATGGAAAACATTACTTCGGAAGAACCTGTAGAGGCTTATGACGTAGTAGGTCCGATCTGTGAATCATCAGACGTTTTCGGTAAAGCGATTGACCTGAACAAAGTGAAGCGGGGGGACCTGATTGCACTTCGTTCCGCAGGTGCCTACGGTGAGATTATGGCATCCGGATACAACTGCCGTGAACTGCCGAAAGGATACACTTCGGACGAGCTGGTGTAAATAAAATGTGAATGTAGTTTAAAAATGCAGGGAGCTTGGAACAATTTTAACTGAAATCTTGTTATTTTTGTAATGAGTTCAAAAGAAAACTACATTAACAACTTAATAAAAATATACGATTATGATTTCAGAAAAATTACAGAAAGCAATCAATGAGCAGATCACTGCGGAAATGTGGTCTTCTAACCTGTATTTAGCAATGTCTTTCTATTTTGAGAAAGAAGGTTTCAGTGGCTTTGCACATTGGATGAAGAAACAATCTCAGGAAGAAATGGGACATGCTTATGCAATGGCCGATTACATCATCAAACGTGGCGGAACTGCTATAGTTGACAAGATTGATGTGGTTCCCAATGGCTGGGGTACTCCGCTGGAAGTGTTTGAACACGTTTACAAACACGAATGCCATGTATCTGCATTGGTAGACAAGCTGGTAGATGTGGCTGCTGCTGAAAAAGATAAAGCTACTCAGGACTTCTTGTGGGGATTTGTCCGCGAACAGGTAGAAGAAGAAGCTACTGCACAGGGAATTGTGGATAAAATCAAGAAAGCTGGTGATACCGGTATTTTCTTTGTTGATTCACAACTGGGACAACGCTGATAATGATCTGAAAAATAGAAAATTATATAAGAGAAGCTGTTTGGGTTTATATTCAGACAGCTTCTTTTTTTATCTTACTTATCAACTTCCCTGCCGGGCTATTTCTTTATCTTTCCTTTTTCCATAGCTCCCAGATAAATCTCCAGCGAGCGGGTAGAAATCTGTATTTCGCGGAAGGATACACCCAAAGAAGCGATTAACAGTATCAATGCCAGTCCGAATACATAAACCGATAACAACTGCAGTCCGATGTAAATAAGAAACATACTGACTACACAGAAAAAGAGGCTTGCTATCCCCAGTCCCTGCATCGTGCGTGTCAGATTCAACCGTTTCCTCAAATTCTCGATTTGTGCTACCGTGATATCCGTAGGATTTTCCATATAGCGGTCCCGCAACTGTCGCACCAGCTGCGCATACGATAAAAAACGATTGGTATAAGCCAGCAAAATCAGCGAAACAGCCGAAAAAAGCAAAGCAGGAGTAGTGAGCGTAAGTTCTTCCATCTTGAAAAATAGGTAATAGGTAATAAATAATAGGTAATAAGTAATAGGTAATAAGTAATAAGTCATGCGGGTAAAGCTACCGGCAGCTACGATTATTACCTATTACCTATTACTTATTACTTATTTCAAGGTTCCTAGTTCTTTGCCAACCTTAATAAAAGCAGCGATACATTTGTCGAGGTGTGCTTTCTCGTGTCCGGCAGAGATTTGTACACGGATACGTGCCTGTTCTTTCGGAACGACCGGATAATAGAATCCCGTCACATAAATGCCTTCTTCCTGCATGCGTGCGGCATAAATCTGAGAGAGTTTGGCATCATACAACATAACGGCGCAGATGGCACTTTGTGTCGGTTTGATGTCAAATCCGGCAGCTGTCATTTGGTCACGGAAATAGTTTACATTCTCTACCAGCTTGTCATGCAGCGCATTGCTTTCTTTCAGCATCTTGAATACTTCGAGACTTGCACCGATGATACCCGGAGCCAACGAGTTGGAGAACAGATAAGGACGGCTGCGCTGACGCAGTAAGTCGATGATCTCCTTGCGGCCGGTGGTAAATCCTCCCAATGCGCCTCCGAAAGCCTTGCCCAGTGTTCCCGTATAGATGTCTACGCGTCCGTAAGTCTTGTACAGTTCGCTGACACCGTGGCCCGTAGCGCCAACCACACCGGCAGAGTGCGATTCGTCCACCATTACGAGTGCATCATATTTCTCGGCCAGGTCACAGATCTGATCCATAGGTGCTACATTTCCGTCCATAGAGAATACACCGTCGGTAACAACGATACGGAAACGTTGTGCCTGAGCTTCTTGCAAGCATCTTTCCAGATCCTTCATATCCGCGTTGGCATAGCGATAGCGTTTCGCTTTGCAAAGACGTACGCCGTCGATGATAGAAGCATGGTTCAGAGAGTCCGAGATGATGGCGTCTTCTTCGCTGAAAAGCGGTTCGAACACACCTCCGTTGGCATCGAAACAGGCTGCATACAGAATGGTGTCTTCTGTCTGGAAATAATCCGAGATAGCAGCTTCCAGTTCCTTATGTATATCTTGCGTTCCGCAGATGAAGCGGACAGATGACATACCAAATCCACGGCGCTCCATCATTTCTTGAGAAGCTTTAATCAGACGGGGGTGATTGGACAGTCCCAGATAGTTGTTGGCGCAGAAATTCAGCACTTCTTTTCCTTTTACAGTGATGGCAGCTTGCTGCGCACTTTCGATCAGTCGTTCTTCTTTGTAAAGTCCGGCTTCCTTAATTTCAGCCAGTGTCTGGCTGAGGTGTTCTTTCATTTTACCGTACATAATGTTTGAGTGATTAAGTTAATGGTGCAAAGGACACGATTTTTCTTGGAATAAACAATATCTTTTTGATTTAAATCTGAAAAAAAAGTGCTTACTTTGCGCACTATTTAGCTTAACACTTTTATTTAAAAGGAAAAATGAAACACATTTTGATTATTGGAGCCACCGGACAAATAGGATCCGAGTTGACGATGGAGTTACGCAGGCGTTATGGAAACACAAACGTAGTAGCAGGTTACATCCAGGGTGCAGAGCCCAAAGGAGAGTTAAAAGAGTCGGGACCGTCGGCAGTTGTCGATGTAACGAATGGTGAAATGATTGAATCGGTGGTGAAGGAATACCACATTGATACCATATATAATTTGGCTGCACTGCTATCGGTGGTGGCTGAGTCCAAGCCGAAGCTAGCCTGGAAAATTGGTATTGACGGACTGTGGAATGTTTTGGAAGTGGCGCGTGAGCAGGGATGTGCGGTATTTACCCCCAGTTCTATCGGATCGTTCGGTGCAAGCACGCCTCATACACAGACACCACAGGATACTATCCAGCGTCCCCGTACTATGTATGGAGTCACCAAGGTAACGACAGAGTTGCTGAGTGACTACTATTTTAACAAATACGGTGTCGATACCCGTGCTGTCCGTTTCCCGGGCATCATTTCGAACGTGACCCCTCCGGGAGGAGGAACCACCGATTATGCTGTCGATATTTATTATTCGGCAGTAAGAGGAGAAAAATTTGTGTGCCCTATCAAAGAAGGCACTTTAATGGATATGATGTATATGCCGGACGCGCTGAACGCAGCAATCATGCTAATGGAAGCAGATCCGACCAAGCTGATACACCGCAACGCTTTCAATATCGCCTCTATGAGTTTCGACCCTGAGACGATATACCATGCCATCAAGAAGCATGTGCCTGCGTTCGAAATGGTCTATGACATAGATCCTTTGAAGCAGCGCATAGCGGACAGCTGGCCCGATAGTCTGGATGACACTTGCGCCCGCGAGGAGTGGGGATGGAAGCCGGCTTACGATCTGGAAAGCATGACGGTGGATATGCTTGAAAAGCTAAGAGAGAAACTGAAAAAATGAAAAAACTTATTGCGGGGGTACTGGTGCTCAGTGTTCTGGGTTCCTGTGGAAACAAGAAAACGAGCATCGACCCCTTTGCATCTATCACTCAAGAGGTGGATTCTATCCGGCACAAAGCCGATTCGATCCATCAGGAGGAATTGCCGGAAGAGCCCAAACCGACAGAAGCGGACGAATCTTTCGACGATTTTATCTATAATTTTGCTTCCGATGATGCCTTGCAGCGTCAGCGTGTCAAGTTTCCGTTGCCCTATTACAAGGGAGACGAGAAGACCAATATCGAAGAGCGCAACTGGAAGCATGATGACTTATTTACCAAACAGCATTATTATACGCTCCTGTTTGATAAAGAAGAAGACATGGATTTGGTGGGGGACACCTCACTGACCTCCGTTCAGGTGGAATGGATATTCGTGAAAACCCGAATGGTGAAAAAGTATTATTTTGAGCGTATCAAGGGGGCATGGATTTTAGAGGCTATCAATCTGCGTCCTATTGAGCGGAATGAGAATGAGGACTTTGTGGAGTTCTTCAGCCATTTTGCTGCCGACAGCCTTTTTCAGAGCCAACGTGTGCAGGACCCTTTGGCTTTTGTCACCTCAGATCCGGATGATGACTTCTCTATTCTGGAGACCTCTCTTGATTTGAACCAGTGGTTTGCTTTCAAGCCGGCATTGCCTACAGACCGCCTTTCGAATATCAATTACGGACAGCGGAATGATGATAACTCGCCGACAAAGATTCTCGCATTGAAAGGAATTGGAAACGGCTTCTCTAATATTCTCTACTTCAAGCGGAAGGCAGGCGAATGGCAGCTGTATAAGTTTGAAGATACCAGTATTTAGCAACGAAAAAACGGAAGATATGTATTCTCTTTTATCACACAATACGTTCGGCATTGATGTCTATGCCGAACGGTTTCAGGAATATGCTTCGGTAGAAGAACTGAAGACATTGATAGCTCAAGGTGCCCTTACGACACCTTTTTTGCATATAGGCGGTGGAAGCAACCTGCTTTTTGTCAAAGACTATGAAGGGCTGGTCTTACATTCCCGCATCGAAGGGATCGAGGTGACGGAAGAGGACGAACGGAGTGTAGCCGTACGGGTAGGAGCAGGCGTGGTTTGGGATGACTTTGTAGGCTATTGCGTAGAGCATGGCTGGTATGGAACGGAAAATCTCTCCCTTATTCCCGGTGAAGTGGGAGCGAGTGCCGTGCAGAATATCGGTGCCTATGGCGTGGAAGTGAAAGACCTGATCACCTCTGTCGAAACAGTGAACATTCACGGTGAGGAGCGTGTTTATGCTGTAGATGAATGTGGTTATGCCTATCGCGACAGCATTTTCAAACGTCCGGAGAATAAATCCGTATTTGTGACCTATGTCTGTTTCCGGCTCAGCAAGGAAGAACATTATACATTAGATTACGGCACCATCCGTCAGGAACTCGAAAAGTATCCCGAACTGACCTTGCCGATACTCCGGAAAGTGATTATCGATATCCGTGAAAGCAAATTGCCCGACCCGAAAGTGATGGGAAATGCCGGCAGTTTCTTTATGAATCCCATCGTTCCGCGCGAAAAACTGGAAGCCTTGCAGCAGGAATTTCCTCGAATCCCCTTCTACGAACTGAATGACGGACGAGTGAAGATTCCGGCAGGATGGATGATTGATCAGTGCGGCTGGAAAGGAAAAGCATTAGGTCCGGCGGCAGTGCATGACAAACAGGCCTTGGTGCTCGTCAATCGGGGCGGAGCGAAAGGTAGTGACATCCTTGCACTTTCGGATGCGGTGCGGGCTTCTGTTCGTGCGAAATTCGGCATAGACATTCATCCGGAAGTAAATTTGGTTGGAAAATGAAAGTAAGAATACTTGGAAGCGGAACATCGACGGGAGTTCCTCAGATTGGATGTACCTGTCCGGTCTGCACTTCTGCCGATCCGAAAGATAATCGTCTGCGTGCGTCTGCGATCGTTGAGACGGAAGATGCGCGGATACTTATAGACTGCGGGCCCGATTTTCGGGCGCAGGTGTTACACCTTCCTTTTGAGAAGATAGACGGTGTGCTCATTACGCACGAACATTATGACCACGTGGGCGGGCTGGATGATTTGCGTCCGTTTTGCCGCTTCGGGGCGGTTCCTATCTATGCCGAAGAATATGTGGCACGCGCATTGCGTTTGCGGATGCCTTATTGTTTTGTCGATCACCGTTATCCCGGTGTTCCTGATATTCCCTTGCAGGAAATTGAGGTCGGGCACGCCTTTTCCATCCACCATACGGAAGTGGTGCCTTTGCGGGTGATGCACGGTCGGCTGCCGATTCTGGGCTACCGTATCGGCAGGTTGGGGTATATCACGGATATGCTGACCATGCCCGAAGAATCGTATGAACAATTGGAAGGGATAGATGTTCTGATTATGAATGCGCTTCGTATCGCTCCTCATCCTACTCACCAGAATCTGGAGGAGGCATTGAAGGTGGCAGAACGTATTCGGGCAAAGGAGACATACTTCATCCACATGAGTCATGATATGGGGCTGCACAAGAAGGTAGAGAAGGAGCTTCCTGAAAATATTCACCTTACATATGACGGAATGGAAATCATTTTCTGATTATTGGTGATTTTTTTAGCAAAAGTTTTGTTTTCTTTGTAGAAATTATTATTTTTGCCCCTAGCCGATAAACAGCAAATATTATGAAACTTCGTACGATAGTGAAAATAGCGATCACTTCTTCTGTTGTACTTTTGTGCTCAGGTTTTGCGTTGTACTCTTTTTTTAGGTTGTCGGCTGCCGAAGATCAGAAAGATTTCGATCTCTATACCTTGGTTCCATCCTCTGTTTCAGCAGTGTTTGCGACGGAAGATGTAGCCGAATTTGTAATGGAAGTGGATGAGCTGACCTGTAGTCGGGATCACCAGTATCTTTATGTTTCCAAACTCTTTTCTTATCTGAAACAATATCTTTATTCTCTTCTCGAAGATGCTCCTCACGGTCTGAGCAGGCAAATGAATCAGATGCTGATCAGTTTCCATGAGCCGGACAATGATCGTAATCAGGTGCTTTACTGCCGGTTGGGGAATGGAGACCGTGCGCTGATCGACCGTTTTGTGCAGAAATACGTTTCGTCGGGCTATCCTCCGAAAACATTCGATTATAAGGGTGAAGATATCATTATCTATCCGATGGCGGACGGTGATTTTCTCGCCTGCTATCTGACGGAAGACTTTCTGGTGCTCAGTTGTCAGAAAAAGCTGATAGAGGAGGTGATAGATATCCGCAAAACCGGCAAGTCGCTGGCTGCCGACTCTGCTTTTAAAGAAGTGCGGGCGCCGAAGAAAAGTCCGACTGTTGCTACCGTCTACACTCGTCTGGCAGGAATGATGGGATGGACGGAGTTTGATATGAAGCTGAAGGATGATTTCATTTATTTCTCCGGAGTCAGCCATTATGTAGATACTTGTTTTAACTTTATAAATGTAATCCGCCAGCAGGAATCTGTCAAAGGATTTCCGGGCGAAACACTGCCCTCCACTGCTTTTTATTTCAGTAAACAGGGCATTACGGACTGGGCATCCCTGCTTTCCTATGGCGATACGCAGGAATATGCGACGGCAGGCAGAACGAGTGAAGTGTTGAATCGGGATCGGGAATTGTCGCGTTATCTGGCAGAGAATACGGGGCAGGATTTGGTGGCTTGTCTTTTCCAGCGGGAAGACTCTCTGATGGGGCCTGCGGCTGTTTTAAGTCTCTCGGTGATGGATGTGGCTGAGGCGGAAAGGATGTTGCGCTCTTTGGTAAATACGGCTCCGGCAGAGGAAGGAACAGGCCGGAATTCACGTATAACTTTTTGTTATACTCCCTCTAAAGCATACCCTGTGTACAGGTTGCCTCAAACAACGTTGTTTACGCAACTAACCAGTTTTGTAGAGCCGTCCTTGCATGTTTTCGCTACATTTTATGGTGGGCGTTTGCTGCTTGCTCCCGATGAAGATAGTTTGTCACGATATATCCGCCAGCTGGATAATGGCGAAGTGCTTGACGGCGCTTTGGCTTATCGGGCGGGGACGGACGGATTGTCCGATTCGTATCATTTCATGTTGATGGCGGACTTTGGGCACGTGCTCGAACAGTCCGGACATCAGGTTCATTATGTGCCGGAATTCTTTCTCCGCAACTCCGAATTTTTCCGTAATTTCATTCTTTTTGCGCAGTTTACTTGTGCGGACGGGGTGGTTTATCCCAACATTGTTTTGAAGTATAAATCCGAGTAGAATCCGATGAAAAAAACAGGCGAAAAATAGAGGGGGAAAATAGCTCTTAATTTGCGAAACTAAAAGCTCTGAAACGCCTTCTGGCAGGGCGCGAAAACCGAATGGAAACCAGTAGAGTAGAGAAGAGTATATAATTCTATTCTAAAGAAATAGAATTAATAAGAAAAAAGATAGAGGATTTTGCCGCCGCCGACTTACTTTTTATTCCATTCCGTAAGATGTCTTTGAGGGAACTCATGAAGGGGTGTCAAAAGTAACTAAAGTGAGGACTGTTTAGTTACTATTGACTTTTGGGGTCAGTCCGAAAACCCTGTTTGAGCTCCATACTATACCGAAAAGAATAT
>OLWA01004037.1_pt1 | contig 10306 bp, 8 predicted proteins | sample 1673251 | NCBI WGS metagenome assembly OLWA01 (sample SAMEA3178937, study PRJEB25190) | human gut metagenome | biome: human gut; feature: human-associated habitat; material: faeces | place: Austria | collected 2013
TCGTGCTGACCAACGGCAACTTCAACGCGCTGGGACAGCAGATCATCGCCACCAACCCCATGTTCCGCCCCGGTGACAAGATGCTGGCGGCCATGCCCCTGTTCCACGGCTTCGGCCTGGGCGTGTGCGTCCACTCCATGCTGTCCCAGGGCGGCCGGTGCATCCTGATCCCCCGGTTCACCGCCAAGAGCTACGCCAAGCAGATCGTCAAGTACAAGTGCAACTTTATCGCCGGTGTGCCCACGCTGTACGAGGCGCTGCTGCGCCTGCCCAGCATGGACGGCGCCGACCTCAGCAGCCTGAAGGGCGTGTTCTCCGGCGGCGACAGCCTGTCCATCGAGCTGAAGAAGAAGTTCGACAAGTTCCTGTATGACCACCACGCGGTCATTCAGGTGCGGGAGGGCTACGGCACCACCGAGACGGTGACGGCCTGCTGCCTGACGCCTACCAACATCTACAAGGAAGGCTCCATCGGCCTGCCCTTCCCCGATACCTACATCAAGATCGTCAAGCCCGACACCGACGAGGAGCTGCCCTACGGCGAGGAGGGCGAGATCCTGCTGGCCGGCCCCACAGTCATGAAAGAGTACATGAACAACCCCGAGGAGACGGCGCACACCCTGCGCAAGCATGCCGACGGAATGACATGGGTATACACCGGCGATCTGGGCAGCATGGACGAGCAGGGCTTCATCTACTTCAAGGGACGCGCCAAGCGTATGATCATCACCTCCGGCTACAACGTGTACCCCGGTCAGCTGGAGAACATTCTGGACGCCCACGAGGACGTGCAGATGAGCTGCGTCATCGGCGTGCCCGACCCCTACAAGATGCAGAAGGTGAAGGCCTTTGTGATGCTCAAGCCCGGCGTTCCCGCCGATGACAATACCAAGCGGGAGCTGCTGGACTACTGCCGCAAGCATGTGGCCAAGTACGCCATGCCCTACGACATCGAGTTCCGGGACGAGCTGCCCAAGACGCTGGTGGGCAAGGTGGCCTACCGCGTGCTGGAGGACGAGGAGAAGGCGAAGCTGGCGGCGCAGGCGGAGCAGCAGGCGTAAGCCGATAAACAGAGAAAAGGAGACTTGCCATGGATGCGGAGCTGATACGGCAATACACACTGATCGTAGACTTCCTGGGGCACGTTCTGGGCCCCGATTACGAGATCGCCCTCCACGAGCTGGAGGACGACTCCAACCGGATCATCGCCATCGCCAACGGTGAGCTGACGGGGCGGCACATCGGCTCGCCCCTGAGCAACAAGATGCTGGAATTCGTGGCGGGCAATCTGTACGAGACGCAGAACTATGTGCTGAACTTCGAGTCCGTGTCCGCCACGGGCAAGACCATGTGCTCCAACTCCATGTTCATCAAGGGACGGCACGGGGAGCTGAGCGGTCTGCTGTGCATCAACTTTGACGCCAGCCGCTACGAGGAGCTGAGCCAGAGGGTCATGGAGCTGTGCGGCGGCGGCAAAAAGCGCGGCGTGCCCAGCGGCACGCGGCTCATCGCTGACAGCAACGACCCGGTGGAGACGCCGGTGCGCAGCGGCTATCCCACGTCTATCGCCGGCGCCACCGCCAGCATCGTCTCGCAGGTGGTGGCCAACTACCCGGTGGAGGTGGATCGGCTGACGCAGGATGAAAAGATGGAGATCATGGACATTCTGAACCGCAAGGGCGTGTTCCTGCTGAAGGGCTCCGTCAGCCATGTGGCGCAGACGCTGCACAGCAGCGAGGCCAGCATCTACCGCTATCTGGGTAAGCTGAACAACAAATAAGAAAAAGGGCGCGCCTGAGCGCCCTTTTTCATTGACCGACCAGAGAAAATACGGTATAATACAGGGTACGAAACAAGGACTGGAGGCGACAGGATTGAAAACAAAAACCATCGTCCACAAATCGGCCGCGCCCATTTACGCGGCGGCGGCAACGTGGCTGCTGTATGCGCTGCTGTTCCCGCTGTACGCCGTGGGGCACTTCCTGCTGGCGGCGGCGGCCTCCGCTGTGGTGGCGCTGATCGCCCGGATGTTCTGCCGCGACGTGACGGAGACGGTGGAGATACCGGAGGAGCCGGTGTCCACCGGCAACGTGGAGCTGGACAAGATGATCGCCGAGGGCGACGCGGCGGTAAAGACCATGCGGATGCTGAACGACAGCATACAGGACGAGAAGATCTCCGCCCAGATCGACCGGCTGGAGGCTGTCAGCACAAAGATATTCGACTATGTGAAGGATCACCCGGAGAAGCTGCCCCAGATACGGAAGTTCATGAGCTACTACCTGCCCACCACGCTGAAGCTGCTGCGCAGCTACGACGAGCTGAGCCGTCAGGGCGTCAGCGGGCAGAATATTACCGGCACCATGGAGAAGGTGGAGGGCATGATGGACACCATCGTGCTGGCCTTCGAAAAGCAGCTGGACGGACTGTTCGGCGATCAGGCCATGGACATCTCCACGGACATCACCGTGCTGGACAACATGATGGCGCGGGAGGGACTGACCGGCGGCGACGCGCTGCATAAGGCGGCGCAGGAGAACCCCGTCAGCGACCCGGAGCCGGAGCTGGATATCCGCAGCGACAGCGGCGAGGCCGACGGCGGCATCACGTTGCAGCTGTGAGCAGGGAAACCACAAAATTTGTAATATTTTGAGAGAATATAACGGAAAGGAATCAGAGCTATGAGCGAGAATATGATGCCCGAGCTGACGTTGACCCCTGACGATACCGCCGCTGCCGCCGCGGTGGAGGTGCCGTCCCTGACCCTGACGCCGGAGGCGCCGGAGGTTCCCAAGGAGGAGGAAAAGAAGATCGAGCCGGTGGAGATGGACGACAAGCTGCTGACCGACGAGGAAAAGAAGGCGGTGGAGGAGTTCTCCCACAAGATCGACATCCGCGACACCAATCAGGTGCTGCAATACGGCGCTGCCGCCCAGAAGAGCGTGGCGTCCTTCTCCGAGAACGCGCTGAACAACGTCCGCAGCAAGGATATGGGCGAGATCGGCGAGGATCTCAGCCGTCTGGTGGTGGAGCTGAAGGGCTTCGGCGAGGACGAGGAGAAGAAGGGCCTGTTCGGCCTGTTCAAGAAGGCGAGCAACAAGCTGGAGACCATGAAGGCGCAGTACGGCAAGGTCGAGGCCAACGTGGACAAGATCGCCCAGAATCTGGAGAACCATCAGATCACGCTGCTGAAGGACGTGGCCATGTTCGACCAGATGTATGAGCTGAACCTGAAGTATTACAAGGAACTGACCATGTATATCCTGGCCGGCAAGAAGCGGCTGGCCGAGGTGCGCTCCACGGAGCTGGAGGAGCTGCGCAAGAAGGCGGAGCAGTCCGGTCTGGCCGAGGATGCCCAGGCGTACAACGATCTGGTGAACCTGTGCAACCGCTTTGAAAAGAAGCTGCACGATCTGGAGCTGACCCGCATGGTGTCCGTCCAGATGGGTCCCCAGACCCGCCTGCTGCAGAACAACGACACGCTGATGATTGAGAAGATCCAGTCCTCTCTGGTGAACACCATCCCTCTGTGGAAGAGCCAGATGGTGCTGGCGCTGGGCATGGAGCACAGCCGTCAGGCCACCGCCGCCCAGAACGCGGTGACGGAGATGACCAACGACCTGCTGAAGAAGAACGCCGACACGCTGAAGATGGGCACCATCGCCACTGCCAAGGAAGCGGAGCGCTCCATCATCGACATCGAGACGCTGCAGCACACCAACCAGCAGCTGATCTCCACGCTGGACGAGGTGCTGAACATCCAGAAGGAGGGTGCAGCCAAGCGCAAGGAGGCCGAGGCCGAGCTGGGCAAGATCGAGGGCGAGCTGAAGCAGAAGCTGCTGGAGCTGAGGGGATAAACCTCCAAAGGAGGAAACTACATGGAATTTTTCAAAAAACGTGGTGTGGCGCTGGCGGTGCTGGTCATCGCCATCGTGGGCGCGGTGTTCATCGGCCGGAGCCGCAAGGACAGCTTTATCGCCAACAAGCCCACGGAGCTGCTGGACGTAGCGTATCAGAACTGGATCTGCGATGATGCGGGACTGCTGAGCGACCAGACGGAGCAGTTGATCCGGGACTATAACGGCAGCTGGAACGGGAAGTACTACGCCATCACGGCAGTCGCCACCATTGACCATCTCGCCGGCTGGGACGGGCAGGACTATGCCGCCAAGCTGGGCGAGACGTGGGGACTGGGCAGCAACGACATGATCCTGCTGCTGGTGAAGGACGGCGACTGGCAGGTGTACTGCGGCGACAACGTGGGCTATGCCATGACCGACACCCAGCAGAACCAGCTGCGTCAGGCCATCGAGACGACCTATTACAGCAGCGATTTCGACAGTGCGGTGACGGCCTTCTTCCGGCAGGCGGACGTGTTCTATGCACAGGCCAGGCTGGACACGGCCGGCAGCAGCAGTGACGGCGGCTGGTACGCCCCCGCCGCGCCCGCAGCGTCCTCCGCCGACGGTACGTCCATCGGCGCGGTGGTCATGCTGATTATCGGTATCTTCGTGGTGTGGATGCTGCTGGATGCCGTGCGGTACAGCCGCTATCGGAGACGGTATGTGGTGGATGCGCCGGTGAATGTGGTGCGCCCGGTGTACTACCCCGTTTTCTGGGGCAGACGCTATGCGCCGCCCCGTCCGCCCAGACCCCCGCACCAGCCCCGTCCGCCTCATGGCGGCGCGCCGCGTCCCCCGCGGCCTCCTATGGGCGGTGCGCCCCGGCCTCCGCGCCCCAGCGCGCCCCGGCCTAATGCGCCGCGACCCGGCGGCAGCAGACCCAGTGCTCCGCGCCCCAGCCGTCCCAGCCGTCCCGGCGGCTTCAGCGGAGGCGGCTTCGGCGGAGGTTCCCGCGGCGGCGGAAGCCGCGGCGGTGGCTTTGGCGGAGGCGGCTTCGGCGGCGGAAAACGCAGATAACAAACAGACAATACCCCGCGACATCGTCGCGGGGTATTGTTTTGCCATTGTCCGAGGAAATGTGACATTATGTAAATTGAATAACGCCTGTTTCGCGGGGGAAAGTGCCTGTTTTCGGCCTTACATTTCCTTCCAATACGGGGAAAAATCAAGTAAAATAAGGATTTGCGCCGGTGTGGAAAAAGTGGTGGAAACTGTGGATAACTCCTTGTAGAAATTATGCCGTGTAGAATTATGTCACCTTGTCGTAAAGCGCTTCGGGTTGCGGGAAGCGACTGGATTTGTGTAAAATCCTGCCGGAATGGAGGGGATATTCCCTCCTTTTGGCGAATGCGGTATTTTGCCCTTTGAAAGGCGGAGATACACTTTTCGAACTTTTTCCGGGGTATTCCTGCGATGCAATTTTGCGATTACAGTGTGTATTGCTATTTCCGGTACGAACCCACCGACCCGGTAGGGAGGCGGCATTATCCGCTGATGCACATGTCGCACCGCGCCTGCACGTCGAGGGCGCTGAAATACGTCTCCTCAAAGGGGATCCAGCGGTCGCGGAACTGCGCGGCCTTTGCCGCCCCGCTGCGGGCTTCGATGCGCTGCATCTGCGTTTCCGGGTCGACGGTCAGGAACACCCGTAGGTCGTAATACGCCCACAGGTCGGGGTGACAGGCGTAGGCGCCCTCCACGATGGCGAGACGGCAGGGCGCTGCCGTCACCGGCGCGCCCAGCTGCTGCTGTGCGCACGAGAACGGGCGGTAGGTGACGGGCTGTCCGCTGCGCAGGGGCAGCAGCACCTCCTCCAGAAACCGCTCGTGATCCACGTTTTCGCCGGGCTGGGCGAACCGCTCCGCTGTCCGCTGCTGGGGGCGGAGAAAGAAATCGTCCATGTGGAAAACGCGGCAATCCAGATCCTTTTGCAGCCGTGCGGCCAGCGTGGTCTTGCCGGAGCCGCACCGCCCGTCGATGGCCACGATCACCCGTTCCTTCCGTGCTTGCAGCTCCTGTATGCGCCGGAGCAGGCGGGAATAGTCGTTGTGTGTCATGCCGGCTCGTGGGAGGCGGCGGGACAGACGAAGCGCTGCAGAGAGTGGTTCTTCATGGTCTGTGTCTCCTTTTTATTCGCTGCAAGGCAGTCCGGACTGCCGAGAGCCTTCGGCGGCGCGGACATGACAGGGGCGCCTGCGTGTTTGCTTTCCGCAGGTCGGTTCAAGCGTACCACGCGGGTTTTCAAAATGCAATCACAAATTTGCGCTATACTATTATGACCTTTCGGCGAAAAGCTGTTGACGGCGGCGCGAAAGTGTGGTATACTAGCTCACGCTTGAAACGCTTGTGTGGCTCAGCTGGCAGAGCAGCTCACTCGTAATGAGCAGGTCGCCGGTTCGAATCCGGCCACAAGCTCCAAAAAACAGCACCCGACAGGGTGCTGTTTTTTTGCTGAGCTTACCCGGATTCGAAGTTTATCCCCCCTGCGGGGAAATCCGGCCACAAGCTCCAAAAAAACAGCACCCGACAGGGTGCTGTTTTTTGCTGAGCTTACCCGGATTCGAAGTTTATCCCCCTTGCGGGGAAATCCGGCCACAAGCTCCAAAAAAAACAGCACCCGACAGGGTGCTGTTTTCGGACTGCCGAAAAAGTCTGTCATTGCGCGCCAGTCCGCGCCGCGAAGCAAGTGCCCTTGGGGTACAGACTGGCGCGGCAATCCGTCCCGCCTGCGGGCAGGCTGCCATACCCGTTTGTAGGCTCATTCGCTTATTCGCTGGGACAGCGCGGTGTCGTTCTCCGGCTCCGTCCAGTCCACCATGGTGGCCACGCAGCGGTTGATGCTCTTGCCCTCGCTGAAAAACTTCCGCTCGTAGTCGGTCATCACGCCCACGGCGCCGTCCGCGTGCAGGTCGCGCGTCACCTCCGACAGCCGGAAGCCGAACTGCGGGATCTCCTCCAGCGACCACTCGAACAGCTTGTCGTTGTCCGTCTTGAAGTGGATGGCGCCGCCCTCGGCCAGCACCTGCCGGTATTTCTTCAGGAAGTTCCCGTGGGTCAGCCGCCGCTTCTTCTGGTTGCTCTTGGGCCACGGGTCGCAGAAGTTGATATACAGCCGGTCGATCTCGCCCTCCGCGAACATGTCCGGCAGCAGCGCCGCGTCGCCGTCCACGAACCACACGTTGTGTACGCCGGCGTCCCGCGCCTTCTCCATGGCCACCACCATGGCGTCGGGTACCTTTTCCACGGCGATGAGCAGCACGTCCGGCTCCGCTGCCGCAGTGCCCACCGTAAAGCCGCCCTTGCCGCAGCCCAGCTCCACCCGCAGCTCACGGGCGGCGGGCATCAGCTCCCGCCACCTTCCGCGCATGGAGAAGGGGTCTTTAATAAGGTACATACCGCAGGCTTCCATTCTGGGAGCCAGGTTTTTCTTTTTGCGCATCCGCATATTCATGTCCTCGCCATTTCACGATTTTCTCCCATCATACCCCATCTTGCGCCGGGATACAAGCACGTTTTTCCTCCGAACCCCGTGCCTGCCGCGTGTCCGCCCGAAAAAGTGCGCAAAATCCGGTGCCTACTTTTGTGAAAACCGCTAAAAAAGAAAAAACCGCATGGGTTGTACTTGATAAATTTCTAACGGACTACTATAATGTGATATGTATGAGGAGGAGTATGCCCGCCTGCGGTCTGCGCGGGCGCGTATACAGCCGCATACAGGGCGGCGCACCGCTTTGCGGCGCTGTGCCGATGGAAAGGAAACGTAAGGAGGAAGTTGATATGACCAACATTCTGCTGGAAAAGAAAGGCTATATCGCCGTGGCGACCATCAACCGTCCCAAGGCGCTGAACGCTCTCAATTCCGAAGTCCTGTCCGATCTGGACGAGCTGGTGGCCACCGTTAAGGCCGACGATGAGATCCGTGCGCTGGTCATCACCGGCAGCGGCGAGAAGGCATTCGTGGCCGGCGCCGACATCGGCGAGATGAGCACCCTGACCAAGGAGGGCGGCACCGCCTTCGGCAAGCACGGCAACGATGTGTTCCGCGCCATCGAGACGCTGCCCATCCCCACCATCGCCGCGGTGAACGGCTTCGCCCTGGGCGGCGGCTGCGAGCTGAGCATGGCCTGCGATATCCGCATCTGCGCCGACACCGCCGTGTTCGGTCAGCCCGAGACGGGTCTGGGCATTACCCCCGGCTTCGGCGGCACCCAGCGTCTGGCGCGCCTGGTCAGCCCCGGCATGGCCAAGCAGCTGATCTACACCGCCAAGAACATCAAGGCGGACGAGGCGTACCGCATCGGCCTGGTGAACGCCGTTTATCCTCTGGAGGAGCTGATGCCCGCTGCCGAGAAGCTGGCGGAGACCATCGCCAAGAACGCCCCCATCGCCGTCCGCGCCTGCAAGAAGGCCATCAACGACGGCCTGCAGGTGGACATGGACAAGGCCATCGTCATCGAGGAGGGGCTGTTCGGCAGCTGCTTCCAGTCCGCCGACCAGATCGAGGGCATGTCCGCCTTCCTGGAGAAGCGCAAGCACGAGCCCTACCAGAACAAGTAAGTTAATTGACAGGCGCACGCCTGATAATTAAGCAAATTATGTAAAATTTTAAGTAGGAGGAACAATCATGAAAGTAGCAGTATTTGGCGCAGGCACTATGGGCAGCGGTATTGCCCAGGTTTTCGCAGCGAAGGGTCACACCGCCCTGATGTACGCTTCCAGCACCGCCAGCGCGCAGCGTCATAAGGACAAGCTGGCCGCCTCCCTGAACAAGAAGGTCGCCAAGGGCAAGATGACCCAGGAAGCCGCGGACGATATCATGAGCCGCATCCTGGTGGAGGAGTTCGAGGGTGCCGCCGATGCCGATCTGGTCATCGAGTGCGTGGCCGAGAACATGGCCGTCAAGAAGGAGCTGCTGGGTCGACCTGCGTACAATTGCCGACTGGACCATCCGTCCGCGTCTGCTGTCCACAGGAGGAGTAGCACAGGTAGCCGTACTCGGTGGCGAACTAAAAGAATATCAGATACAACTCGATCCGGAACGGATGCGCCATTACGGTGTGTCGATGGGGGAAGCTATGTCGGCCACACGAGATATGAACCTCAACGCCAACGGTGGCGTGCTTTATGAATACGGCAACGAATACATCGTACGCGGCGTACTCTCTACGGATAAAGCAGACCAATTGGGAAAAGCCGTAGTAAAAAGTATCAATGGTGTGCCTGTGTTACTCGAAGATATTGCCGATGTAGCTATCGGTCCCAAAGCTCCGAAGTTAGGTACCGCCTCGGAACGAGGAAAACCGGCCGTATTACTGACCGTTACCAAGCAACCGGCTACCAGTACGCTGGAACTGACCGACAAGTTAGAAGCTTCCTTAAAAGATTTGCAGAAGAATCTGCCGGCAGATGTAAAGGTGTCTACGGATATTTTCCGCCAAAGTCGTTTCATTGAAAGCTCTATCGGTAATGTGAAAAAGTCGCTGTTCGAAGGCGGTATTTTCGTTGTTATCGTTCTCTTCCTGTTTCTGGCCAATGTGCGTACTACCGTCATTTCACTGGTAACACTCCCCATCTCGCTCATCGTCTCCATTCTTACCCTGCATTACATGGGGATGACTATCAACACCATGAGTTTAGGAGGTATGGCAATCGCCATCGGCTCGCTGGTGGACGATGCCATCGTTGATGTGGAGAACGTATACAAGCGCTTGCGTGAAAACCGGCTGAAAGCGGAAGCGGAAAGATTGAGCACGCTCGAAGTGGTGTTCAACGCCTCGAAGGAGGTTCGTATGCCGATTTTGAACTCAACTTTAATTATTGTAGTCAGTTTCGTTCCCTTATTTTTCCTGAGTGGCATGGAAGGTCGAATGCTGGTCCCACTGGGCATTGCTTTCATCGTGGCGTTATTCGCCTCGACGGTGGTAGCATTGACACTGACTCCGGTGCTCTGCTCTTATCTGTTGGGAAGCAACAAGACGAACAAGGAACTGAAAGAGTCTTTCGTAGCCCGTTGGATGAAAGGGATTTATGAAAAGGCACTGTCTTGGGTGCTGGCGCACAAACGGGTGACACTGGGTGGAACTATCGCTCTCTTCATCGTGGCGCTCGGTGTGTTCTTCACGCTGGGACGTAGCTTCCTCCCTTCTTTCAACGAAGGTTCGTTCACTATCAATATCAGTTCTCTGCCGGGTATCTCGCTGGAAGAGAGCAACAAAATGGGACAGCGCGCGGAAGAGTTGCTGCTGACCATTCCGGAGATACAAACCGTTGCCCGCAAAACGGGACGTGCCGAACTGGATGAGCACGCATTGGGTGTGAACGTGTCCGAAATTGAGGCTCCGTTTGAACTGGGCGACCGCTCGCGCAGCGAACTGGTGGCGGATGTACGTGAAAAGCTGGGCACA